>Ga0315286_10000799_pt1 | contig 27424 bp, 23 predicted proteins | sample YL17G10_0_MG_FD_205038 | JGI IMG/M metagenome (GOLD analysis project Ga0315286, IMG submission 205038) | Sediment microbial communities from Yellowstone Lake, YNP, Wyoming, USA - YL17G10_0 | ecosystem: Environmental > Aquatic > Freshwater > Lake > Sediment | place: USA: Wyoming | collected... | reverse complement strand
CAACGTAACGAGAACCGCCGGACCCGCCATATCCTCCAAGTTTATCTCGAAACTACACCCGCTCCCTCCCCATGGGGACATTTTTGCCCGGCAGATAAGGGGACATCTTGACTCGGCTTAGACACCCCTTTTCATCCCCTGTCCCCAGGAGAGGACACCGGGGGCACGGGGAAAACCGTTGCCTCTCCGAGGCATTCTCTGTTATCCTATTCCCGTCAGAAGGAGTCATCGACATGGCCAAGATCTATTACGTGGGAGATTGGGCCGTCCGGATGGGACCGGTCTTCGCCGAAACGCCCTTTTACCATTCCCCCAAGGGGCTCGACATTTTCAATTACGGAAAATGGCTGAAGGATGCCCTGGAATCCACCGGGAAACACACGGTCGAGTCCGTCCCGGCCTGGGATTTCTACAACAAGCTCGGCCCGGGCGACTACGAGGCCGTCCTGGCCTCCCACGACGTGCTCATCTTCAGCGACGTCGATGCCAAGCTCTTCCAGCTCGCCCCGAACTTCTTCGACCGGGAGAAATTCGGGACGGCCGTCCTGACCTATCCGGACAGGATCCGCCTGACGGTCGAAGCCATCAAGGACGGCAAGGCGGCCCTCTTTCTCGGCGGCTGGTATTCCTTCACGGGTGAGCTGGGCAAGGGAGGTTGGGGCAGGACCCGGCTCCGCGAGGTCCTCCCCGTCCGCTGTCTCGACCACGAGGACCTCGTCGAGAGCACGGAAGGGTTCGACGCCGAGCTGACAGCGGCCGGCGAACGCTTCTTCAAGACGATCAACCTGAGGACCATGCCGCCCATCCTGGGGTACAACAAGACGATGTCCATCCCCGAGGGGAGGGTCCTCCTCGAGGTCAAGGATTCGGGCGACCCCCTCCTAGCCGTCAGGTCCTGCGGCCGCGGCCGAGTCCTGGCCTATATGTCCGACCCCGCCCCCCATTGGGGATGCAACTTCATTTTCTGGGAAGACTACGCCGCGTTCTGGCTCGAATGCGTCGCCCACGTCCTCGAAGGGAAATAGCGGCGGGGACTACTTCAGACCGCCGAGAAGCTTCTTGACGGCCGACCCTTTCATCATCTTCTGCATTTCCTGGAACTGCCTGACCAGCTGGTTGACCTCGCTGACGGGCCGGCCGCTGCCGCGGGCGATCCGGGCCCGGCGGCTGCCGTTGAGCACCCTCGGGTTCTCCCTCTCCTCGGGTGTCATGGAATCGATGATGGCCGCAAAGTGAACGATCTTCCGGTCGTCGACCTGGGCCTTGGCCAGGTTCTTGAATGGGCCCACCTGGGGGAGGTGGCCGAGGAGGTCCGAGATCGATCCCATTTTCTTCATCTGGACGATCTGCTTCTTGAAATCCTCGAGGGTGAACTCCTGCTTGCGGAGCTTGCGGGCCATCTCCTCGGCCTCGGCGACGTCGGCCTCGCCCCGGGCTTTTTCGACGAGCGAGAGGATGTCGCCCATACCCAGGATGCGCGAGGCCATGCGCTCGGGGTGGAAGACCTCGAGCTTATCGGGCTTTTCGCCGACGCCGATGAACTTGATGGGCCGGCCGGTCACGGCAACGATGGACAGGGCCGCCCCTCCCCGGGCATCGCCGTCGAGCTTGGTCAGGATGACCGAGGAGAGGCCGATCTTCTCCTCGAAGGCCTGAGCGCTCCGTACCGCGTCCTGACCGGTCATGGCGTCGCCGATGTAGATGACTTCGGTTGGCTCGAGGATCGCCCGGACGAGGCGGAGTTCCTCCATGAGCTCGTCGTCGACGTGAAGACGGCCGGCCGTGTCAACGATGAGGGGGTCGAAGCCCCTGTTCGCCGCGTGGACGAGGAGCTCCTTGAGGGCCTCTTTCGGAGAGGCCATCCGGGCAGATGTCATCTCGTAGAACGGGAAGCCCAGGGACGAGGCGATCGTCTTCAGCTGCTCTTGGGCCGCCGGCCGCTTCAAGTCGAACGACACGAGGAGGGGGCTTTTCCCGATACCGGCGACCCAGCGGGCGAGCTTGCCGCAGGTCGTCGTCTTGCCGCTTCCCTGGAGGCCGACCAATATGAAGACCGACGGCGGCCGGCTCGAAAATAGGAGGGGTTTCTGCCGGCCCCCCAGGATCCCGGCAAGCTCGTCGTGGACGATCTTGATGACCTGCTGGGCCGGGTTGAGGCTCCTCAGGACCTCCTCGCCCAGGGCCTTTTCCTTGATCCGGGCCTCGAAATCCTTGACCACCTTGTAGTTGACGTCCGCCTCTAGGAAAGCCAGGCGCATCATCTTCAAGGCCTCGGCCATGTTCTTGTCCGTGACCTTGACCTCGCCCCGGAGGAACTTCATCATCCTCTCGAGGCGTTCGGAAAGCTGGTCGAACATCGCGTTCTATCCCTCGGGCCATCATAGGAGAACCGGCAAGACCAGTCAAATGGGCGGCATCTTGACATTTCGGGGCGATGCCGTTAAGGTAAAGTTAATTTCACGAGGTAGATATGGGTATGAACGACAAAAACAAGCAGCTGGTCGGTCCGGAAGAAGGCGCCATGAGCGGGAAGATCGACTACGACGAGCTTCGGAAGCTCATCGGCCTTCTCGAGGAGAAAGGCCTATCGGTCTTCGAGCTCGAAGTCGAGGGCCTGAAGGTCAAGATCGGCCGGAACGCGCCCCAGCCGGCGCCCTCGGCCAGCGCCCCGCCCGTCGGCCCGGCCGCCGGCCCGGAGGCGGAGGCCGCGGCCGCGGCGATCGCCCAGGCCGTCGAGGCCGCCAAGGGCCACCACATGATCACTTCGCCCATGGTCGGGATGTTCTACCGGGCCTCCGACCCGGCGTCCCCCCCCTTCGTCGACATCGGCGACATCGTCAAGAAAGGCGAGACGCTCTGCATCATCGAAGCCATGAAGCTAATGAATGAGATCGAGGCCGATGTGGACGGGACGGTCGTCGAAATTTACGGCGAAAACGCCAAGCCCGTGGAATACGGTCAGAAGCTCTTCGCCATCCTGCCCTTGAGCTGAGGCCCGATGATCTCGAAAATCCTGATCGCCAACCGCGGAGAGATCGCCCTCCGCATCGTCCGCTCCGCCCGCGAACTCGGCATCAAGACCGTCGCCGTCTATTCAGAGGCCGACCGCCAGGCCCTTCACGTCCTGCTCGCGGACGAGAAGGTCTGCATCGGCCCGGCCAAGGCCTCCGAGAGCTACCTCAACATCGCCAACATCCTGAGTGCGGTCGACATCACCCGCGCCGACGCCATCCACCCCGGCTATGGGTTCCTTGCGGAGAACGCCAAGTTCGCCGAGATCTGCCAAGCCCACGGCCTGATCTTCATCGGCCCGCCGCCGGCCATCATCAGGCTCATGGGGGATAAGAACAAGGCCCGCCAGACGATGAAAAAGGCCGGGCTGCCCATCCTGCCGGGGAGCGACACGGCCATCGACGACCTCGCCGAGGCCAAGAGAATCGCCGCGAAAATCGGCTTTCCGGTGATCATCAAAGCCACGGCCGGCGGCGGCGGCAAGGGGATGCGGATCTGCCGCTCGGCCTCCCATCTCGAGGACCAGTTCCCCATCGCCCAGGGCGAGGCCAAGGCGGCCTTCAACGACCCCTCGCTCTACATCGAAAAGTATGTCAGCGGGGCCCGGCACATCGAGATCCAGGTCATCGGCGACGGCAAGGGAAAAGTCACCGCCTTCGGCGAGCGGGAGTGCTCCGTCCAGAGAAAATATCAGAAGCTCGTCGAGGAAACACCTTCCCCGTTCATCGACGAAAAGACCCGCAGAAAGATGATGAAAGAAGTCGAGGACGCGGCCGCTGAAGTCGGCTACCAGAGCCTGGGCACATTCGAGTTCCTGGTCGACGAGAACCACAAGTTCTATTTCATGGAGGCCAACGCCCGCGTCCAGGTCGAACACCCCATTACGGAGATGGTCTACGGGATCAACCTCATCAAGGCCCAGATCAGGATCGCCTCGGGCGAGAAGTTCGGCTTCCCCTCCGAGCTCGTGATGCGGGGCCATGCCATCGAGTGCCGGATCAACGCCGAGGACCCGGTGTCCTTCGTTCCCTCGCCCGGAAAAATAGATTTCCTTGTCCTGCCGGGGGGCGAAGGCATCCGCGTCGATACCGCCGCATACGGGGGCTGGGTCGTCCCCCCGAACTACGATTCGCTGGTGGCCAAGATCATCGCCTATGCGCCGAACCGGGACTTGGCCATCCGCAAGATGCGGGCAGCTCTCGAAGCGACGACCATCGTCGGGATCAAGACGAACATCCCGCTCCACCTGGAAGTCCTGTCCAACACCGATTTCCTGGCCGGGCGGTATAACACCCAATTCATGGACGGGCACCTGGCCGCGAAGGCGGCCGAGGAAACGCCTTAAGACCTGTCCGATCTCAGGCCGGGCGCCGGGACACGAGAACGGTGAACTCCCCCGTGTTATCCTTGAGGACGTTTTCGTTGAGGCCAAGATAGAGCCGCCCCTTCACGGGGACGGTTACGGTTCTCTCCGAGCCTATGAAGAAGAGGATGAAGATCTCGTCGCGGATCTCCATCCCCGAATCCTCGTCCGTCCGGGTGGAGACGAGCTGGGCTACCCGGCCGATGAGGGCCCCGAGGTTCTCGTCCGGGACCGGCTGCTCGACGGTGATCAGGTCGAGCCCTCCGGGACCGCAACCGGCGTCCGGGTTTCCCCGCTGGAGGCTGACTTCGCCGGCGGCGCGGAAGACGAGCTCCTCCCCCGGCCCGATGTCGATCCCCGTGTCCACCCAACCGGCGTCGGCCGGGACGGCGACGTTCTTGACGGCCGAACCGTCCGCGGCCGGCGTCTGGACTTGGGGCGCGAGCCCGCTCGGGGCGACGGCGGCGAAGCCCAAGGCCGCGATCCCCACCGCTAAAAAGACCCTAGGTGCGGTCATCGGAGCCATTGGTCCCTCCTGCCATCCCGTCCTTGGCGAGAACGTCCAGCATCTCCTTGTGGATCCGCCCGTTCGTGGCCAGGATCCCCGGGGCCTCCAATGCGAATTCCGCCCCTCGGAAATCGCTGACCCGCCCGCCCGCTTCGGCCACGATCAGGGCCCCCGCGGCCACGTCCCAAGGCTTGAGCTTGAGCTCCCAGAAGCCGTCGAAGCGGCCGCAAGCGATATACGACAGGTCCAGGGCCGCCGACCCGCAGCGGCGGATCGCCTGGGCCCTGACGATGAAACGCCCCCAATGGCCCAGATTGTTGACGGGACTCATCCTCAGGTCGTAGGGGAAGCCCGTTGCAAGTAGGCTTGCCCCCAGGTCGGCGACGCCCGAGACCCGGATCGCGGCGCCGTTCAAGAACGCCCCCCGCCCGGCCGAGGCCATGAACATCTCCTCCCTCATCGGGTCATAGACGAACCCCAGGACAACCCGGCCGGCACGCTCGAGGGCCGCGGAGACGCTGAAAACGGGGAAAGAATGGGCGTAGTTGGTCGTTCCATCGAGGGGGTCGATGATCCACCGGCAATCGGAGCTCCCCGGCCGGGCAAAGCCCTCCTCGGCCAGGAAGCCGTGCGTCGGAAAGGCGGCCGACAGGCGGCCGACAAGGATCTCCTGGGCCCCCAGGTCGAACGGGGTGACCAGGTCGACGGCCCCCTTGAGGGACACCTCGACCCTCCGGCCAAGGTTTTTCCGCAGGTACAGGCCGGCCTCGCGGACAACGGCCTCGCCGATCCTCGAAAACTCCTCGCGGACGTCCATCGAGTCTCATCTTATCAACTCCCCCAGCCCAAGGCAAATCTTGAACTCATTCCCTGGCCTTCCGTAGTATAATATATTAGCTACCTCTTAAATCAACGGGAAAGGCTTCAAACCATGACGGAAAAGACGAGCTTCCTGAAACGGCGGAAAAAGCCGTTGATCATCCTGGCCATACTCCTGGTCGTCGGCATCATCATCGTCGCCAACCTCCAGTCTCAACGTGAGAAGACCGTCAAGGTGACCGTGGACAAGGTCAAGAAACAGGACCTGACCTCGATCATTTCGGCGTCCGGGGAGGTCAAGCCCAAGAAGAACATCAACATCAGCGCCCAGGTCCCGGGCCGGATCATCAAGATCGGCGTCGTCGAGGGGCAGGAGGTCAAGGCCGGGGATTTTCTCCTCAAGCTGGATTCCACCCAGTACGAGGCCATCGCCGACCGCGACCAGAACTTCATCCGGGCCGCTAACGCCGACCTCATCCAGGCGGAGGCCCGCCTCCAGCGGGACAAGAACGCCTATGAGCGCCAGCAGAAACTCTCCGACGAGCAACTGATCTCCAAGGACCAGCTCGAGACGGCCAAGACCCAATACGACATCTCCGCGGCCCAGACGAACGCCATCCGCTTCCAGATCAAGCAGGCCGAGGCGTCCCTCAAGAGCACGCTCGACAACCTCAACAAAACGACCTACAACTCCCCGATCGACGGGGTCATCACCAGCCTCCGCGTCGAAGAGGGCGAGGTGGCCATCATCGGGACGATGAACAACCCCGGCACGGTCCTGCTGACCATCGCCGACCTGTCGGTGATGGAGGTCGAAGTCGAGGTCGACGAAACCGACGTCATCGGCGTCGGCCTCGGCCAGGAGTCCAACATCCGCGTCGACGCCTTCCCCGAGACCGTCTTCAAGGGCAAGGTCACCGAGATCGGCAGTTCCGCCCTCCAGAGAACGACGGGCGGCGTCTCGACCCAGGAATCCAAGGACTTCAAGGTCGTCATCACCCTCGAGAACCCGTCCCAGAAGCTCAAGCCCGGGCTGTCCGCCTCGGCCGACATCATCGTGGCCGAGAAAAAGCAGGCCCTGGCCGTGCCCATCTCCGCGCTCGTCCTCCGGGACAAGGCCGGCGCCGACAAGAGCGCCCCGACGGCGCAGAAGGAGGAGGAAGGCGTCTACGCCGTCGAGAACGCCCGGGTCAAGTTCCAGCCGGTCGGCAAGGGCATCACCGGCGGAATGATGATCGAGATCACCTCGGGCCTCCAGGACGGGCAGGACATCGTCACCGGCCCCTACGCCTCCCTCCGCGACCTCAAGGACGGCGTCCTGATCAAGACGGAGCCGAAGAAGGACACCCCGACAAAATGAACGGCGCCGACCCCGTCATCATCTTCGCTGAAAACCTCTGGAAGATCTACAAGCTCGACGAGCAGGAGGTCGAGGCCCTCCGAGGGGTTTCCTTGACCATCGAGCGGAACGAGTTCGTGGCCATCATGGGCCCCTCGGGTTCGGGCAAGTCCACCCTGATGAACCTCATCGGCTGTCTGGACACGCCCACCTCGGGGACCTACCGGCTCAACGGCAAGCTCGTCAGCACCATGACCGAGGACGAATTGGCCTTCACCCGGAACCGCGAGATCGGGTTCGTCTTCCAGGTCTTCAACCTCCTCTCCCGCGCCTCGGCGTTCCGCAACGTCGAGCTCCCTCTCGTCTACAGCGGGATGAAGAAGGCCGAGCGCGAGGAGCGGACCCGGCGGGCCCTGGAAAGGGTCGAGATGAAGGCCCGGATGAACCACAAGCCGGCCGAGCTCTCGGGCGGCGAGCGCCAGCGCGTGGCCGTCGCCCGGGCCCTGGTCAACGAGCCGTCCCTCCTCCTCGCCGACGAGCCGACGGGGAACCTCGACTCGCGGACGGGCCGGGAGATCCTCAACCTCTTCCACAAGCTCCACGAACAGGGGAACACGATCATCATGGTCACCCACGACCGGGAAGTGGCGAACCAGGCCCAACGCATCATCCAGATCCGCGACGGCGAGATCGAAAAAGACGAACGGAAAGGAGCCTAGCCCATGAACCTCGTCAAACGCATCGAAGGCGTCTTCTTCAATCCCCGTCCCGTCTTCGACGGCTTGGCCGCGAAACCGGCCTGGGTCGACGCGCTCGTCGTCGTCATCGTCGCCCTCATCGCCTTCAACCTCGTCGTCGCCCCCTACATGCAGAAAGACCAGATCAGGCTCATGAAGGACAACACCGCGTTCAAGGATAAAGTGGGAGTAGAGAGCTACGAAAAGATGATCCGGGATCTGGAGAACCCCTCGGCCCAGAGCCGGATCATCAAGATGTTCGTAGCGACACCTCTCTTCTACCTGATCCCGCTCTTCCTCCAAGCTCTGATCCTGCTCATCCTGGGCCGCTTCCTCTCCTCGCAGGGGACCTACGTCCAGGTCTTGTCCGTACTCCTTCACGCCAGCCTGGTGGACAAACTGTTCGGCAACGCCGTCCGCATGGTCCTCGCCCTGACCCGGAAGTCCCTCATGCAAACGTCGACCAGCCTAGCCCTGCTCTTCCCGAAGATGGAAGTCACGTCGACATTTTACATCATTCTTGCCCAGGTCGATTTCTTCCAGCTCTGGCTGTTCGGCATCCTGGCCTTCGGGCTGGCCGCGGTGTTCAAGATCGAGCTCAAGAAAGCCCTCTTCCTTTCCTACAGCGTCTGGTTCCTCAAGGCCCTCGTCAACGTCCCCCTCGCCATGATCGGCTATAGTTTCCTCAGATAAATTGACTTCGCGCCTCTCCGTCTATACATTAAGGATATGGACGACTGGCTCGCTTCCGAGGAATTCGCCCGCGCCCCCATCGGCCGCGTCCTGGCCGAGATCTGGCGGCAGGGGAAGAGCGGCTCGCTCTACGTCAAGGCCGACGGCGTCCCGAAATGCCTGTCGTTCGAACGCGGCTCTCTCATCCTGGATTCGAGTTCCTTCGAGGAAAAGGACTTCCTGCGCTTCCTCCTGACCACGGGAGAGGCGGATCTCATCGCCCTGACCCGGGTCGAAGAGCACGCCCAAAAAAGCGAAGTGCCCGCCCTCCGGGCCCTCGTCGAAACCTCTCTTTTCGAGCCCGAGCGCCTCTGGACGCTCCTCGAGTCCTACGCCCGGGAAGAGGCCCTGTCGCTATTCGGCGGCCGCGGCCACGAGCGCGAGTTCCACGTCCGGGCCGGTCCGCCTGGCCGGGTCCTGGTCGGGGCGATCGACATCCCCAGCCTCCTTCTCGATGGCATCCGGAGGATGAAGGACGACACGGTCCTGGCCGGATCCCTTCCCGCCGACGGGGACATGGTCCGGCGGCTCCCGTCCTTTTCACCGGACGCTTTCCGGCTTTCCCTCACCGAGAGATACGTCCTCGGCCTCCTCGAGGCAGCCAAGACCCTGGCCGAACTCTGCGACGCGAGCGACGTCGGTGAAGCCGAAACCCGGAGGGCCCTCTTCGCCCTTCTCTGCCTGGGCCTGGCCGGGACGGCGGGGCCGAAGCCGAAGACGGGGAAATTGCCCCCCGACATTTCCCTGGCCGGCATGGACCGTCTCTTGGGCGTGTTCAACGCCAAGTGCTCGTTCGTTTTTAGATATATTTCGAAAGAGATCGGACCTTTGGCCTTCTCCATCGTCGAGAAAGCCCTGGAGGAGATCCGGGGCCGTCTCGACCCGGCCTTCCAGGGCGCAGAGCTCAAGCCTGACGGGCGACTCGAGATCAAGGCCCTGCTCAAGGTGAACGCCAACATCGTCGGGGATGGAAACCGCCGGAGCCTCCTCCGGAGCATGGACGAGGTTCTTGTCGCCGAAGTCCTGGCCGTCAAGCGGACTCTCGGCCCGGCCCACGAATCCGCGCTCGTCAGGAACCTGGACAAGGTCGGAGAGGCCCCTTGAAGCGGCGGCAGCTCTTCGCCCTTCTTCTTTTCGCCTCGGTCCTGGCGATCTGGATGCTGATCGAAATTGGAACCTGACACGAGCGACATCGTCATCGTCCTCGGCCCGACCGCCGTCGGCAAGAGCCGGGTGGCCGTCGACCTGGCCCTGCGTTTCCGGGGCGAGGTCATCAGCGGCGATTCCATCCAGGTCTACCGCGGCTTCGACATCGGCACCGACAAGCCGACCGCCGCATCCCGGCGCGGCGTCCGCCATCACCTGATCGACATCGTCGGGCCGGAGGTCCAGTTCACGGCCGCTGATTTCGTCCGGGAAGCGCTCGCGGCCGCCGGCGAGATCGCCTCCCGGGGACATCTCCCGTTGATCGCCGGAGGCACGGGCCTCTACATCAAGGCCCTAGTAGACGGCCTTTTTCCCGGCCCCGGCCGCGACGCGGCCGTCCGGACCTCGCTCGAGGCCACGGCGCGGGAAGAAGGGCTCGATTCCCTTTTCCGGCGGCTAGAGGAGGTCGACCCGGAATACGCCCGGAAGATCCGGAGCCACGACCGCGTCCGGATCATCCGTGCCCTTGAGGTCCACGCCACGACCGGACAACCCATGTCCGAGCACTTCCGAAGGACCGAATCGCCGGTCAAGGGCCGGAACATCCTGCGCCTCGGCCTCAGGCTCGAGCGGAACGCGCTCTACCGGCGCATCGATGACCGCGTCGAACAGATGTTCGAGCGGGGGCTCGTCGAAGAGGTCCGGGGCCTCCTCGAACGGGGCGTCGCCGAGGACGCGCCGCCCTTCCGCGCCCTCGGCTACAGCCATGTCTTGAGGCTCCTCCGGGGCGAGATCGGCCGCGACGAGGCCATGGCCTCGACCAAGACCGATACGCGCCACTACGCCAAGCGGCAGACGACCTGGTTCCGGAAGATGGGCGACGTGGCCTGGTTTTCGCCCGACGACGGCCCCGCCCTTGAGGAATATGTCGAAAACCATTTACAATAGGACTCCCTAAACTTATGGAACGCGCTATCCTCATCAACGTGGCCACGACCAGAAAGGAAAGGGACGAGGCTGAAGAGTCCAGGGCGGAAATGGTCGGCCTGGCCGGCGCAGCCGGCGCCGAGGTCGTGGGTAGGATTTTCCAAGCTCGGCCCCGGCTTGACCCCCGCTGGTTCGTCGGCGAAGGCAAGGTCGAGGAGATCGCCCGGCTGGCCGGGGAATCGGCGGCCGACCTGGTCATCTTCGACCACAACCTCACCGCCACCCAACAGCGGAACCTCGAGGAAGAGATCGGGGTCAAGGTCGTCGACAGGGCCCAGCTCATTCTCGACATCTTCGCCCAGCGGGCCAGGACGAACGAAGGGAAGCTCCAGGTGGAGCTGGCCCAGTTGAAATATCGACTGCCGCGCCTTCGGGGCAAGGGCCCCGAACTGACCCAGCAGGGTGCCGGCATCGGGACCCGCGGCCCGGGCGAGAAGAAGCTCGAGGTGGACCGCCGCCGCATCACCGACCGGATCACGAAGATCAAAAAGGAGATCGACGGCCTCCAGAAAAGGCGCTCGAGCCAGCGCCAGAGCCGGAGGGAAAGCCCCGTCCCCACGGTCTCGCTCGTCGGCTACACGAGCGCCGGGAAATCGACGCTGTTCAACCTCCTCACCAAGGTGCGGCGATACACGTCGCCGAGCCTCTTCTCCACCCTGGACCCCCTCCTCCGGCGTGTCTCCTTTCCCGACGGCGCGTTTTTTTTCCTCACCGACACCGTCGGCTTCATCAAGAAGCTCCCGGTCGAGCTGGTCACGTCCTTCCGTGCGACGCTCGAGGAGGTCGGCGAAGCAGACTGCATCTGCCACATCGTCGACATCGCTTCGCCCGCCTCGGAGCATCAACTCGGCGCGGTCGAGGGCATCCTGGCCGACCTCGGCATCGCCGGCATCCCGGTCGTCAAGGTCTTCAACAAGATCGACCTCCTGCCCGAAGACGAGCGAGCCCTTCTCTTGAAGCGGAACGGCGACACGCAGGCCCAGACGATCGCCCTCTCGGCGAAAACGGGGGAAGGCGTCCCGGATTTCCTCCGCCGGCTCCGGGAGGTCCTCTTCGGCAGCTACAAGCTCTATTACATCCGGGTCCCCAAGGAGACCCGCAAGATCACGGATTCTCTGCCTCGCCGCTCGCTGGTCCTGAAGAAACGGGAGAGCGAGCACTTCCTCGAATTCAAGGTCATGGCCGACCCGGCGGGGATCGCCCATTTCCTGCCCTACATCGAGCAAGGAGAAGAGTCATGGTGAGAAAACTCGCCGCGATCGGCCTAGCCCTCCTCGGGGCCTGGTCCTGCGCCACCCTCCCTACCGGGGGGCCCTCTTTCTTCGTCGGGGACATCCCGTCGGACGTCTCGACCCGCCTGCGCCTGGACGATCGGATCGCCGTCAAAGAGGCCTGGGACGCGCTCAAGGCCGGCCGGGCCGAACAAGCGAGAAAACTCGTCTCGAAGCTGGGGGCGGCGAGCCCCGCCTACGCCGTGGGGCTGGCCTACGCCGATCTCCTCCTCGGCGACCTCGCGCACGCGGAGGAGGGGTTCAAGGCCTCCCTCTGGAGCTTCCCGGACATGACCCCGGCCCGGATCGGCCTAGCCCAAATCTACGAGTCGAGGCGGGAGAGCGAGAAGGCCTTCAGCGAGTACCTGGAGATCCTCAAGAAAGACCCCGACGACCGCTGGGCCAAGCCGCGATTCGAAGCCCTCCGCGACGACCTCGTCAAGGCGGCCATGGCCAACGCCCGCGTAGCCCTGGCCGCGGGCGACCGGGAAACCGCGAAGAGGGAATTCTTAAAGGTCCTGTTCTTCGCCCCTGATACGGCGGAGGCCCACCTCGACCTGGCCCGGATCTACCGGCAGGAAAAAAATGCCGCCAGCGCGCTTCTCCACTTCAAAGCCGCCATGGAAGGCCGGACGGCGGACAAGGCCCTCCTCCGGGAGTATGCCGAATACCTGGCCGATTCCGGAGAACTCGGGCAGAGCCTGGACATCCTCGAAAAGCTGGCCGCGCTCGAGCCCCGGGACGCGGCCGTCGGTAAGCGCATCGAGGAGCTCAAGGCCAGGCTTGGAATTTATGCGCTCCCCAACCAGTATTCCGACATCCCCTCCCTAGAGGCCGTCGCCCGGGAGGACCTGGCCGCCCTGATCGGCATCAAGTTCGGCGATCTTCTCGGCTCCCCCGGCAGGCGGACGGAGATCCTCGTCGACATCTCGATGTCCTGGGCCCAGAAGTACATCGTCAAGGTCGCCTCCCTCGACATCATGAGCGTTTTCGACAACCACACCTTCCAGCCCCGGCGGATCATCAACCGGGCCGAGCTGGCCGACACGGCGGTCCGGCTCATCGGGGTCCTCCAGTCCAGGGGGGCCAAGTTCGTTCCCCTCGTCGAGACGAGGCGGATCCAGGTCGCCGACGTCTCCGCGGACAGCTATTACCATCAGGCCATCATCCGGGCGCTTTCCTTCCAGGTTCTGACCCTCACGCCCGAGCGGATGTTCGAGCCCGAGAGGACCGTTCCCGGGAACGAAGCGATCCGGGTCATGGACCTCATCCTCGGCCTGGCCAGGTAGAGACGGGGGGAAGGCGCGTGATGAACAAAACCGTCAAGGGCCCCGAGGGAGCGGCGAGCAAGGCGCGCCGGTCCGAGGCTCTCACGCTGCCCAACCTGCTCTCCCTCTCCAGGATCCTGCTGACACCGGTCTTCGTCTGGATGATGGTCCAGAAACGGCCCTGGGCAGCGTTCATCGTTTTTCTGGCTGCCGGGGCGACGGACGCGCTCGACGGTTTCGCCGCCCGTCTGCTCCACCTCAAGTCGACCCTCGGCCTCTGGCTCGACCCCATCGGCGACAAGGTCCTTCTCACCTCGGCCTTCGTCGTCCTCACCCTCCCGGCGCTCAGCCAGCCCAACGCCCTGCCCTTGTGGTTGACGGCGATCTGCATCGGCCGGGACGTCGCTATCGCCCTGACCTCGCTTATCCTTATCACCCTCCGAGGCAAGCAAACGTTCAAGCCTGTGCTCGCCGGAAAGGCCAGCACGGTCTGCCAGGTCCTCGTCATCTATTACCTCCTTTTTTCGAACGCCACGGGCCGGTCGCCCGAGGCCCTGGCCTGGCTCTACGTCCTGACGGCCGTGCTTACGAGCGTCTCCTGGGTCCAGTACGGATTCCGGGGGATCGCCATTCTCCGCCGCGGCCGTCTTTGATACGTCGAATGGGTTGATTTTTTCCGCCGACGTGATAAGATTCCGCCGACATGTCCCCCGTGAGGAGCCCCGCATGAACCCCAACGAGACCTTTGACAGGCTGGCCCGAAGGATCGAGCAGTTCCGCGACGAGATGGTCGACCTCCAGGTGCGCCTCTGCGCCATCCCGGCGATCGCCCCGTCGAGCGGCGGGGAGGGAGAGGCCAAGAAGGCCGATTTCCTCATCGACTTCCTGAAGGCCAACGGCTTTGTCGATGTCGCCCTGATCAAGGCCCCGGACCTGGACACGCCGACCGGCTACCGGCCCAGCGTCCTCGCCTATTACCGGGGAAAGAGCTCGGCCCGGACGATCTGGATCATGACCCACACGGACGTCGTCCCGCCCGGCGAGCTTTCCCTGTGGCACGGGAATCCATACAAGGCCTGGGTCGAAAAGGGCCGGGTCTACGGCCGCGGCGTCGAGGATAACCAGCAGGACATGGTCGCCTCCCTCTTCGCCGTGAAGGCCCTCCGGGCCGAAGGGATCGTGCCGAACTACGACATCGGTATTGCCCTCGTCGCCGACGAGGAGACGGGAAGCCGAAAAGGCATCGATTACGTCATCCAGAACCACAAGATCTTCCGCAAGCAGGACCTGATCATCGTCCCCGACGCCGGGAACGAGACCGGGACGATGATCGAGGTGGCCGAGAAGAGCCTCCTCTGGCTCAAGTTCAAGACGCTCGGCAAGCAGGCCCACGGCTCGACCCCCGAAAAGGGCATCAACAGCTTCAAGGCGGCGAGCTTCTTCATCGCCGCCCTGAACGACCTCTACAAGATCTACCCGGGCCGGGACAAGCTCTTCGACCCGCCCATCTCCACCTTCGAGCCGACCAAGAAAGAGGCCAACGTCCCCAACGTCAACACCATCCCCGGCGAGGACGTCTTTTATATGGATTCGCGGATCCTGCCGAAGTTCAAGGTCCAGGAAGTCGAGAAGACGATCCGGAATATCGCCGCCAAGGTCGAAAAGACGTTCAAGGTCAAGATCCACGCGGAGGTCCAGCAGAAGGCCCCGGCCGCTCCCCCGACCTCGATCCAGGCCCCCGTCGTCCAGGCCCTCAAAAAGGCGGTCAAGGCCGTCTATAAAAAGGACGCCAAGGCCATGGGCATCGGCGGCGGGACGGTGGCGGCCGTCTTCCGCCGGGCCGGGTTCCCCGCAGCCTGCTGGGCGAAGCTCGACGAGACCGCCCACCAGCCGAACGAATACTGCATCATCGACAACATGGTCGGAGACGCCAAGGTCTTCGGCCACATCTTCCTTCAGGAGTGACGGGCCGGGCGGGCGCGGTCCCCGGGCCCTAGACGGGACGTCGCGACGCGAGGGGCACGGGCACTTCCGGGAAAACCCGCTGGACGCGCTGGGCGATGCGGATCGTATTCAGGTGGATATCCACGGTATCCTTGATCTCAGCGGCGTATCCCCCGGCCAGGACGACGGCGACAGGTATCCCGAGGCGCCGGGCGTTCTCGATGACGACCTTGTCCCTTTCCTTCAAGCCCGCCTTGGTCAGCGCCAGGCCCCCCAACTGGTCTTTTTCGTAGGGGTCGGCGCCGGCCAGGTAGATGACGAGGTCCGGCTGGAACTCATTGTAAATGCGTGGGATATGGGCTTCAATCTCGGCCAGGTATAGGACGTCCCCATCGCCGGCCCAGAGGCCGATGTCGACCGTGCTTAGGGGTTTTTCCGTGGGGTAGATATCCATCTGGTGGAGGGACAGGGTGAAGACGTCTTTCCGACCGGCGAACGCGGCGGCGGTCCCGTTGCCTTGGTGGACATCGCAGTCAACGACCATAACTTTCCGGGCGAGTTTCTCCTCGATCATCTTCCGGACGGCCACAGCGACGTCGTTGAGAAGGCAGAAGCCCTCGCCGTGGTCGGGGAAGGCGTGGTGGAAACCGCCGCCGAGGTGGACGGCCAGTCCGCATTCGAGGGCCTTGCGGGCGGCAAGAACGGTCCCGCCGACCGACAGCAGGGCGAAGCGGACGAGTTCGGGGGAATAGCGGATCTCGAGGGCCAGGAGCTCGGCGCGGTTCAGGGTGCCCATCTTGATCCTCTTGAGATAGCGAGCCGTGTGGACGAGCAGGATGTCCTCGTCGGGCGCCGGCCGGGGCCGGAGGAAATTCTCCTTCATGGCCCCCATGGCCAGAAGGCTTTCGTAGACGAGGCGGTATTTCTGGAGGGGGAAGACGTGCCTGCCGGTTTCGACCATCCAGTATTCGTTGCTGTAGACGAACTGGAAAGGGAACCGTTTCCCGACGAGCACTCGGAAGAGGTTGAGCAGGTCGCCCATGCCTCCCTCACCATATCAAAAATCGACGGCAGGGTAAATAACGGCTGCCCAAAATTGAAATGCCCCGGAAGCCGTGTTATGTTGACCCGGGATGGATGGAGGGCGGCAATGAGAGCGAGAACATCGCCTCCGGCGAAGATAGTCCTTTTCCTGCTGGGATCGGTCTTAGGTCTGGCTTGCGGCACGCCCTCTTTCGAAGCCTCCTCACGGGGGACCGGACCCGGCCGGACTGACGCCGGGCCCCGGCCGCTCCGCGAAAACCTGAAGGCGATGTTCGACTTCACGCGGGAGTAGGGTGTATATCGCTAGTCGGTCGCAAACACGGTAGACACACGGGAGTGGCACATGAAAGAGACCCTCGATCCCGTCGAACACGATGTGATAGAGGGCCGCGCCGCAGGTCTTGCGACAGCGGCCGCGCCGGCAGATGTCGGTGAGGCCGCTGTCTACGGCAGGATGGCGCCATCTTCCTTCAAGCGTCGCCGGCAGGTGGACCCTGAGCGCCGTTCGGAACCTCCAGACGTGGCGTGTTTCGAGCTTGGCGCGAATCAGCTCTTCTACGTAAGCATGCCATCCGCGCCGCAACGCGCTCAGGATACCTGCCGGCAGGGACGCCCGGCTTCCTTTGGACTACCTCAGAACAAGCAAAGAGAGGTCATATGGCAATTAAGGTCGGATGCTTCGCATTGATCGATCCGTTTTCCGTTCTTGAGCATCAACTTGATCGCATCAGGGATTGGGGTTTTAAGTACGCCGATGTCACCGATAGCACGGACGGCGGCAGCATGGGTGTTGAGTACGGTTTCGCCGCGGTCGCGAGCCTCGACGCCAACCCGTTCGACATCAAGCGCATGTTCGAGGAGCGCGGCCTGAAGATCACGACCTGGTGCGCGCACGCGAACCTGCTGGACCCGACCGCGCCGTGGCGGTTCGGCACGATGCAGATCATCAAGGCGGTCCGCCTGGCGGCCGCGGTCGGCGTCGAGCACGTCATCACGTCGGAAGGGGATCCCAAGACCGCGTTCGGCCACAACCTTACCGACGCGGAGGCGCTGTTCCTGATCCGTGAGCGGCTGTATGAGCCGCTGCGCATCGCGGCCGATCACGGCGTCAAGATCCTGCTCGAACCACATGGCAAATACACCGACTCGATCGATCACATGGAGAAAATCCTGGAGCTGTGCGACTCGCCGGCGCTGGGTGTCAACTTCGACTCCGGCAATTCCTGGCTCGGCGGCACCGACCCGGTCGCGATGGTCAAGCGGCTGGCCGACAAGATCGAGCATGTCCACTGGAAGGACTGGCCGGCTGAGATGGAAGCCGTCCGCGGCAAGCAGTTCGGCGCGGGCATGTCGGGCATCCCGCTCGGCACCGGCGTTGTGGACGTCAAGGGCGTCTACAATGCGCTGGTCGCGGCCGGCTACGACGGCTACAGCACGCTGGAAATCGCAGGCGACGCCGCGGTGTTGCAGAGCTACGAATACTTGAAGTCGTTGGGGGCGGAGTAACGGCTACGGACGAAAGACGAAGGACCAAGGACGAAAGGTCAAGCCATCGACGCCAACTCAAGGTCATTCGTCGTTCGTCCAGAGCCGCTGGGACATCCTGAACAAGTAAAACCTTAAGTGTTACGCCATCAGCACGCACCTGGTGGGGCGCAAATATCAGCGGCGCCGAGGTTGCAAGGGCCCGGGAGGCGTGGTATGTTGAGCCGGGATGGATGGAGGGCGGCAATGAGAGCGAGAACATCGCCTCCGGCGAAGATGGCCCTTTTCCTAATGGGATCGATCCTAGTTCTGGCCTGCGGCACGCCCTCTTTCGAAGCCTCCTCGCGGGGGACCGGACCCGGCCGGACTGACGCCGGGCCCCGGCCGATCCGCATTCTGATCCTGAGCGGCGAGAATAATCACGACTGGAAGTCCACGACCCCGAAACTCGAGGCCATCCTCAAGGGATCCGGCCGCTTCGATGTCGAGATCACCGAGACGCCGGCCCTGCTCACGGACCGATCGCTCGAGCCTTATGACGTCGTCCTGAGCAATTGGAACGTCTTCGGCCGCGAGCCCGCAGTCACGGGCTGGCCCGACGAAACTCGGCGAGCCTACCTCGATTTCGTCAGGCGGGGCAAGGGGCACGTCGTCGTCCATGCCGGAAGCTCCTCGTTCCCCGATTGGGGAGAATACGGACGCCTGACACTGGCCGGCTGGAAAAACGGTCAGACGACCCACGGCCCCAGGCACGAGTTCAGCGTGCGCATCGAAGACGCCTCCCACCCGGTCACCGCCGGGATGAAGCCGTTCCGGATCTTCGACGAATTGTGGAACAAACCCGGGATCTCCGACGGGGCCGCGGTGTTGGCCTCCTCCCATTCAGCCCCTGATCAGGAAGGGACGGGAGGCTGGGAGCCGGCCGTCCTCGCCGGCCGCTTCGGCGCCGGTCGGAGTGTAACGATCCTGCTCGGCCATGACTCCGTATCAATGGACAACCCGGGCTTCCAAGCTCTTCTCTGCCGGGGCGTTGAATGGGCCGCGACCGGCCGCGTCGAAGCGCCGGCGGGGTCCGCGGCGAACATGTGGCGGTGGGAGAAACAGGACGGCGCGTCCCTGGCGCTGGTCGGCCCGAGAGGCCCGGTGTGGCGGTTCCGCTACGACCCGGCCCTCGACGTCCCCTACTTCCACCCGCTCAATACTGTCGATGGGCGAACCATGACCGCGGACCGGCCGCCCGATCACATCTGGCATCACGGCCTCTGGTTCAGCTGGAAATTCATCAACAAGGTCAACTACTGGGAGGTCGACCCGAAAACCGGCCGGCCGGCCGGCCGGACATCGTGGGCCAATGTCGGGGTCGCGGCTCGGGACGATCATTCGGCGCTTATCGCCATGGACGTGGCCTACCGGCCCGTCGGAGAGGATGTCCCCGTCCTCACGGAGAAGAGGACCATCGAAGTTTCGGCGCCGGATCCCGATGGCACATACGCGATCGACTGGACCGGGGTTTTCACGGCTGAACGCGTCGTTGTCCTCGACCGCACGCCCCTGCCCGGCGAACCCGACGGCCAGGTTTGGGGCGGATACGCGGGATTATCGCTTCGCTTGGCGGGGGATCTCGACGGGCGGCAGGTCATGACGAACGAAGGGCCGGTCGGCGAGATGACGGACGACCGCTACCGGGGCAGGCACGCAGCCGTCGATTATTCGGGCCTTCTCGGCGGGCAGCCCTCGGGAGCCGCCATCTTCGACCTCCCGGAAAATCCGAGGTCCCCGACGCCCTGGTACATCATCAAGTCCGCGGAGATGAGTTTCTTCACTCCCGCCGTCCTCTGTTACGAGCCGATGACCCTCCAGCCGGGGGAGAGCATAACCTTGCGTTATCGCGTGCTTGTCCATGCCGGCCGGTGGGACGCGGCCCGGTTGCGCCGGGAATACGAGCGCTGGACCCGTGAGTCACGCGATCCCAAATAAGGGGGAGGAGTCATGATCAAGAAGAACATCACCCGCCGGGCCTTCCTGCGGTCCGCGGCCGCCATCGCCGCCGCCCCGGCCATCGTGCCCTCGAGCGTCTTCGGCCGATACGCCCCGAGCAACCGGGTCAATTTGGCCGCAATCGGCGTCGGCAACCGGGGCTCCGGAAACGTCTGGCAGGATTTCGTGGAGACCCAGGAGGACGTTCGCCTCGTCGCCGCCTGCGATTGCTTCGCCGGCCGGCGGGAGGCGTTCGCCGCCAAGGTCAACGACCGATACGGCGCCAAGATCTGCCAGGCCATGGCCGACTGGCGAGAGGTCCTGGCCCGGAAGGACGTCGACGGCGTCATCGTCAGCACGCCAGACCACTGGCATGTTCCGCTGGCCTTTCACGCGGCCAGGGCCAAGAAGGACATGTACGTCGAAAAACCGTTGGGCGTAGCCATGGCCTGGGCCTGGAAGCTGCGCCAGGCGGCGACGGCGAATAAGATCGTCTTCCAATATGGAACCCAGCAGCGGTCCTCGGGCGAGTTCACCCGGGCCGTGGAGCTCGTCCGGAACGGATACATCGGCAAGGTCAAGCACATCGACGCCTGGTGCTCCGGCATGAGGTCTCCGGACGGGTATGCCCAAGTGTTCGACGAACATTTCAAGAATATCGAGCCGGAGCCCGTCCCGGCCGGCCTGGACTACGAGACGTGGATCGGCCCGGCGCCGATGAAGCCGTATACGAAGTCCCGCTGCACGGAGTGGGGCGCCTATCATATCTACGATTACGCCCTGGGCTTCATCGCCGGCTGGGGGGCCCATCCGCTGGACATCGCTCAATGGGGGCTCGACATGGACCATACGAGCCCGATTTTCTACGAGGGCAAAGGCGAGATCCCCCGGGGCGGCCTGTTCGACACCGTCGACAACTGGGATGTCTCATGCCGCTACGGAAACGGCGTGACGATGCGCTTCATGTGCGACCGTGTCGCCAAAGGGGTGAAGGGCCTGATGGACGACCCTCGGACGCGTCCGTTCTCCGACCACGGCACGACGTTCTGGGGCGAGGGCGGCTGGATCAGCGTCAACCGCGGGGCTCTCTACGCCAGCCCCAAGAGCCTCCAGACGGCCCGGATCCGGGAGGACGAGAAGCCCGTTATCCGGAGCTCGAGTCAGGGCCGCAATTTCGTCGAGTGCATGAGGTCGAGGCGGCCGACCATCAACCCCCTCGAATCGGCCATCAGGTCCGACACGATCAGCCACCTGTCCGATATCGCCGTACGTCTCGGCCGGCCGGTCCGGTGGGACCCCGAAAAAGAGCGGATCATCGGCGACGGCGAGGCGACGAAAATGCTCGACCGGCCGATGCGCCGCCCGTGGGTGATCTAAGGGCCTATTTTCACCGCTTCGGGGATTTCCGAGACGGCTTCTTTGTCGGGGCCGGCTTTTTCGCGGCCTTTTTTCCTATCGGCTTAGGCGCGTGGAGCAGGGCCGCCCGGGCCGCCGCCAACCGGGCGATGGGCACCCGGAAGGGCGAACAGCTGACGTAGTTCAGGCCGATGAGGTGGCAGAACTCGACCGACGACGGATCGCCGCCGTGCTCGCCGCAGATGCCCAGCTTGATCCCCGGCCGCGTCATGCGGCCCCTCTCGACGGCCAGGCGCATGAGCTGTCCCACGCCGTCCCGGTCGATGACCTCGAAGGGGTCCTTGGCGTAGATCTCCTTCTCGACGTAAGGGATGAGGAAACTGCCGGCGTCGTCGCGGCTGACGCCCAGGGTCGTCTGGGTCAGGTCGTTCGTCCCGAAGCTGAAGAACTCGGCCACGGCCGCGATCTCGCCGGCGGTCAGGGCGCCGCGCGGGATCTCGATCATCGTTCCGACGAGGTACTTGAACTTGATCCCCTGTTCCTTCATGACCGCCTCGGCCGTCGCCCGGACGATCTTCTCCTGGTGGGCAAGCTCCTTGACGTGGCCGACGAGCGGGATCATGACCTCGGGCTCGACATCGATACCCTTCTTCTTCGTCGCCGCGGCCGCTTCGAAGATGGCCCGGGCCTGCATCTCCGTGATCTCAGGATAGATGATGCCCAGGCGGCAGCCGCGCAAGCCGAGCATCGGATTGAACTCGTGGAGGGAGTCAACGCGCGCCTTCACTTTGTCGTAAGAGATGCCCATCTGGCCGGCGATCTCACGCTGACCTTTTTCCTCGTGCGGAAGGAACTCGTGGAGCGGCGGGTCGATCGTCCGGATGGTCACGGGGCGGCCGGCCATGACCTCGAAGATGCCGGCGAAGTCCTTCCGCTGGAGCGGCAGGAGCTTGGCCAGGGCGGCCTTGCGGGCGTCGAGGGTGTCGGCCAGGATCATCTCCCGCATGGGGCCGATCTTGCCCTCGCCGAAGAACATGTGCTCGGTCCGGCACAGGCCGATGCCCTCGGCGCCGAAAGCCACGGCGTTCCGCGACTGGTCGGGCTGGTCGGCGTTGGTCCGGATCTTGAGCGTCCGGTATTTGTCGGCCCAGGCCATGACCTTGGCGAAGGTCCGGTAGACGGGGGCCTTGGCGGCAGGCAGGGTTTTCTCGATCAGGACCTGAAGCACTTCGGACGGCCGAGTGTTGATCTGCCCTTCGATGACCTGTCCGGTCGTGCCGTCGATCGAGATCCAGTCGCCTTCCTTGAGCGTCCGGCCCTTGACCGTCATGGTGTGCTCGGCGTAGTCGATGACCAGCTCGCCGCAGCCGGCGACGCAGACCTTGCCCATCTGCCGGGCGACGAGGGCGGCGTGAGAGGTCATGCCGCCGCGGGCCGTCAGGATGCCTTCGGCCGCGTTCATGCCCCTGATGTCCTCGGGCGAAGTCTCGATCCGGGTCAGGATGACCTTTTCGCCGCGCTTGGCCCAGTCCTCGGCGTCGACCGAGTTGAAGACGATCCGGCCGGTGGCCGCGCCGGGCCCGGCGTTGAGGCCCTTGGCCAGGAGCCGCCCGCCTTTGACGGCCGCGTCCTTCTCGGCATGATCGAAGATCGGCCGGAGGAGCTGGTTGAGCTGGTCGGGCTCGATGCGGGCCAGGGCCTCCTTTTCGCTGATGAGCTTCTCATCGACCATATCCACGGCGATCTTGATCGCGGCGAAGGCGGTCCGTTTGCCGACCCGGCACTGGAGCATGAAAAGCTTGCCCTGCTGGATGGTGAATTCGATGTCCATCATGTCGGCGTAGTGCTTCTCCAGCGTGTGGCGGATCTTCTCGAGCGCCGCGAAAGCCCTGGCGTCGTCCTTGCGAAGTTCGGAGATCGGGAGCGGCGTCCGCGTGCCGGCCACGACGTCCTCGCCCTGAGCGTTCATCAGGTACTCGCCGTAGAAGGTGTTCTCGCCGGTGGCCGCGTCGCGGGTGAAGGCGACGCCGGTGCCGGAGTCGTCGCCCATGTTGCCGAAGACCATGAGCTGGACATTGACAGCCGTGCCCCAGGATTCGGGGATGTCGTACATCTTGCGATAGGCGATGGCCCGGTCGTTCATCCACGAGCTGAAGACCGCCCCGACGGCGCCCCAGAGCTGTTTCATGGGGTCGTCGGGGAATTCGTGGCCGGTTTTTTCCTTGATAGCGGCCTTGAACCGGGCGACGAGGTCCTTGAGGTCGGCGGCCGTCAGGTCGGTGTCGCTCTTGATGCCGCGCTGGTGCTTTTTGGCCTCGATGATGACTTCGAAGGGGTCGATGTCGTCCTTATGGACCGGCTTGAGGCCGAGGACGACGTCACCGTACATCTGGACAAAACGGCGATAGGAATCATAGACGAAGCGCTGGTTACCGGTCTTGGCGACGAGGGCCGCGGCCGTCTTGTCGTTGAGGCCCAGGTTGAGGATGGTGTCCATCATCCCCGGCATCGAGGCCCGGGCGCCGGAGCGGACGGATACGAGGAGGGGATTTTTGGGGTCGCCGAACGACTGGCCGACCGCCTTCTCCAGCTTTTTCAGGTTCTTTTCGACTTCGAGCCGGACGGCTTCCGGGATCTTGTTTTTGTTCTTATAGTAAAGCGCGCAGACTTCCGTCGAGACAGTGAAACCCGGGGGGACGGGCAGGCCGATCCCGGCCATCTCGGCCAGGTTGGCGCCCTTGCCGCCGAGGACGTCCTTCATCCTCATATTGCCTTCGGCGGCGCCGGCCCCGAAGAAATAGACGTGCTTCTTAGCCATTGGTCAACTCCTGAACGCTAATATATTCAGTGAAATATACACGGATTCGGAGGGGAATTCAATTAGGAGGGACCGTCCCCATTGGGGGCAGTCCCTTCTTCGAGAAGAGCAAGACGAGGCCCATGAAGAGCATCCCGAGGTCCTCGAGGATGACGCCGAATCCGGACTTCCGGCTGAGGGCCCCGAAACAGCCGCATTCGACGTCGAGGCCGCGGGCGATCGTGACCAGGGTCAGCGCAATGAAGAAGACGAGCAGGCCCGAAATGATCAGGGCGGAGGCGCGTTTCCAGATACCGGCGGCCAGGGCGACTCCGGCCAGGATCTCGAGCCAGGGCAGAACGAGGGCCGCCATAAAAGAGAGCGACTGACCGACGAGGCGGTAATTGCGGATGTCTTGGGCGAAGTCGAGCGGATCGAAGACCTTGACGACACCGGCGTAGACGAAAAGTCCGCCGAGGGCCAATCGGAAGACGAGGAGGAGGGATTTATTTTTCGGCATCGCCCGCCTCCACTGGCAGCCCGGCCTTGATCCATTCCTCCCAGCCGCCGGTCATGACGCGGATGTCCTTGAATCCTTCGTCGTGCAAACGCTTGGCCAGGGCCAGGCTCGACTGGCAGTCCCCGCCCTCGCAGTAGACGACGAGCGTCCTCTCCCGCGGGAGCCCCAGGACGTCCGGGGGGACCTTCAGCTTGGACTCGGTCGCCGGGAGATTCCGGGCCCGCGGCACGTGGCCTTCCCGGAAAGGCCTCTCCGGCCGGGCGTCGAATACGACGGCCTCCCCCGCCGCCCAGAGGTCCTCCGCTTCCTGGAGCGTGATCAAGCGGATGCCAGGATAATCCGCCTGGACCAGGAAGGTTTGCCGGAACTCTCCCCGGACGAGCCGCTTGACGAGAGGAAAGTGGACGGCCGCGGCGAGGAGGACGCTGAGAGCCCCGATGACCAGGGCCTGCCGGACGATCTTCCGAGTTTCGCTCAAGGCGTCATCAACCGTGGATAGCCCTGTACTTCTCGAGACCCGTTTTGAAGACGCGGATGGCCTCGCGCAACTCATGCTCGTTGACCACGTAGGCGATCCGGGCCTCGTCCGTTCCCTGGCTTGGCGTCGAGTAGAAGCCCGGCGCCGGGGCGATCATGACCGTCTTGCCGTCGAGAGAGAAGTCCGACAGCAGCCAGACGGCGAAATGTTCGACGTCCTTGACCGGGAGGCGGATAATGACATAAAAAGCGCCCTGGGGCTTGCGGATGACGACGCCGGGGATCGCCTTGAGACCATCGTAAAGGATGTTCCGGCGCTTGTCGTACTCGTCGCGGACGCCCTGGAAATAGTCCATGGGCATGTTGTAGGCGGCCAGGGCGGCCATCTGCTCGACCGAGGGCGGGCAGAGCCGGGCTTGGGCGAACTTGAGGGCGGCCGCGTAAACGTCCTTGTTGCGGGTGATGATCATACCGATCCGGGCGCCGCAGCAGCTGTATCGCTTGGAGATGCTGTCGACGACGACCGCCCTTTCCTTGATGTCCTCGTATTCGAGGATGCTCTTGTGCTTCAGGCCGTCGTAGACGAACTCCTTGTAGACCTCGTCGCCGATGAGGTAGAGGTCGTGCTTCTTGACCAGCCCAACGACCCGGTCGAGTTCCTCCGGCGTATAGACCGTCCCGGTCGGGTTGTTCGGGGAACAGAGGAGGATGGCCTTGGTCTTGGGCGTGATCTTCGCCTCGATGGCCTCGATCGGCGGCAGACGGAAACCGTCCTCGACGCGAAGCGGCAGGGGGACGATGCGGACGCCGGAGAAAGAGGCGTAGCCGTTATAGTTCGTATAATAGGGCTCGGGGATGATGATCTCGTCGCCGACGTCGGCCAGCACGGAGAAGGTGAAGTGGATGGCTTCGGAGCCGCCCGTGGTGATGAGCACGTCGTCCGCCCCGAGGGGGATGTTGTAATTCGAGAAATAACGGGTGACGGCCTCCCGGAGCTCCAGGAAACCCTGGGCCGGGCCGTAGCCCAGCACCGGCTGGTTCCAGTTATGGAAGGTGTCCATGACGGGCTTGGGAGCGGGGATGTCGGGGTCTCCAATGTTGAGGTGGATGACCTTGATACCCCGGGCCTTGGCCGCGTCGGCATAAGGCTTAAGCTTTCTGATGGGAGACGCCTGGATGTCGTGTCCGCGCTGGGAGATCTTCATGGCTGAGTCCTCCGTCATGATCGGCTGCGGCTTCCGAGCCCCATTATAGGAGATATGCAGGGCGGTGCGCAACGGCCGCCTCCCCCGTCTCCGGATCGCCACGGGAGGAAGCAACCGTCCCCTTAGAAGGAAAACCCGATGATCAGCTTGTACGAGGAATATTGAAACTCCAGCCCCTCGAACGGATTCCAAAGCCCGTCGAACCCGCCGCCGTCGAAAACATCCGGCAGCCGCTTGATCTCCCGGTCGCCGGCGGAATAACCGATGCCCAACGTCAGCGCGGATTTCTTGATGGTGATCTCCGCCCCGGCCATGATGTGGTAGATGCTCCAGCCCGTGAGGGACAAGTTGGTTTCCGTCTCCGGCGGCCTCGCCGAATAATCCGTGGTGAAGCTCACGGAGCTCTTGAAACGGGCCGAATGGGCATATTCGAGACCGATGCCCGTATTCAACACCGGATCGAACTCGTTCGTGATGTCGGTCGAAAAAAGCTCTCCGGTGCTTTGGCCCTCAAACGCCTCCGTGTCGACGACGGTGTAAGGAGGGACCCGGGCGAACCACTCGGAGCTCGCATAAACGCGGAATTTCTGGAGTTTGAAGGTCATCCCCCCAGCGATGGAGATGGGGGACCGATAGAACGCAGGCCGTCCGCCCTGGTAGTCGGCGGCCAGAAAATCGTCGGGCGCGCCGTCGCCGTCGAGATCCAGGCCCGCCAGCGAGGCGTTGGCCCCCGCCGAACCCTGGCCATAGAGATGCAGGCCGGGCGTCGTCAACGTCAGGCCCAGCGTGAGCCGCTTGAAATCGAAGGCCGCCCCGATCTTCCATAGGATTCTGACGTTTTCATATTGATACTGCCGGGACCTCAATTTCATGGCGAGCCGGCCGTCCGCGCCGAGCGCCTCGACGAGCGCCTGGGTGTTGGCCCGGTGGTTCCGCACGGCGAAATACTGGCTGACGCCGATGCCGATGTTCTTCCGGAGCTTGCAGGACCAGGTTAATCCTAACCACGTCTCGGACAACTTCTCTTCCAGCCGGTACTGGCTGACATAATCCTCCAGTCCATCCTGTCCCGGGATGACGTCATGGACTCCGGTCGAAGACAACGACAGGCCGAGCTTGACCTCCTGGCGGGAGAGGTAGGAATAGCCGAACCAATGTTTTCGCAGCCCCCGGATCTTAAACGTCCCGGCGATGAGAGAAGGGCCGGGTCCGGGGTTCGAGGAGTTCATGGCGACGCTGTCAGGCCCGGCCCCGACGAGGGAGACGCGCGGATACTGGAAGACCTTGGCGGCTATCAGGGTCTGCGGGTTCTCGATGAGGCTAAGGCCGCCGGGATTGTAGTAGGTGCCACTGAGATCGAGGACGCTCCCGATGACCGCTCCCCCGAGAAGTGTCGCCCGCGTCCCGTACTGGTTCGTCCAGTATTGGGAATCCTGG
>Ga0315286_10000798_pt1 | contig 27444 bp, 13 predicted proteins | sample YL17G10_0_MG_FD_205038 | JGI IMG/M metagenome (GOLD analysis project Ga0315286, IMG submission 205038) | Sediment microbial communities from Yellowstone Lake, YNP, Wyoming, USA - YL17G10_0 | ecosystem: Environmental > Aquatic > Freshwater > Lake > Sediment | place: USA: Wyoming | collected... | reverse complement strand
CGAGGAAGCCGTCAATGGACTTTCCATGTTCCTTCGCCCACGCCGCGAGTGACGCGAGGACGGTGGTCTTTCCTGATCCTACCGGACCTGTGACTGCGACGAGGACCATTCTCAATCTCTTTCTGAAATCAATTCAAATGTTAGTCGAATCTTTGCGCCGTCGAGCCATCGAATCAACGGAGCAATCGTCCAATGACGCGATCACTCACTTTTCACAGGGCTCCCGTATGGATTGCACGAAAGAGCAGCTTGAACGTCCCTTCAGTCTAAGTCATATGCCGACCAAGTTATCGTAGGTTAGTATCAGGTGATACCAAGGCAGGATTTGGGTATTTTACCCTATCCTAATGCTGGAGGTATCACATGTCTCTCAGTCAAAACTTATCAAGCCGCTTGCAGTCCAAGACCGTGCGGCAGTCGATCATTAGCAGCATCGCCAAGGACTTTAACCTCACACGGATCCTTGCTGAAGCATACTTCAATCAGATCAGCGACTACTTCCTCCGGCATGCCGAGCTGACTCTTTCAACCGGACAGCTTCAATATCTCGCCGTCGAGGAGAACGAACCTGCCGGTAAACCTATCGCCCTGTGTCGCAAAGTCCCGGTCCGGCTCACCTTGCAGAATGCCGACGAAGATCTGACCGTTTACAAGAAGTCAGGCCTCCGGGGACTTCGAGAGCACAAGGTCACACGCGTCACGAACGAGGCCATCGACCAAGGTGGTGTGCTCTCGTATGAAGACATCGCCTTTATCCTCACCTGCAGCGTCGTCACCATCAAGCGTGACATGAGTCGGCTCCGGAGACAAGGGATCATTCTCCCTTCACGTGGATGGCGCCAGCAGATGGGACGTGGCCAGTCCCACAAAACCCAAATCCTCGACCTCTACTTCCGTGGATATCAATTCACCGAGATCGAACACAAAACCCATCACTCCGAGACGGCCATCAAGCGCTACCTTCAAGACTTCGCTCGCGTGGCACTTCTACATCTCAAGCGCTTCTCCACAGATGAGATCCGGATCTCTACCGGCTTCTCTCACCGTCTGATCGGCGAGTATCTCGCACTCTACAAGCAGCACGCACAGCGTCCTGCCCTCAAGCGCATCCTCCAAACATCAAAAAAAAGGAGGACCGCATCTCAATGATTGGCAAGAACTTACGCTTTATCCGCCGCGATCTCGACGACTGCTCCTCCGAGACCATTACTGAGCGTCGATACAAGAGGCTCAAGGGAAAAACTCTCAAACAGATCCTCCTGCATCGCTTTCTGAGCCAATACGGCTACGACAAGGGCGCCATCACGGCCGGTGCCATCATCGACGATCTGTTGCTCCTGGTCGAACAGTATTACCGATACTCCGATCAGTCCTTCCTCAAACACGGTCAGATGGTCTGGCATGCCGTCCCAGTCGATGAACACTGTGAGAAGCACAAATCCATGGCGCAGACACGCCTGCAGCCTGTTGTCCTCGATGTCGTCAACGACTCGGACATCGATGACTGGAAAACGCCAATCCACCACCGCGAACTACGACTGAAAAAGATCGAACGCTGGACCCAGCAAGCCTTTGATCAGGGTGCACTGCTTTCCCAACTCGACCTCGCCGTCCTGTTGACCACCAGCGAAGCCACCGCCGGTGATTACGTCCGTGAATTTCACAACCTCTACGGTAGACCGTTGCCCACCAGAGGCAATGTGCAAAACATCGGTTCGGGACAAACTCACAAACGGCAAATCGTCACGCTCCATCTCAAAGGCTATCTCGTGCCCATCATATGCAAAAGAACAGACCACTCAAAAGAATCTGTCGAGCGATACATCCACGACTATGAGGCGATTAAACTTCTTGCTTCCAAGTTTGATGATGTTGATCTCATCTCGCGTATCGTTCGTCTCAAAGTTTCTGTTGTGAAACAATATCTCGATCTTATTCCTCTTGATTCCAAAAATGAGGATACCTAACTTACATCCCAGTCTCACCTGGTATCATTTGATACTATCGTAGAAGTATCATCTTCTTCGTTGCGAGGAAATTATTTGTCTTGATTTGATAGAGATACACTCCTGTCGCCACAGATTGTCCTGCCTCATTCTTCGCATTCCACGTCACGGCATGAACGCCTGCTTCCATGATTCCGTCATAGAGTGTCGCCACTTTTTGTCCCAGGAGATTGAAGACAGTTAAGGTGATCCGATCACGTGTCGGGAAGTTAAATGAAATACGGGTCGACGGATTGAACGGATTCGGGAAATTCTGGCGCAACTCATACGTACTTGGAATCCCCGCATGAATTTCCTCGACTCCCGTGGTCCCTGTTGGGTTTATGGTAAAGTTGGCATTCGACGAGACGGGATTGCCAGCGGCGTCATACGTTGGCGTAACCGTTTGAGCTGATGTTGGCGCCTCATAGCCTACTTTGTCCGTCGTAATCGAATACGATTGAGGAGCCAGGCCCGGGATCGTAAATGCGCCCGTTTCATCGGTCACTCCATATCCGGCAACTGAGCCATCACTGGCTGTTGCGTACACAATCGTTCCATTCACTCCGGTCGCCCCAGCTCCCTTTCCAAGCGTTCCGCCCGTTCCGGTGGTCGTCAAAACAGTTCCTCCGACATACGTGTAGCCAGCGACGATTCGGTTAATCGGCCTCACAAACAAGTCGATTCCTGAAACGTTATTGCCGGCCACCGTCACCATCGTCGCACGTTTCCAGCTGGTAGCTGCGCCTGCCACAGCGTAGAATGCCGGGGCATAGTTTCCGAGAGGTACTGCCAGGATGTAGTAGTCTCCAGGAGGCAACTCATTGATTGTATAGTTGCCGCTGGCATCCGTGTCTGCATAGTAGGCATCGGTCGGGAGCCCATCACGCTTATCCCTGAACGCAAGCATTCGCGAGGGAACCGCAATTCCCTTCGCAGAATCGCTTACGACACCGCTAATGCTCCCAAGCGCGAGGTTTGGAACCGGCCGGAGAACGAATGTTATGTTCGTCGTATCCTTGGTGAGTTTTAGGAGATTGGCGGAGAGCAAGTCGGTTCGTTGGTTGTAAAACATCTTCCGATGCCCTTGAGCAAACGCAACACCGATGTAAGCATCCTGGGGCATTCTGATCGAATAACGTCCCGCCGAATCCGTAACCGCACGAAAGATCTCCAATGATGTCCCATTCAGGCCAAACGATGATCCGAGTCCGGTCTGTCTCAAAGCATTGAACAGATCCTTGTAATTGTCCATCTGTTGTTCCGCCGCGCCCAGATTCTTCGCTGAGTTCAAGATAAAGGCAGCCTTACCGAAGACAACAACGGCGCCCGGCAGCGGTTTGTTGAGCGTGTCACGAACGAAACCCGCAAGACTGAATTGGGCCAACTGAACATTCTTGGATCGCAGTCTGAAATTGATGACGACTGTCGCCGAATCGGCCACTGTGATTGGATTTGCCTGGTCAGGAGACCGTTTCTCATAGTACCACTGGGGCACGTAGTCGGGTCGCAATGGAATCGCGTAGGCATTGTACGATCCGACATCGACAACATCGAATCGATAGTTACCCGACGAATCAGTGATCGCCGAGTATTCGAACGAGGTCTGTGCATCTCGCTTGAAGAGTTTTATGAGAACAGGCGTAATAGGTGCGCCGGTTGTGTCCGTCACTTGCCCTTGCACAAATCCACGTCCACCTGCAATGCTCACGTAGTATTCCTGACTCGCTTTGCCTCCTTTGCTAGAGACGAGGAAGACGTTGATCTTGAACCACCCTTTGAGTGCCGGAGTCCATTGGATGAGACCGGTTGCTGAGTCAATTGACATGCCGCTCGGGCGATCGCCAAGGTACCACTTAAACGTCGAGGTTGAGTCCGAAGAGACTCCGCTCGGCTGGTAGGTATACAATGCTCCCACTTGTCCGTAGCGTTTCGGTTCGGAGGCTATATAGACCTTGTCAAGTGACTGCGAAACATTGTAGATGAAAACCAGAATGGCATTCGACTTCGTCGTTGATCCCTTGACTCCGACGTAGTAGGCAAAGGAGTTGGATTGACTTGTCGGCGGACTGTCCTTCAATTCTCTGTTTGACGTCGAATCAATCCGAACAAACTGCACAGTACTATCAAGTTTTGTACTGTTTCTCGGAAGTATCGCACGATAAATGACGTAGAAGGGTGAGGTCACTCCGGTCGGCTGATTCCACGACATCAAGACCGCTCCACCATCAATGCGCCCGTTTAATAAGAAGGGCTGTGCCACAGGGGGGGTCCAATAAACTGCGAGAAGATTGCTCTTGAGCGAACCAGCGCCATTGTCCCTGGCTTGGACATAGTAGAAGAAGCCTTTTCCGTTGACCGCTGTTGGGCGATCGCGATACTCCTCTTTCACCACGGTATCGATCCTTGACCATCCGACAGAATCAATTCTTCCCGCCGAATCGATTCGAGTTCTGAAAACAAGATAATATTGGGGAATGAGGTTATACGGCTTTGTCCAGTTCAACTTGATTGAGCCGTCATAGTCCGTGTACCCTTTCAGCTCAATCCTGTCCATGACAACAACAAAAGCGATATTGCTTTCGTAGGTCCTGCCTCCGGATCTACCGAACACTTTGTAAGCGAATCCGCTTGAAAGAGAATCCGCCTTTGTTCTAAGCAAGCTATCGACATACACTGTTAGATTTGTCGAATCGAGCAATGAAAATGAAGCCACATTGATGACGTCCCTGTTTTCGGTCGATACCGGCATTCGATAGATGTAGAATCTGTCAAAAAGAACTCCAGCGGGGGGAAGCCAGCCTAATCCTCGTTTCCCGGGGCTGATGAACCCCGAACTTAGTTTGATGTTTTCCAGAATTGCTGGCGGAGCCATCACAATGACCGCGACGTTGCTTTCAACAGTCTTTCCGGTGGATGGGCGTGCTTTGACGATATACGCATATGCGCGCACGTCGGCTGGAACATTCTTCAGACTGTCTGTGTACTGCAACTGGGTCGTCGAATCGATCAATTGCGTCTGCTCGGGGTTGTAGGGTGAACTCGGATCTGACAATGGCGACCGATAAATGAGATACTTGTTCACGGCGGTATTCTCAGGAGTCAGCCATTTGAGCTGTCCAAGTCCAGTAGAGTCCGTATAGGCCGATAGTCGGAAGGTCACCGCTGGTGTTGATGATCCAATGTAGACGAAAGCTTTGTTCGAATTCGTGCCGTTGCCAGCAGAGAACGCTCTGATATAGTACGCATAGCTTCCGCCCGCTGCTGGAACATTGAGGCTCGTATCTCGATATTCGAACCGAGGTGAAACGGAGTCAATTCGAACAAACGACAGCGAGTCCAGGTTTGTTGCTGCGGAAGTGACTGGCGCACGGAACACAAAGTAATGCGTTGTATTCGCGGGAGGATTGATCCAATTCAGTTTTGCTTTTCGTCCGTCGTCCGGAAAAGCAGCCAGTTTGAAATCCATTGGTTGGAGCATCCCGAAAACAACATTGCTTGGTATCTTTGAGGCACCCGAAAGCTTGGCCCACACCTGATAGAAATAGACCCCCAGGCTCGTCACCGAGGTGTCTTTGTATTCGCCCTTTCCCACCAATGAATCGATTGTCATGAAAGCGGTTGGAGCCGGAAGCACCGGGTTAGTTCCGCTGCCTGCGAAGGCCCGTGTGACCAGGTAGTAATCAACGGGAGTGTTTTGCGGCGGAACCCAGTTCAGCTTGAATCCCTTTCCAGATTCGAGTCCTGTCAGTGTGAGAGCGATTCCGGTTGGCAGCGGCGGATTCATATCAACGTAGATTCCGTTGCTTTCCGTGATTGCGCCAGAAGTCAAGCGTGCCCGTATCTTATATCCAAGTCCGCCTTTCAACGGTTTTTGGACCGAGTCACGATAGGTTTTATCGATCGTCGAATCTCTTACGATTACGAGCGTGGTATCAGCAGGTATGAGAGGATTGGGAATGGGAACCCGGAGGACATAGTACTTCTGAACGGTTGCTCCCGAGGGGGCTGACCAATTCAGTCGAGCAACGTTGGGCGCAATGTATTCTCCCGTGAGTGTGATAGGACCGGTCGTGGCGATCTGGCCGAATACGACGAAAACGAGATTGCTCGGAAGGTACATGCCATTGGAGAGTTTCACTCTCACCATATAGTAGTAACCGACAGACTTTGAACGAGCAGGATAATCCTTGTATTCCAACCCTGTTGGCAAAACAGCAACGGAATCGAATTTGACTGAATCTGCCGGTGTCAATGGATCTACGCCATTGTGTGCAAGTCTCCGAACCAGGTAGTGCTCCACCGTTGTTCCAGGAGGCATTCCGACGGTCGAAAAGGCAGTCCAGGTAAGCTTGAACCCTTTTCCCGTGTCGGTTGGAACAACTGTAAGATTAATCGCTCCTCCTGGTCCTGGCCCTGGTCCCTGTGCAACAACTGACGGAACGGCTAACAAGGTTACCAGAAAAACAAACAACAGTCCTTGTATCAATCGATTGAACATGCTACCTCCTATAGGAAATGGTTTGATGATCTTTCAGAGATGGCAAGAAGATAGACTTCCGGAGTTATTCCTCGTGTGATCTAGCTAACACTTTGGCTTTTCTTGTCTCGATCGGCATGCCGGCACTTTGAAATCGGAAAACCCTATGACTCCAATTCTTGCTACCGAATGGCAGCGGATAATGCTTCGCCTCGTCCTCCCTTTGCTCAACGGCGTACGCACCTTGGTGTCAAGCGACAACCACGCGGCAGTGTCGAGCTTCAGCCAATCAGAATGATTGGCAATGCGTTCTGGAAACTACTTTGGCGCGGGTTTGTCCACTCAAAAAAAAGGGCGATCCATGGAATCGCCCTTGACAATATTGCCCGACCGCTGGGCACAATCAGCAGATCAACCGCCCGTCAGTTCGCCATAGAGCAAATCGACTCTGAATATTCTTCCATTCATGTTGATGTTTCCGCCACTTCCATCGAAGGTCACGGTGAAGGTTTTGGTAAAATTCCGTTCCGTATACGCATCGCCCCGCAACACTCCAACACTCGCGGTGTATGTTCCTGTGATGGTCCCCCCTGTCATTCTTGGATTTCTCGTGAAACCAATTCCAGATCCTGCTCTCGGGGCTCTCGGCCCAGTAACGTTGGTGAACGTGAGATCGAGTGTGTAATTGAGCGATCGCACAAAATCATGCGTCGTGAGTGTGTCGGCGCCAATTCTCTTCGATGTTCCGTTGATGGTAACCGTGGAAGTGTTGGCTCCGGTCACAACCCAATCGCTGGTAAGCGACAGTAGGCGGTGGTTTAGGCGTCGCGTGAATGCATAGCCCGAGCCATCGGTGACCTTAAACTTGATGGTGTAGGCGGTATCAGTTCCAGTTCTGTAGAATTGTTGGGGTACGTTGTCCTTGTTGATGAACTGATAGCTGTACGTTCTCGTGAAACCGGATCGATAGAGACCAAGAAAATTCACTCTTGACCGGCTCATGAACAGAGTCCACGTTTGTGTTCCTGCATCGTAGCTCTTGTATACGGTATCGCCAGCCGCAGTCGAAAGCCCATATTTCTCTGCAAGGACTGCCGCTTCTGGCTGAATTCCCAGGGAGCCGGACAAATCAGCGATATCGCCTATCTGATCAGCAACTCCCCCGTTGTCTTCACCAAGCGAGTTGGCCACGGATTCAGCAGCATCTTCTGTTGTATTAGCTTCCACGATCGGATCTGTCGCATTTTTCTTACACCCGGTCAGAGCAAAGACCAATGCAAGGGCGATGGCGAAAAGAATATCAATGCCTCTTAGGTTTTTCATCGTTGCAGCTCCTCCTCTATTTTGATTGGGCTTCTGTTAGCGTGTGTGCTTTCGCTGCGTTTGACGTCTATTATTGACAGAAGGTTTAATCCTCGAGTTGATCTGCGTCACTTGTTCATAACGCATGATACTTGAAGACAAACATCACATTCCTCAGTCTGTCCACGAACGAGACTTACCGATCGTATACCGCAGGATCATTGAAGAATATCCGGAATTCTCGATCCTACTCGAAACGAGATTATTCTCGCCCGCCCAAATACCGAGATTTCGATTCCTGAGCACTCCTGCCTCTCCGTAGACCCACAAGTTGTCCACAATTCTCAGGGATACACGAAACGCTGCCTGCAGTTGACTGATTCTCAGGTACTCTGCGTTCGATGAGCCCGCAGAGTAATTGTCGTCCTCAAATCGAAATCGATTTCCGTTCGCCCGCACCAGGAAGCCGAACTGTAAGGACGACACATCTTCGAATTGGACCTCGAATAGGAACGGGAGAAGAAGCCGGAGACGCCACTCCTCTGCGAACTTCCAGTCCGCACCAAGAATAGGAAGCAACAATCCCCGGTCGAAGGTGTAGGAATAGCTCAGACCGAAAAGCAACCGGAACGAATCGCCAAATCGTTCCGTGCCAAGGCCACTCCCTGTGAGCCGGAGTTGCGGATTTTGAATTGTGTTGTCATCCTCCGCAATTCCGGCGTTCAGGGTGAGCATGTAGAGGTTTTTCGAATTCGTGAAGAGCCCGGCGCTTGCACCAAGCGTGGCGGCATACAGAGTATGTCGTGTCGCGAGGAATGATATTTGTGGAAGCAAGGAAGAGAAACGGCCGCTGGCGATAGCGAACCGGGCGTCCGTGCCTTCGTCGCTCCTGACGACATCATCGTAGAAGGGGACAGTTGCGCCGAGCGAAAAGGACGTCATCTTATATGTCCCTGCGATGTCTTCGAAGCTACGCGTGGAAGTGGTCGTGTAACCGGCGAAGATCCGGGGACGCAGAAAATCGATATCATGCTGTTCATCGCCCGGAATAAATTGTGCAACAAGAGAACCTGCCGGGACGGCAAAGATGAGCAGGAAGAAATGTACGGTGACCGTTCGGCTGAGAATCACATTGGCACCATTGGAATATATGGCGATGAAAAGCGCTTGCCATTTATGTGGACACTCCCAAATGTCCGTTGGTTTAATCAGAATAGGCAGAAGGAGACGGCCATTGTCAACCTTCTCCCCCGCGTGAGAACATCCATGCTAGAGCGACGGCTCTTCGTCCGATTTGAAACGACGCGAATAGGCGGTCTTGATTTTTTCCGTCCATTCATCCAGGAGCGAATAAGCGGTCGGCACGATAACGAGTGTCAGAAATGTAGCAATCGTTAATCCGAAAATGATCGCCACGGCCAAAGGCCTCCAGAAGCCGGCACTTTCTGCGCCGATCACAAAGTGAAACTCCCGCCAATCAAAGTCGATCCCCGTCGCTAGCGGCAGAACTCCCAGTACCGTTGCCGCCGCCGTGAGAAGCACAGGACGCAGACGAATACGACCGGCCTCGAGAAGCGCGTCATCGAGCGACATCCCGCCCTCGCCGTGTTTGTGTTTCACAAAATCCAGGAGCACGATGCCGTTACGGACAACGATTCCAGCCAGGGCCACGACCCCGACGCCTGTCATCATGACGCTCACGGGTGTGCGTGTGACGATCAATCCAAACATCACACCGATCAGCGAGAGGAGGACCGAGAGCATGATCACAAACGGAACTTTCAGTGAATTGAATTCCGCGACCATAATGAGGAACACAAGTAAGAGCGTGATAACGAACGCACGGCTGAGAAAATCGGAGGCCTTCTTTTGCTCCTCCTGCGAGCCGGCCAGTTTGGCCCCGTACCCGGCGGGGAAATCCATCCCACTCAACCGCTGGCGTATTTCAGCAAGAACTTCAGACTGCACACGGCCTTCAACTTCTCCCGAAACCGTGATCACCCGTTTCTGGTCTTTGCGACGGATATCCGACACAGCCGTGGTACGCTTGATATCGGCAACCGATGTCAACGGAATCGACAGCAACTGTCCGCGGCGATTCATAAAATTGATTCGAAGGTTTTCAAGATCCGCGGCCGTGGTACGCTGCTCCTCTTTCAATCTCACGCGTATCTTGTATTCGTCTTCCCCCACGCGATACTTGGAAGCTTCCACACCGGCGATAGCCGCTCTGACGGTGGAGGCAATCTGCCCTGTACTTGTCCAGAACAGTCCTGCTTTTTCCCGATCAACCACAATTTCGACTTCAGGACGGCCGGAATTGAAATCTTCTTTGAGGTCAACCAGGCCCGGCGTACTCTTGATCTTCTCGCGAACGGTCTTGCTGAGCACAACAAGTTGATCGTAGTCTTCTCCTGAAATCTCAATGCTGACCGGCACTCCGACGGGAGGCCCCATCTGCTGCTTCGCTACCAACAAATCCGCCCCTGCAAAACCAGCGGTTGTCTTGCGGACCTCATCCAGTGTCGCAAAGCTGCTTTGCTTTCGCAATGCCTTCTCATAGAAATTGATCGCGATAGTCCCCTTGTTGGGTGTCCCCTGTCCGCCAAAATCGAAAGGATCCTGAGAGGTGCCCAGGCTTGCAGCAACGAACTCAACATCCTTTCTCCCCGGTATTTGCTGCAATCGATCCTCGAGAATTTTCGCCATCGCGTTTGTCACTTCGAGCGATGTTCCCGGAGGTGCATCGATACTGACACTGACCTGCGAGGGTTCCGTGTTCGGGAAGAATTCGACTCCCTTGTTGAAGAGTACAAAAAGGATAATGACAAAAAACAACAAACCGTGAGCGACGACGATGGTCAGCCCTTTATGTTCTAACGTCCAACGCAAGGTCTTGACGTATTCGGATTGCATTTTCGGAAAGAACACCTCATCCACCTTGTGGTAGAGGATGGTGAACGGGTTGTACTTTCTGTACCAATGAGGATGTTCGAGGTTGTACTTCGCCTTTTTGATTTCCTTCTTGTAGTTGATCCATTGCGCCCCCTGCACCGGACTGATGACATATGCGACGAACAGGGAGGCCAGGAGCGTCACGATCAGCGTAATAGGAAGATACTTCATGAAATCGCCGACAATGCCCGGCCAAAAAAGCAACGGGAAGAAGGCGGAAAGAGTCGTGATCGTCGATGTGAAGACCGGGACGAACACTTCTCCCGCCGCCCTTTTGGCCGACTGGATCGGATGCTCACTGTATTCCTGCTGGTGCCTGTAGATGTTTTCGATAACCACGATGGCATCATCCACGAGAATTCCCAGCACGAGCACCAGTGCAAACAAAACGACAACATTGAGGGTGATTCCGAACGCCGACAATACAACAAAACCGATAAACATGGACAAGGGGATGGCCGTCGAAATCAAGAGCGAATTCTTGAACCCAAAGAACATGAAGAGTGACATAACGACCAGGAACATTCCCGTGATGATACTGTTTTCCAGTTCCTTCACCATGCGAGTGATGAACCTTGATTGGTCGTTCGAAATCTCCAGCGTAATTCCTTTCGGCAATTGAGCCTGTTCGGATTTGACGATGGACTTCACTTCATCCGCGATACGGAGCAGATTCTCACCTGCCCGTTTTCTCACTGCCACGGAAACGACTTCGGTCTTGTTCAACCGTGCATAGGTCTTACGGTCTTCAAAGGAATAGTCAACCGTTGCAACATCGCGCAAGTAGATCGGCTTCCCGTTTTGTATCTTCAGTACGATGTCTTCCAGGGGCTTGACTTCCTTGAATTCACCCGGAATACGAACCGTGAGATTCTTCTCTTTCGTATCAATCGTTCCTCCCGGGATGGATAGATTTTCGGCACGAACGGCGTTCGCGACATCGTCAAAGCTCACCTGGTACGCATTCATTCGATAGACATCGACGTTGACCTGGACCTCCCGCGCCAATCCACCGACAACGTCCGCCCGCAAGACACCTTGAACGCCTTCGATCTTGTCCTGCAGTTCATCGGCGATTTTCTTCAATCGTGCGAGGCCCACCTCTCCGCCAACATTGACATACATGATGGGAAATTCACTGAAGTTGATTTCAGAGACAATCGGATCGAGAATATCGTTCGGCAATTGCGGACGAGTCGAATTTACCTTGTCCCGCACCCGGCGGAGTGCCTCATCCACATCCACGCCGGTGTTGAATTCAACGCGGATGGTTGAAATCCCTTCTCTGGACACGGAGGTGATTTGTTTGATGTCCTTCAGGCCTTTGAGGGCGCGCTCCAATGGTTGTGTCACAAGCCCTTCCATATCCATCGGAGAAACTCCGATGTACGGTGTTGCAACGATGACAAGAGGAATCGTGATGTCCGGTGTTGCTTCACGTGGCAGTCCATTATATGCGTCCCATCCGAATACGACGATCAGCACCGTAAGGATATAGACAGCGATCTTGTTGTCAACAGCTAAACTCCAGATATTCATAGTCCGTTCTCCGTCTATTGCGTCACAGTGACCGGTGATCCGTTGACAAGCTTTGAAGACCCGACAACCACCAGCTGGTCGCCAGGATTCAGTCCTTCAAGGACTTCCACCATGTTGCCCTGACGGCCGCCGAGCTTCAGCTTTCGTTCTTCCGCTTTGCCGTCCCTGACCACAAACACGATGGAGCGATCGCGGTCCACGAGCTGCACAACATCGCTGCTTATGAGGAGTGCATTGCGCTTGGTTTTGCGTAACAGCCTGACCTTTGCGACCATTTCGGGTTTAAGCCTTCGCACCGTGTTGGGTATGGCAATTTCGACTTGCATCGTTCTATTCGCGGCGGAGACGGTTGAACCGACAAAGCTCAACTTTCCCCACAACGTGTCGCCGGCCAGCGCATCGAATGTGATGATGGCCGTCGTTCCGACCGACACGGACGCGGCGTGAAGCTCCGGCACTTCAGCCTGGATCTTGATGGTTTCCAGATTGACGACGCGTGCGACCGGCATCCCGGGAGGGGCGAATTCCCCTACGTTGGGGATGATGTTTTCGACTTCGCCGTCAAATGGGCTTCGTATCTTTGTTCGCTCCCAGCGTACGTTCATCAACTCGGCATTCGCCTTTGCTGCGTCGCGCCCGTACTCGAGAGTCCTGAACTGCAGATCGCTTATTCCTTTTTCTTCAAAAACTTTCAGCTGCTTCTGTAGGTTGATTTCAGCCAGCTTATACTGTGCATCGGCAGCTTCAAAGCCGGCTTTCACCATCTCATCCTTGAGCAGGATGATGATATCTCCCTTTTTTACGCGTTGCCCCTTCGCGACTTTCCATTCCTTCACGACGCCCCCTTCTTCAGGACTGATGCTGGCATCTTCCCAGGCCTTCACGACACCAGAAACCTGGATGCCGTCGACCAGTGTCTGAGGGACAACCAGCTGAGTTTTCACATCGACCGGCTGGACCTTCTGATTGTTGGGGGTCTCTGCCTTTCGGCAGGAGGAGATCATCAATCCCACCAGTGCGATCATTGTTACTTCGATAATCCGTCGTGCGCTCTTCATTGAAATTGTCCTTTTCGCTTGGTTACTGTTGTTCACTTTTCATCGCCCAGCTCGGCAGACGTCCCATAAGTTGGTCCAAATCGGCCGACGCCGCCAAATAATCATAGATTGCCTGGATACGATTCACCTTTGCCTGCATGAGGGCGTTTTGAGCATCATTCACATCGAGCTGTGTTGCTGACCCGCTACTAAAACGCGTTGTAACGATCCTATAGCCTCGCTCGGCTTGTTCAACCGTTTTCTCTTGCACCTCCACCCGCTTTCTGGCTTGTTTTAGCGTACCCACCACGGAATGCACGGCGGTCTTGATTCCGTTCTCTGCACTCACGAGTTGCGCCTCCGTTTTTCGAATTTCCAGTTTTGCCTGGTCCACCCGCGCATTCGTCTGAAAACCTTGGAACAGGTTCATCGTAAGACTCAGCCCCACCATGGACGTTGTCACAAGATTCAGATTTCCCAGGTCGAGCTTGTTTTGTTGACCCTGGTACTGGTAGTTGCCGAAGGCTGCGATCGTGGGAAGAAAGTTTGACCGCTCCACGCTCAAAAACTTATCATTGACTTCTCTTTGGTATCGTAACGCCTGCAAATTGCTGTTCGATTCCATGGCCGCCTGCTCGGCGTTGGCGAGAATACCACTGTCGTATTCTGCAAAGGTCAGAGACCCTTCGATTTCGATTTCGTCACCGGTCTGGGCACCGATGGCAGCTCGAAGTCCGTCGATGGACAGTGTGCGGTTCGTCTCCGATTGTATGACAAGGGGGCGGAAATTGTCGACACCGACTTGGGCGCGAAGTTCATCATAGTCTGAAACAATTCCCTGCTTCTGCATCAACCGGACATTCTCGAGATTCTTTTCCACATTGGCCAATGTCGACTGCATCATCGCTACTGCCTCTGTAGCAAGTAACACGGCATAGAACGCTTTTCGCACTTTGGTCGCTGTTTCAACTTGTTTGCCACGGTAGAGTTCCTCCGCAGCCTGCGAATAGATCGAAGCGGCCCCCACGCCGATGAAGACGGCGCCGTTGAAGAGCATCTGCGTCGCCGTGACCGAGAGGGACATAGAATGAGTCGAACCGACCTCGATGGGAACAATATCGAGTTGGGGCTGGCCGATGAACGATCCCGGCAGGAAGAAGACCGGTTTCTTCAGTGCGTTGGAATACTGGGCCGTGAGACCAATGCTTGGCATCGTATTACTCCAGGCCTCGTTCACACGCTCATGAGCCTTTTCCATTTCAAGTCTCGATGCCTGAAGGTCTGGATTGTTCCGCAGAGCCATTTGCACCGCCTTTTCAATCGTAAGCCGCAGAGGCGGCGTTTGCGCATTGAGTGCGCTCACCAGAAGCAGCAACGAGAAGCTTACAAACATGACAGTTTTCTTTATCATCGGCATTCCTTGCATTATCAAAGACATTGAATTCCTAAACAATGGATCCAACACGCGGATGGAACTGGTCGAACATCGCACCGTACGTTACTTTTGCCTGGGGCGTCAAGATGGCATCCAGGAGCAGTGAATTCGAAATCCGCAGCACCTCTTTCAGATCGATCTTCATTCTGTTCTTCCACATATCATATTCCAGATCGATACGCATCATGAGCGACGTCGCACTCGACCAGATTGCAACGGCGGTCTCACCTGCCTTGAGATCGGACGCGAGTATTCCCTCTTCAATTCCACGTTGAAAAAGATTGATTGCGAGATTCCAGATGTCCTGATTGACCCGGGAGATTGATTCCCGCATCTCATCAGAAATCTGGCTGTGAAACTGGGTGTTCTGGAGAAAATTCATCATTCGAAAGTACTTTGGATGGAGATGGAAGAATTCCCCGAGCGTATCCATGATTCCAACAATCGCTTGCAGGGTTGTTGGCTCGGTGCTGATTCTGGCCTTGAACATTTCGTGAAGAATCAGCATACCCCTCATCATCACTGCAAGATAGAGATCCTCTTTACTGCTGTAGTAGAGATACAGCGTTCCTTTGCTAAGCTCGGCCGTGTCTGCGATCTCATCCATCGTTGCGCTCTGGAGACCTTTCTCGAAGAACACTCTCTGCGCCGCGTCGAGAATGTCCTCACGGCGCTGTTCCTTTTCCCGTTCTTTTCGCTCATGAATTCCCAAACAAGACTCCAGTTCAATGAATGACTTTAAGTCATTTTAAGGGTATCAGTATAACAAGAATTTCGATTGAATTGCAATCGAATTCCGCCTCCAAAGTCTCTCGGCATAGTACTGTGGTTCGAAAGAAGTCACTTAACTCACGTTACGCATGGTTACCTCTTTTCACGTATTTATCAAACCCTTTCAGGATTTGGCAATCTTGGTTTGTTCGATTACCGAGGGCGCCCGCCAAACCGCCATACCGCCAAAGAGATGGCGGTCAAGTGAGATTGGCGGTCAAGAAGGTGCCACACGGCGGGCGAGCCGACGCTGAAAGCGTCACATATTTCAGGTCGGGGCAGCGCCACGACACAAACGCGAAGAGGTATTTGAACCCTGAAAGGCCTGCCCGCCTTGTGTGTTTCTAGAGCGGCAGGCGGGGGTTCCATAATGCCCATTGCGTAACATCAGTTACAGAAAAGGCATTCGATGATTGCGGGCTATTTCCTTTTGGGGCGAGAAGGTTCCGAAATCCACCAGGAAGAAGAACTGCTTCTTGGCCCAGACTTGATCAAATGACCTGCAACAGCGGTCACGGTCATTTCAAGTCTTTTAGCTCCGCCAAGGTGTGATGAACCTCGTGGACATCTGTGGAAGTGAGCAAGCGTTGATATACGCTCTCGTTTCGAATATTCGTCGCTATGAGGCGGAGGGCATTCAAATATTTCTTGTCGTTGTTCCCTGTCGAGACCATGAACACGAGATTGACCTTCTCGGAAGATTGTTCGTCGTAAACGAGTGGCTCCTTCAACCTTGCAAACATAACGACGACTTGATCGTTCGCACCTCCCATTCGCGCGTGCGGCACGGCAACTCCCTTGCCAATCACAGTCGGCATCAAGGCTTCCCGTTCAACAATACCGGCGAGGAACTCGAGTTTGTTGCGAACAATCCCGGCTTTGTACGCCTGCGTTACCATTTTCTGGAACAGCTCGTCTGTTGTTGAAGCAGACACGTCCAGCATGATCAAGGGTTCTGTGATGTACTTTCCAAGGAATGCCGGATCTTTCTCTTCCTGCATGGTGGCGAGCGCATACGCTACCGCCTCATCCAGCGTATTAAGAAAATTGCCGATGCCGATGGTTCTTGTAATCCCGAGATCGTAGAGGATCTTGCGCACGGCACTCCTCATGCCGACAATCAGCAAGCGCTTATGGTCGCGATGCAGCCGTTCAACAATTGTCTCAATGGCGATAGCGCCTGTTGTGTCCATAACCGGAACGTTTTCCATGTCCAGAATAACTGTCTTGACGTCGAAGTTCTTCTCGATGGTGTCCACGAAACTTTTTGCAGCGCCAAAGAACAACGGACCCTCCAGGTCATAGACAACGATTTTGTTCTTGCGCAGCTTCTTCAGGGTGTCATCACCAAGCTTGATTCCCGTCGCACCCTGAAGGATTTCTTTGCCCATGCCGAGCTCGCTCATTCGGTGGACGAAGAGGAACGCTGCCATCACCATTCCAACTTCCACCGCAGTGATCAAGTCGGTCACAACGGTGATGAGCATTGTGGCAATAAACACGGTGGCGTCAGCTCTTGGAATCTTGTGGATCATCTTGAACGGCTCGACTTCCACCATGCCCACTGCCGTCATCATGAGAACGCCGGCCAGCGCTGCCAGGGGGATCTTTGCAGCCAAGTCGTTGAACAAGACCATGACGACGATCAGCACGAGTCCATGGACGATCCCTGAGATGCGGGTCATCGCACCAGAACGAATATTCACCATCGTTCTCACGATTGCACCGGTTCCTGCGATGCCGCCAAAGAAGGGAGCCGTGAAATTCGCGATCCCCTGTCCAATGAGTTCCTTGTTGCTATGATGCCTGGTCCCTGTGGCGTTATCCGCGACGGTTGAAGCCAGCAGCGATTCGATCGCTCCGAGTAACGAAATCGTAAAGCCCGCAGGAAGCGCATGTCTCCACACATCCCATGTTACATTCGGAAGTCTTGGCGCCTGAAAATGGGAGGGTATAGATCCGATGACTTTGATACCATCGGCGACACTGAGTGACGCCGTTCCAACATTGAAAATGTAGCGCAGTAGCTCGCTCGACGAAAACCAATAGGCGACAAGCGATCCGACGAGCAAACCCAGGAGTGATTTTGGCAGATTCTTGTTGATTTTGGGAACGACGAAGATTGCTGCCATAGTGATGAAAGCGACGACTGGGGCTGTATTGAAGGTCTTGAACTGCTGCGTAAAGATGAGGACTGCAATCCCGTTCGTAAAACCGACCGTTACGGGGTACGGCACCAAGCTCACATACTTACCGATCTTGAGAATTCCGTAGGCAATTTGAAACAGCCCCGCGATGACACACGCGGCCAGCAAAGCCTCGGGTCCGCCATATCGGATGTACACGGAAGTAAGAATCACCGTCATCCCCCCTGTCGGACCGGTAATCTGGTGGGATGTTCCTCCGAACAAGGAGGCAAGTATACCTGTGAAAATAGCGCCGTAGAGCCCTGCAACCGCACCCTGCGGGTCTCCATTGTATGCCAGGATCCCAAAACCGAGCGCCAGGGGCAACGCTACAATAGCAGAGGTCAGGCCCCCTACGAGATCTCCTTTGATATGCTTGAAGTTGAATCGGAAGTTCTCCCCATACTTTAACTCGGAGAGCATTTCCATCATCTTCGCATACCCTCGATTCCACACACTGCCTGCTTCGGCCATCGACTCTGACCTATCCGGAAACCAGATGTTTGTGATGATGAACTAGTGGACTTCGTTCCCCTCAACATCCAGAATTACAACTCTTGCGAGATTCAATTCGCGAATCGGTTTTTCGATCTTGGAAAGATCTCCGACGAGCAGCAGCATTGCGTTCGCAGGATTGGCATACCTCCGCACAGAGGCATTGACAGAATCCACGGTGGCCTTTGCCAACTCCGTTGCCTCGCGTTGAAGGTCCGACATCGGCAATCCATGAGACCACAACTCCGTTATCTGGCCCGCAACTCGCCCCAACGATTCGAATTGTTGCGCAAATCCACGAAGCCGATTTGCCTTAGCTTCACCCAACTCCTGGGCCGAAATGGGCTTTTCTCCCGACAGATTTTTCAATTCCTTGACAAACTCAACAACCGCTTCAGCGGTCTTGGCCGTCTCGACGCTTCCTGTGGCAAACCACATTCCCGCGCGCGATAAAAACGCGAGATTGGAGAACGCTCCGTATGTATAGCCTTTGTCTTCCCTCAGATTCAGGTTTAGTCTTGTCATGAAACCGCCTCCCCATACAGCATCAGCCAACTTCAGGGTGTAGTAGTCTTCCGTCGTTCGGCCGGGTCCGGACAAGATCTGTGAGATCACAGTCTGGGCAGCATCCTGACGATCTACGAGAAAAATCATTCCGGGTCGAACGGGTTCCGGCTGAGGGATTTCGATTACGGGGACCGGCCCTTCTGTCCATGATCCAAAATGCTTCTCTGCAATTTTCATCGCCTCGTCCATAGCGATGTCGCCTGTGAAAACGAGCGCAGAATCATTTGCATTCCAATGCGTTTTGTGAAATCTGACGAGATCGTCTCTCGTGATTGAACCGACAGTCGCAGCCACGCCACGTGCCGGCCTACCGTAGACATGTGACCGCCCAAATACAAGCATCGCTCGGACTCGCGCGGCAATGGCGTTCGGGTTGTTAGACTCCTGTTTCAATGAGTCCAAATGAAGATCCCGTTCGCGTTCGAATTCCGGACCAGGGAACGTTGGTCGGCGAACGACGTCGGAGAGAATTGACAAAGCCCGGACAAGATTCGTCTTCAGGACATCAAACGACAAATACGATACTTCTCTCCCTGCCAGGCCATGAAGCGTTGTGCCGAGGTCGCCGAATGCTTCTTCGATTTCAATGCTGTCCATCGATGGCGTGCCGCGATCGATGGTGCGAATCGACAACTGGGCAACTCCCATCCTGTCGGGCGGATCACTGATGCTTCCTGCCTTTGTGGCAAGAACGACGGAGACTTTTGGCAGCTCGTGTCGTTCGACCACAAAGACACTGAGCCCGTTATCGAGTTTAGCCGAGTACACAGGGGGGACGATGAATTCCCGATCGACACCGAGCGCGGGGATCACTGTGCGGTTAAGCGCAGAAGGGAGCGAACGACCTGACTGTTCAGGATAGAATCGAACGATCAGTCTCTTCTTTGTATTGATCCAGCGGTCAACTGCTGTTCGTACTCCTGCCGCCGTGACACCTCGATAGCGAGCGAGATCCTCGCCAAATTTTCCCGGATCACCAAGATACGTATTGTAGGCATTGAGCCGATCCGCTTTGCCGCCGAAGCCTCCAATGCGCTCAAGTCCCGAGATGAAGTCGTATTCCCATTTCGTGCTCGCTCGCAGTAGCTCGCGTTTCGTCGGACCTTTGGCCGCAAAGGCTGCAATTTCCTGGGTGATGATTTCTTCGATCCTGCGAAGATCCGAACCCGGGCGGGCAGTCGCGATCACGACGAAGGCCCCTGCCAATTCGCTGGCATCATTGAACGAGGACACGTTGCTGCAAATCTGAAGTTCGTAGACGAGCTTCTTGTTTAATCGCGACGAGAGACCATCTGTGAGGATTGATGAGGCAAGGACCAACTCGGGCTCATCCTTGGCAAAGTATTGAGGAGACGGCCAGGCAAGGTAGACACGTTCCTGGGGTACCCTGTCTCGAACCTCAACAACTTTTTCGTCCGTCAAGGCCGGAACAAAGGTCTTCGGCCGATCCAGGGCGGGCCCGGGGGGCATGGAACCATAATACTTTTCGATGAGTTGCCTGGCTTCGATCGGATCAAAATCCCCTGCAATGCAAAGAGAGAGATTGTTCGTTGTGTAGAAGGTTTTGAAAAACTGCTTCACGTCTTCCATGGACGCGGCCACCAGGTCCTCATGACTGCCAATGACCGGCCATGAATAGGGATGACCAGCCGGGAACAAGTTTTCCGCAATGAGTTTGAATGCGCGTCCATACGGTTGATTCTCCAACCCTTGTCTTCGTTCATTCCGTACCACTTCGCGCTGATTGTCCAGCTCCTGTTGAGTCAGCGAATCGGCGAGTGTCGCCATTCGGTCGGATTCCAGCCAAAGAATGTACTCCAGGTTTGCTGACGGTACGGTCACAAAATAGTTCGTTCGGTCCTCGCTCGTCGTCCCATTGACCCCTCCTTCGCGAAGATTTGCGCCTGCTCGTTCGACGTGCGCAAAGTACTCGCCGGTTGCATTCACCGATCCCTGAAACATCAAATGCTCGAACAAGTGTGCAAAACCGGTTCTGCCTGGACGCTCATTCTTCGAGCCAACATGAAACCATTCGTTCACATGGACGACAGGCAGCTTGCGATCGACATGAAATATGATTTGAAGTCCATTCGGGAGAACAAACTTCTCAAATGGAATGCTTGGGGCAGCACAAGGGCCAGCCACCTTCGTTGAAATCGTTCTGTTCTTTTTCAGTGTTTTCATGCTATGGTCCCGGAGCAGCTTTTCGTTTTGATCTCGTACATGCCTCGCCTCAGCCCTTCGTTCTTGTCGTTTGTCCTCATAGTAAAGAAAGAATTGTTGAATATCCAAGGATTGCCATGTATCTTATCACACTTTTTTCTAAGGAAATGAATGCAATCTTCGCAAGAGACCTCCACGATCAACCTGCCCGGTTTTACGTATCATGATCTCCATGATCCTCAGAAATTGGCTGAATTGACTCAGTTGTTTTATTCCCACGCCGAGGCCGTCTCACCCGATCTCTGGCGGGAATTTGTTACCTACAAGGATTCGATGGGCTCAGGCATGTCGGAAGCCAGCATCTCCGCATTGCTCATAGAGATGGCAGGACTGCTCGGATTGTTTATCGAGTCTTTGTTTGGCGTGTCCGAAGAATGCAAACGCATCCGGATTGAAACTCACCGGGATGAAGTGATTTTGCGGTTCAAAAAGGAATTTGTCGCACGACGCGTCCTGAAGAAATACAAAGAAGATGCCATTCAGGTGTTCAACCAGACGGACCTGCAAAAGAACATTGATGCATTGCTTCACGGATTTTCTTCGCTTTCCTCGAATGACTCAGAACTGGCGTTTGCGACCGCCATTATGGAGTTGCATCATCACGAACGTGCTTCGAAAGAAGCCTTCCCTGCGGACTCGCGGATGTTTCTCTCGAAATTGGCTGAAGGGCTTCGCTCTTTTGATGCCTTGAGACAGATTCTTCCCCTCTCTCTCGACGATCAATCACTCCGAACATTCCTTTCATCCATCCTCACCGTGTGTGAACAATGGATAGCATGCGAGTATTATCATCGGAGTGCCGCGACCGCCGACTGGATTGCATTCAGGCAACCCAAGCCCGTCGACTATTTCAACCTTGTCGAGACGGAGTTGTCAAACGAGCCGGTGCCAAGCACACGAACGGGTGCCGAAGAGCACTACCGGCGAAGGGATGGGTTCAATCTTACGGATCCGCGATATTCCCCGCGGGAAGTCGAAAGCGAAGTCGACTACTGTATCCTCTGCCACGAACGAAACAAAGATTCGTGTTCCAAAGGCTTTCCCGACGAGGATGGATTCAAGAAGAATCCACTCGGTTATGAGTTGAAGGGATGCCCGCTCGATCAGAAAATCTCGGAATCGCACGTTCTCAAGAGTCGCGGGGACGTGGTCGGCGCCCTCGCTATGATTGCCATCGATAATCCGATGTGTCCGGGAACGGGACATCGGATCTGCAACGATTGCATGAAGGCCTGCATCTATCAGAAACAGGATCCCGTGAACATTCCTCAGATCGAAACACGGATTCTCACGGACGTCCTGGGACTTCCCTGGGGATTTGAAATCTATTCACTCCTGACGCGCTGGAATCCTCTCAATATCCGTCGTCCGCATATGCTTCCTTACAACGGCAAGAACATCCTCGTCGTTGGCATGGGGCCTGCGGGTTACACTTTGGCACACTACTTCTTGAACGAGGGATTTGGTGTCGTGGGAATTGACGGACTCAAGATCGAACCGCTCCCCGCAGATATCACCGGAGCAGGCGGAACACCATTCCTTCCGCTCAGGGATTTTTCTTCGATCTACAACGAATTGAGTGAACGCGCGTTGCTCGGTTTTGGAGGAGTCTCAGAATATGGCATCACTGTCCGATGGGACAAGAATTTCCTGACCGTCATCTATTTGAACATACTCCGACGCACGCAATTCAGACTCTACGACGGCATCCGGTTTGGGGGAACACTCACCGTTGACGATGCCTGGACCATGGGCTTTGACCATGTGTGCCTTGCGAGCGGTGCAGGCAAGCCAACGTTTGTCACGATGAAGAACAATCTCATTCGTGGGATACGAAAAGCCAGTGACTTCCTCATGGCACTTCAATTGACAGGAGCAGGAAAGCGTGAATCGCTTGCGAATCTTCAGGTTCGCTTGCCGGCCATCGTCATTGGTGGTGGACTGACGGCAATTGATACGGCGACGGAATTAATGGCATACTATCCCGTCCAGGTTGAGAAAATTCAGCAACGGTATGAGGGCGTCATCCGGGCGATCGGCAAGGAACAATTCCGCTCGATGTTTGACCAGGAGGAGATCGGAATCCTTGACACATTTCTGAGCCACGCAGACGCCATTGTCAAAGAACGTCGACGAGCCGATGCTGCAGGTGAGAAACCGAACTTCATTCCGCTCGTGCGTTCCTGGGGGGGTGTTCACATCTACTACCGCAAGTCGATGCTTGATTCACCAGCGTATCGGCTGAACCACGAGGAAGTAATCAAAGGACTTGAAGAGGGAATTACATTTGTCGAGAAGATGAGCCCGCTCGAAGCGGTTGCGGACGACGACGGAGCTCTGAAAGAAATGGTTTTTGAACGCCAGGATTTGATCGACGGAAAATGGAAGAACTCCGGCGACCAATTCCGCGTCCCCGCGAGAGCTCTCTTCGTGGCGGCAGGGACTGTTCCGAATATCATGTATGAACACGAACATCCCGGGACATTCGAGCTTGATGAGTGGAATCAGTTTTTCCAGAGCTTTGGAATCACGAATGATGGCAAGCTCCGCCGCGTTCAATCCAGTGAGAACGAATACGGATTCTTCACTTCGTACGAGAAGGATGGAAAATTCGTGACCTTCTACGGCGATAACCACCCGGAATACGCAGGCAACGTAGTGAAAGCGATGGCCTCGGCCAAGGCCGGCTACAAAGAGGTTCTCGAACTGTTCGGAAATGAAATTCGTCCGGCCGAAGGCCCGCTCCCCAAGCTTGACATCACGCGTTGGACAAGGCTGACAGAGTCAATGGATCACGAATTCAAGGCCACTGTTGAACGGGTGGAACGGCTCACGCCGACTATTATTGAGATTGTTGTCAGGGCACCGAGGGCGGCGCGGCAATTTCAGCCCGGGCAGTTCTATCGTCTCCAGAACTATGAGGTTGATGCACCCAGGATTGAGAATTCACTCCTCATGATGGAAGGAATTGCTCTCACCGGGGCCTGGGTGGACAAAGAAAGAGGATTGGTCAGTCTCATTACTTTGGAAGTCGGTGCGAGCTCGCGCTTGTGTAGCACTCTGAAACGGGGTCAGCGCGTCGTGTTGATGGGACCGACCGGATGCCCGACCGAAGTGGAAGAGAATTCAACTGTTCTACTTCTTGGCGGAGGCCTGGGGAATGCGGTCCTCTTCTCCATTGCAAAAGCCTGCAAGGAGAAGAAGAGCAGGGTCATTTACTTTGCGGGATACAAGAAGAAGGAAGATTTCTACAAGCGGGAGGAAATCGAAGCGTTCACCGATGTGGTTGTCTACAGCGTTGACGCCGGCGAACCCATCGAGGCGCTCAGACCACAGGACAAGTCCTTTGTAGGCAATATTATCGAGGCGATGATTGCATACGCGACAGGTAGTCTGGGTGCTGTTCCAATACCGCTGAATCAAGCCTTGCGGCTGATCGCCATTGGCTCCGACAGAATGATGAATGCTGTCGCCCAAGCCCGTCACACGGTCCTGAAACCCTACCTCAACGAACGCCATGTCGGCATCGCTTCCATCAACTCGCCTATGCAATGCATGATGAAGGCAATTTGTGCTCAATGTCTCCAACGCCACGTCGACCCAAAGACCGGGAAGGAAGAATTCATTTTCAGTTGTGTCAATCAGGATCAGTTGATGGACCACGTTGATTTCTCAAACCTGAATGCGCGTCTCAAGGCAAATAGCGTGATGGAAAAGGTGTCAGCGCAGTGGCTCGAACATATTCTCCGGAAACACAATGTGGAACGCGTGTAAGGGGCGAACCGGGCCGGCACTCCCATTTCTCATTCAGTCTGATCAATTGAATGAATCGGAGCACCTCTCGTCTTCGAGAAGTGTTGGAACTGACCCGCTGGAAACTCGATCTCACAGAAACTACATTACTACACGAAGAAAGAGAGTATTATAGGAATGTTCCTCTCGGCTCTTTTCGGAGCTACCAAAGCACGTTCGGCATTTGCTCGACAGGATGCTCCTTTCTGGAAAGGAAATCCCGATGCGAAGACATTTTCATCGATCCAGCAAGAACGCCTTGCAGAGGCGAGAAGCTCTCTCCAGAGGCTCCTCTCGGTGACCGGAACGCGCACCGTCGAGAATACTCTGAAACCGTACGATGAAATGCTCACCTACCTTGACGCTGCAGGTTCGCAGGCATCACTGCTTGAGCAGGTTCATCCGGATTCGGCCGTCCGCGCCGCCTCCGAGAAGTCCACACAGGAGGTTGCCGCGTTCTCAACGGACGTCAGTCTCAATCGTGCCGTGTATGATGCCCTCAGTTCTCTTGATACGAAGACGGTCGACCCGGCCACTCGGTACTATCTCGAACGCACCTTGCGCGATTTCCGCCTCGGTGGCGTGGACAAAGATGAATCCACGCGGAACAAAATCAAGATCCTCCGTGACGAACTTGTCGAAATCGGGCAGGAATTTGCCCGCTCGATCCGCGAGGACAAGCGGACCGTTGTTGTGAAAGACGTTTCTGAGTTGGATGGATTGCCCGCCGACTTCATTGAATTGCACAAACCGAACCCAGACGGCACGGTGACCCTTACCACCGACTATCCCGATGCCGTTCCGGTTTTTTCGTATGCAAAGAGTGACGATCTGCGCAAACGCATGTACATGGAATATAATAATCGCGCGCATCCGAACAACCTATCAACGCTGGACACGCTGATTGCCAAACGGCACGAACTTGCAACTATTCTGGGCTTCAGAAACTGGGCCGACCTGATCACTGCCGACAAGATGGTGGAAAACGGGAAGAACGCTTCAGAGTTCATCGACAAAATCGCGCTCGCGTCCGAGAAAAAAGGAACGCAGGAATATTCAATGCTGCTGGCCCGCAAGCGGAAAGATTTTCCGAAGGCCGAAAGTGTCGATGCATGGGAGTCGAGCTACTGGTCAGAAATCGTGCGTAAATCCGCATTCAACTTTGACGCGCAGTCGGTGCGTCCGTACTTTCCGTACGAGAAGGTCAAGCAGGGCGTCCTTGACGTTACAAGCAAATTGTTCGATGTGACATTTCGCAAGCTCGACGATGCTCCGGTGTGGCATCCATCCGTTGAATGCTACGAAATGTATGAAGGCAACACCCTGGTCGGTAGGTTCTATCTTGACATGCATCCCCGCGCAAACAAATACAACCACGCGGCAGAATTCGCCATCCGCAATGGTATCGCTGGAGTGCAGATTCCGGAAGCGGCGTTGATCTGCAATTTTCCGGGGGGAATTGCAGGCGATGCCGGATTGATGGAGCATGACGATGTCGTGACCTTTTTCCACGAGTTTGGCCATCTTCTCCACCATCTCTTTGGCGGACGACAGTCCTGGATCGGCATCAGTGGAATTCAAACCGAATGGGATTTTGTCGAGGCACCGTCACAAATGCTGGAGGAGTGGGCCTGGGATCCAGTGACGCTGGCCTCCTTCGCCAGACACCATAAAACCAATGAGCCGATTCCGTCCGATCTTGTCAAACAAATGCGGCGGGCCAGCGAATTTGGTAAAGGACTTCAGGTTCGAACGCAGATGGCCTATGCGCGGCTCTCGCTTTCGTGTTATGACCGGAATCCATCCGATGTGAATACTAACGAGCTTGCAAAAACCATTTTTGAGCAATATCGGCCGTTCAAGCACGTGGACGGGACTCACTTTCAGTGTTCGTTTGGTCATCTCATGGACTACTCGGCGGTCTACTATACGTACATGTGGTCGCTTGTCATTGCGAAAGATTTCTTTGGCCAGTTTGACCGGGCGAACATGCTCGCCCTCGGGATTGCCAGGAATTATCGCGATACGATCCTTGCACCGGGAGGCTCCAAACCTGCCAGGCAACTTGTGAGAGATTTTCTCGGCAGAGAAACTGATTTCAAAGCGTGGCAATCATGGCTCAACGAAGGCGACTAAACCTCAAATCTAATTCGTCAACGGAACTGCTTGTTTTTTCGACCAAGATTTGGTATTTTGGAGTGTCAGAGAGAGAGCCTGTTATGAACCAATAACAGGCTTTTTCATCTTTTAACGAAAGGGATACGCGCTCGCTCGTCCACACGGTGGCTATGACTCATTCGGTTAGTTCCAAATCGACTTGAGTTCCTGAGCGAAGCGAAAGGAACGCAAATGTCGTTTTGCGAATCCCGCCGCCGCATGGCAAGGCGGGAAACGCCGATTCAGTATCTGCGTGTTGTTCTTTCACATGGTGGCTATAGTTCAGTTGGTTAGTTCCAAATCGACTTGAGTTCCTGAGCGAAGCGAAAGGAACGCAAATGTCGATTTGCGAATCCCGCCGCCGCATGGCAAGGCGGGAAACGCCGATTCAGAATCTGCTTGTTGTTCTTTCACATGGTGGCTATAGTTCAGTTGGTTAGTTCCAAATCGACTTGAGTTCCTGAGCGAAGCGAAAGGAACGCAAATGTCGATTTGCGAATCCCGCCGCCGCATGGCAAGG
>Ga0315286_10000796_pt1 | contig 27453 bp, 21 predicted proteins | sample YL17G10_0_MG_FD_205038 | JGI IMG/M metagenome (GOLD analysis project Ga0315286, IMG submission 205038) | Sediment microbial communities from Yellowstone Lake, YNP, Wyoming, USA - YL17G10_0 | ecosystem: Environmental > Aquatic > Freshwater > Lake > Sediment | place: USA: Wyoming | collected... | reverse complement strand
CAAACCCCGTGCCGAACAGGATTGTGTATGACCTCATTTTTCGCGTCAGAATGGGCATATGTGAAGAAATGTTGCAGAATTCTTGACGAAGGAGAACTGGAGCGGTGGGCAGTGCCCACCCTGCTTGTCTCGTATCGGCAACGCACCCCGAACCCTTAGATCGGGCCTGTAGTGACGCCGTATGTGGCATCGCCGCCCTCGGCGGTGTTCGATTCCCAGCCGGGGGCGGCTGAGCCACATGATGCCATTACAGGCACACTACGAACGATGAATCGGGGTGAGTCTGTGGAATCAGAGGAGATGGTGGGCACAGCGCAGGGTTCCCAAACGCGATGTGTCGCGTTTGGGCTCCCTCACCCTACACGAGTCAGCTTCGTGCGAAGTTGATGAGGGTTTCCGCGACCCTGCTCAGGGGGGCGATCTTCTCCGCCGCGTTGCGGGCGATGGCTTCCTTGGGCATGCCGAAGACGACGCACGACTGCTCATCCTGTGCGATGGTGTGGGCGCCCGCCTGGCGCATGGTCAACAGGCCCGTGGCGCCGTCGTCGCCCATGCCGGTGAGGATCGCCCCGACCGCGTTCGGGCCGGCGTATTTCGCCACGGAATTGAACAGGACTTCCACGCTCGGCTTCTGCCGGCAGACGGACGGGCCGTCACGCAGCGTGACGAAGTAATTCGCTCCGGACCGCTGGAGCAGCATGTGCAGACCGCCGGGCGCGATCAGCACGTGACCGGGTATGACGTGGTCGCCCTCCTCGGCCTCTTTCACGCTCACGGCGCACTCGCTGTTCAGGCGTTGGGCGAACGAGGTGGTGAAATGGGCGGGCATGTGCTGGACGACGACCGTGCCCGGGGCATTGGCGGGCAGGGCCGAGAGGACGCAGGTCAGCGCCTGCACGCCGCCGGTCGAGGCGCCGATGGCGAAGATCTTGTTCGTGGTCTCGGCCATGCTCAGACGCTGTGGGACGGCGCCTCGCACGGGCATCTCCGGGCTGCGATTGATCCGGGCGCGCGAGGCCGCCTTGATCTTCTCGACGAGGACCGTGCACACGTCGCCGACGCTGTAGGAGCCGCCGGGCTTGCACATGACCTCCACCGCCCCGGCGTCGAGGGCCTCCATCGCCGTCTTGCCGCCTTCGGGCGTCAGGGAGCTGAGCACGATGACCGGCATGGGATGGTGCTTCATCAGCTTCCGCAGGAAAGTGATGCCATCCATGCGCGGCATCTCGACGTCCAGCGTCAGCACGTCGGGATTCAGGGCGACAATCTTGTCCCGGGCGATGTAGGGGTCCGGGGCCGTGCCCACGATCTCGATCCCCGAGTGCCGGCCCAACTCCTGGGTGAGGATCTTGCGGACGATCGCCGAGTCGTCGACGACCAGAACTCGAACGCAGGTATTCAGAGTTGACGTCGTCACAGGCATTTCTCCAAGCCGTTCGAGCGGATGGTGACCGTCCCGTCGGCCATGTCTAGGTAAAGGTTGCGTGCCGCGTTCCCGCCGATGTCCTCCGCGTCGATGAACATGCCTTCGCCCCAGAGGATTTTGCGGATGGCCAGGTAGTTGCGTTTGCCGATGTCGAAACCCTGGGGCCCCGTGGCCATGGTCGCCCCCCCGGCCAGCCGCACCTGCATGCGCTTCTTGTTGACGCCCATCGCCGCGAGCCGATCCAGGAGAAGCCGCATCCCCGTATCGCCAAACATGAAAGGCTTGGACCGGGCCCGCTCCGGGTCCATCTTCGCTGTCGGCAACTGATAGTGCAACATCCCGCCCACGTGAATCGCGGGATCGTAGAGGCAAATCCCGATGCATGAGCCCAGAGAGTACGTCACGAGGACATCGGAAGGATCATCCGAGACCTTCGCATCCGAGATGTCGATCACGACTCGCGTCTTAACCATGCTCATCCTCTATGGCTTTCTGTAAATCGTCGGCTGGACGTATTTGAACTTGTGCTCGATGCCCGTCAGGGACTCGGAGTGGCCCGTGAACAGGACCCCTCCGGAGGCCAGGAGGTCATAGAAACGATTGATCAGCCGGTTCTGCGTCGGTTTGTCGAAGTAGATCATCACGTTGCGGCAGAAGATGAAGTCGATCGGCCTCTTGACCGGCCAATCCTGCACCAGATTGAGATATCGCAGGATCACGACGCTGCGGAGATTGGGACCCACCTCGTACACGTCCTCGCCGGCCTCGCGCGTTCGCGTCAGGTACCTGCTCCGCAGCGGCAACGGGATGGGTTCGACCCGGTCCTTCCCGTAGAGGCCCTCCTGGGCCCGTTCGAGCATGCGGGTGGACACATCCGTCGCAAGGACTTTGACATCCCATCGGCCCCGGCCCTGGACTGCTTCGAGCAGCGTGATCGCGATCGAGTACGGCTCCTCCCCCGACGAGCAGCCCGCGCTCCAGCCCCGAATGCGAAAGTCATGCCGGCTCTGTTTCGATTCCAGCAGACCGGGCAGCCATCGAGAACACATGTACTCGAAGTGCTGCTCCTCGCGGAAGAACTTGGTCAGGTTCGTGCTCAGCGAGTCGACCAGGATGGCGAATTCGCCGCCCGTCGGGTCTTTGAGCACGTGGCGGATGTATTCGGAGAACGTTTGGAAATTGCCTTCGCGAAGCCGTTTGGCCAGGCGGGCCCGCACCAGCTCTTTCTTGCCGTCGTGGAGATTGATCCCGCAGTGCTCGTACACGAGGTCACCGATCTGGCGAAACTCCCGTTCGCCGAGGACTACTTCGTTCAACATCAACCCTGTTGTCATCTCACCCATCTCCATGAGAGCTACCGCTCTTGTGCCAGTTCCACCAGGCCTGGGACGTCCAGAATCAACGTTACCCGTCCGTCCCCCATGATGGCGCCGCCGGAGACGCCCCGGACCTGCCCCAGCGCCTCGCCCAGGCTCTTGATGACCACCTGCTGCTGGCCCAGCAGATCATCCACGAGCAGACAGCATTTCCGGCCGTCCGCCTCGACGACGACGATCAGGGCCTCCGTGGGGTCTTCCGTCGAGGGGACGGCGCCGAACAGCTTGTACAGGCGAACCAGCGGAATCAGCTCGCCGCGCTCCAGAATCAGCTCGCCGCGATTCTGCACGGTGGAAATCTGCTGACGCGTCGGACGCAGGCTCCGAATGATCGAGTTGATCGGAATGATATGGCGGCCGTCGCCGACGCGGACCACCTGGCCGTCGATGACCGCCAGAGTCAAAGGCAGACGGATCGTGAACGTCGTCCCTTTGCAGGGCGTCGAGCTGATCTCGACTCGACCCCGAAGGGACTCGATGTTCTTCTTGACAACGTCCATGCCGACGCCCCGGCCGGAAACGCTCGTCACCTTCTCAGCGGTCGAGAGGCCCGGATGGAAAATCAGCTTGAATATCTCTTCTTCCGAGAGCTCCTGCCCCGGCTCCACCACCCCCTGCTCGACGGCCTTCTTCAGGATTCGGTCCTTGTCCAGCCCCTTGCCGTCATCCTCCATTTGGATCACGATGTTGCCCGCCTGGTGGAAGGCCCTCAGCTCGACCCGGCCGGTCGGGTTCTTCCCGGCCTTGATGCGGGTCTCGCTCGGCTCGATTCCGTGGTCGAGCGCGTTGCGGACCATGTGGACGAGCGGATCGGACATTTTGTCCACCATAGTGCGGTCCAGCTCGGTCTCCTCGCCGGTGGTGATGAAGTCCACCGGTTTGCCGGCCTTGCGCGACAGGTCGCGGGCCAGCCGGGACATTTTTTGAAACACCCCCTGGACCGGCACCATCCGCATGGACATCGAAAGCTCTTGCAGCTCCCGCACGATTTTCCCCTGGTGGGCAACTCTTTGCGCCAGCCCATGCTCATGCGATTGGCCCAGGCTGACCTCTTCGGCGACCATTAACTGCGCGATGACCAGCTCGCCCGCCAGGTTGATCAGGCTATCGAGCCGGGTGGTGTTGACCTTGATCTTCTCCTCCGCTGCGTGAGTCCCCGGGACAGCGGCGGTCTTCTTTTGCAAATCCGACGGGTCTTCCAGAATGGCGTCGAGCTTCCGGTCGGTCTCTTGTGCCTTGGCTGCGGCTTGTTGACTGGAGGGGGGCCGGCCCTCCGCCGCTGCCTTGAGTTTCTCGAGCAGAGAGGGAAGGGACTCATGGGAAACGACCGGCGTGCTCGATTCCACTGAGCCTTTCAGGGCCGCCAGCATCTTCTTGAGGCCGTCGATGGCTCCGAACACCACGTCGCTGATGTCGCCGGCGAGAACCAGTTGGCTCTTCCTCGCCAGATCGAGCAGGCTCTCGGAGGAATGGGCCAGTGACTGGATTTCCGTCAGGTTGAGGAACCCGGCCATCCCCTTGATCGTGTGAAAGGCTCTGAAGATCTTGTTGATGAGCTCGCTGTCCTCGGGATGGTTCTCCAACTCCAATAGGGCGGACTCGGCGGTCTCGACGTGCTCGGTGGACTCCGTAATGAAATCCTGAACGAGAGGGGCATCTTCCTCGGAGATGGTCATCGCCTGTGGCTCGTCCGAGGCACTCTGCGGCATCTGGGGCGCCACCGGCGATTCCGACGGCACCGGGCCGGCATCGGTCTGCGGCGCCGCCAGCCGGCCAATCAGGCCCTGAAGCACACAGATTGCCTTGGAGACCGTTTGCAGCGCCTCACCCGTGTCCTCCACATCCTGCTGGAGGATGTGCTGCAACACCTCGGCCGTTTCCGCCGTCGTCCCCTCAAGCTGCTTTCGCAGATCGACCGGGCCTTGATCGAGGCTGCCGGCGGCATCGCCAATCTGATGAAGGATCTCCTGCAGGGCCTGCACGTCCGACGGGTCGGCCGGACTGAGCATGTTAAAACAGCAGGCCGCCTGCTCCACAAGTTGAGTTAGCTTGTTATCGTTTTCCATTGTTGTCTCTTCCATGGTGTCCGGGAATCCTCCTCGTCGGGCGACGCGATCAAATCAGCAAGGCGGGTGCCTGCGGCGGCCTGCCCTGCCACGAACCGTTGTTTTCCACCTCCAGAATCCGCAACAGAATGTCAAACACACTGACAATGCCTTGCACAGTCCCCTGGGCATCGACCACGGGCAGGCACCGTCCGCCGCAGCGGCGCATGCTCTCGATCGTCGCCGCCAGCGTCGTATCGGGACGAATGGTCCGCACCGGCCGGCTCATAATCCATTTCACTTTCACGCTGAGCGTCGCATCGTCCGCCGGGCGACGCCATTTCGCGAACATGGGACGCAGGTAAACACTCACCGCGCCCAGGATATTCGAGTTGGACACCAGCCCTTCGAGCACGCCGTTCTGACCGACCAGCACATAGCCGACATTATGCTGCTGCATCTTGGCGATCACGTCCTGGACGGTTTCCTCCGGCCCCGCCCATACCACGTCCTTCTCCATGATCTGGGCGGCCGGAATCTGGAGCAGATCGGTCAGGGCCTGATCGGCGGGCCCGGGCTGGGACAGGACATAGGCCGGATCGAGAAACATCGTGTCGGACTTGTGGGAAGGCTCGGCGGGACCTGCCGCCGGCGAGCTTCCCGTCTTGGGCTTCGGGTCCGGAACAGGCGGCTTCTTCACTTCCGCAGGTACACTCCGAGGCTCGACGCCGCCACTCGCCACATTCGGGACTGCCGCCGGCGCCTCTCGCAGAACGCCAGATGCCGGACGAACATCGGGAGCGGGATTCGAGACCAGAGCTTGCGGCTTGGGATCGGCGGGCGCCTTCGGCCTGGCCTCTTCGGCCTTCGGCTCCTCGATCGTGCTCGGGTCCTTCCCCGGCTCCGTTCCATCGCTGCGAGTGCCGTTCAGAACCATGGTCGGAAATACGGCGGCGCATTCAAAGCTCGGATACGCCTCGATGGTCATGTCGTACAGGACGGTCAGCGCCTCCTCATTCGTCTGGAGTTGGGCCTGGCCGGGACTGTCCCACGGCTTGCCGATAAAGGTGCCGGTCTTGAGGAAGTGCTTGTGCCCCGGGCAACTCTCGCGGAAGACACGGTTCCACGAGCCGACGAGCAGGTTGCCCGCCTCCTGAGCGGCATCCTGCAGACTCTCGGCGCCCTGCAGAACACCGCGCTTGAGGTATTCCAGAATCCTCGCCTCAGGCAGCATGACGATCACACCGCCCAGGATGAACAATCCCCCCGGGCCAAAGATCAGATGGAAGGTCCCATGCAGGGTTCCCTCCGCGTGGATGGAATGCACCACCGTGAGCTTCTTGAAGTGTTCCCGCAGGCTCTGGACCGTTCCCATGGCGGCCTGGCGGCGCTCACACCGGATCTCCAGGTCGAACATGCCGGCAATGTCTTCGCAGAACGCCGCAAAGGCGCCATCGCAAAGCGTTGTCATGTTCGTCGTGATATCAGTCGCTACGGCAGCCATGGACCCCCACCAAACAGCAAAGATCAAAGATCAAACAGCAAAACGACAAATCAGACTTCAAAAAGGTCATCGCCGCAGGCGATTCCACCTTTTTGATATTTGATCTTTGCTGTTTGATTCTTCCTATCCACCATCAAGAATCAAACTTCTCATTTCCTCGGCTGCCCTCCCGGTACAACAGGGACAGATCGGCGACGTACTCGTCCTCGATGCTCACCCGGATTCTCACCTGCTGGGCACTTTCCCCCAGGCTGTTCCTGAGCTCACGCCCCTGGACGACGGACGGAATGGAGACTTCGATGTCCCCGACCGGTTCCTGGATGCGGGCTTTCACAGCCCCCAACACCATGTTGGCAATCTCGCCGATGGCATCACTGCTATCGCCGTCGCCGACCTCGTTGCTCGAACCCAGCCCCAGCATGCTCGCGGCGATGGCGCGGGCGCAGGTCTCGCCGCAACAGATGCCCAGGCACCCTTCCAGGCGCCCTTGGAACGTGATCGTCCCCAGGAGAGCCGGTTCTTCGACATTCACCGCGTCCGGGCCGGATTCCTCCAAGGCCATGAACACCATCGTCTCGAAGACCTCTCGGGCACTGTCGAGCAGCACATCCTGGAGAGATACCGTCGTAATCATCGTTCGTCCTCCCAAAAAGCAGGGGTCGGGTGTCAGGTGCCGGACGCCCGACCCCCGATCCCTGATCCCTGACCCCTTCCGTTCAGCAGCGGCATGAGCTTTTCCTGGAACTTCTCCGGCGTGAACGGCTTGGTGATATAGCCATCCGCCCCATCGGCCATCACGCCGTCGATCAGTTCCTGGGCGCTCTCCGTCGAGACCATGATGATCTTCGTGCCGGTGCAGCTCGGTAATTGGCGGGCCTTCTTGACCAGCTCGGTGCCACTCATTTCCGGCATGTTGATGTCGCAGAGCACGACATCCACCGGGCCCGCCTGGAGCTTCGCCAGCGCCTCGACCCCGCTGCCCGCTTCTTCCGTGCGCTCGAATTCCAGGCCCGACATGCGCACGGTCCGCATAATGATCTTGCGCATCGTAGCCGAATCGTCTACAATCATCAGCGACTTGCCCATACCAACTCCTTTTTGAGGTAGACAGTCACGAGGATAGGGGAGCAGCAGGATTGTTGATACAGCAACAATCACACTTGCTTGGCACCCTCTTCTGCCTTCCTACCGGCCCCCAGTTTGCAGAAACGCGGTTGCCAGATCTGACAACCACCCTGTAAATCGGCCCGCCAACGCCGCGGCTGAAGTCTCTTTTGCGCTTTTTTCGGTTTTGGGCCTGGGGAGGGTCCGGATCGAGGCTCCGGACCCAGGTCTCCTGGGGACCTCCCCAGTCCGCCCGGGATGCGACAGCCGGCCATCGAGTCCCAGAATCCGCTGTGCAGAATTGGTTATTGATGATTGATGAAGGATGATCGTAGAGGAGTCCGGACTTCCTCCTCAATAGTCAATGACCCGTCATCCACCACCCATAGTCACACGATCCCGGCGGTGTCGTCGGGGACCCAGGCGTCGGCGCCGTCCGAGAGCTGGATGTGCAGCCAGCCGGGACGGTGCTCGATCAACTCGAACTCCATGCCGGCGTGCAGCGCGTCCTTGAAGCTCGGCGGATAGTTCGGACCGTCGCCCTGGCGAGCCACCACTTCGGCGACCGTAATGACCCCGGAGCGAGTCTTCGCCTCCCGCGTCGTCTCGACGAGGAGGGAGGTGACCAGACACACCCAGAGCACGCCCGAAAGTACGGCCACCGCCACGGAGGCCGAACCTCGCCCCCACCAGATGATCCGCGTCGACGCTGCGCAAAGAGCCGCAAGAAACAAACAGGCCAGCAGGGATTTCGTCCTGAGGGAGAAATCGTAGTGCCAGAAGAACAGCGTCTGAAGCACACGTTTCTGAGTGCTGGTCTCGACCCGGTCCACCCTCCTGCTCCGCGCAAAGGCGAGGTTCTTCTGGATATTGAGGTCCGAGCTGTCGAGCCTGGCGGCCCGGCGGTAGTTCAGGATGGCCCGGCCGAGGTCCTCCTTCAGGAGGTACGCATTGGCGAGATTGCAGTAGAGCTTGGCGTTCTGGATGCCGCCCTGGTCGATGATCTTCTCGTACAGCAGGATCGCCCTGTCGTAGAGTGGTTTGGCCCCCTCGGGATTGTTTGCGGCGTTGGCCGCCTGGAACGCCGTGTTCGCCTCGTGGAGCAATGTCTGGAGCTGCTCGCGGGGAAGCGCGGGTGCGGCGGAGAAAGTGAAAAGGAAAAAGGCCAAAGGCAAAAGGCGCAGGGGAACGTTCGATTTTTGATTTTTGATTCTTGACTCTTGATTTTTCTTTTCCACCACCTGGATCAGCTCGATGGCGGCTTGCACCTGGTCTGCCCCGATGGGAGCACTGACCGAGGCATAGCGGGAGGTCTCGCAGGCATCGATCAGTTCCTGGTATTCCCTTGCCGTGTCGGCATTGCCGGTGACCTCCAGAATCGCCCGGCCGCAATCGGCGGCGGTGAGGGACGCCGCGACTTTGTCGAAGCGGTCGCCGATGTAGGTCTTCAAGGCCGAAAGCAGCAGTTCGCGCCGCTGTTGCGGCTCCGCGGAGGTGATTTTCTTCAATTGCGATAACGCGGCGCCACCGGCCCGCCGCCGGCGTCGGCGGGCGAGGGATTCCGGATCCCTGCGGCCGGCCAGCCGGACCGCCGAGCTGACGACCAGACCCATCAAAGGAATCGCCCAAATGGCGGCGTAGACGGGACGTGTAATGACCGACAGGACCGAAAAGCTCTGGTTCACCAGGACTTCGGGGCCGTAATAGTTCGCCGACAGGCCTTTGCGGATCGCCTCCACTTCGCGATTGACGGGCGTGGACGCCGTCCCTTGCACGTCCACATTCGTCAGCACCTTCGTCGGTGCCACCTCCAGCCGGATCGGTTCCGTCTTGGCGACCACGTACTTGCCTTGATCGGAATCGAAGTACGCCAGGGGAATCGCGGGGACCTGCGTGACCTTGTCGCTATTGGCCCGGATGGTCTGCGTGAAGACCTTGGAGCCGCCTTCCAGCACGGGGGAAGCCTTCTCGGCGGGAATCTTGAAATGGGCGGCCAGCTCCGGCACCTGCTCCAGGGCGGGCCACTGGATGGGCTTGAAAAACGGATTGCCGCCGATGCGGATGGTCAGGGTGATCGGATCGCCCACGCTCACCTTGGCCGGTGCGGCCGAGGCGGAGATGGTGTATCGCCCGACCAGGCCGTAGAACTGGGGGGGCTTGCCCGTCTCGGGCAGCGGCCGCACGTCCAGCGCCACCGCGTTGGACTGGACCGAGACCCGCTGGAATCTCGCCCGGTACGGATCGAAGAAATCCCCCGTCCGCCCGCCTCCGACCAGCATGTTCGCGGAGACGGTGATCGGTTCGAGCTGGATCGGACCGGACCGCTTCGGGATCAGGATCTTGCGAAACGAGATGATCGCGCCCTCCACGCCTCGGATGAGCTGGCGTTCCTCGGTCGCCGTGACCGGGACCCCGTGGATGGCGGTCTGCTCCCGGGCCAGGCCACCGGCAGACTCGGTGACGTCCTCAATGTAGAAGTCGTCCGACTTGAACACCGGCACGTCGAACACGCCCTGCTGGACGCGGACGGTGACCGTCCACTTGACCGTCATCACGAGAGGCTGACCGACGTAGCACTGTTTCTCGGAGACCTGCAGCTCCAGCGAGAGCCGGTCGGTCGTCCCCGGCGGTGAGACGGTCACATCGACCGGATTGGTCGTGTAGGTCTGGCCGTCCACCACGACCGTCACGCCGGGCAGATGCATCGTGCCGGCCTTCCCGGCGGTGATCGCGTAGTTCTCCGAATAGCTGACCGTCGTGCGATCGTTCACGGTTTGCATCGACGTGCCGCTGCCGGCCGAACGAGGGTGGAACGGGGCCAGCGGCGAAATGTCGATCTTGCTCGGCCTCGCAGCGCCCTCGACGACCACGGAGTAGACGAACTCATCGCCCGAGTAGATCGTCGTCTCGGCGTCCACCTTGGCATAGACCCGCACGGCCGCCGGGCTGGCCACCGCCGTCAGCAGCAGCACGAGCAACACGGCCAACGACATGTATGCTGAAGGTCCCTTCATGCTACCAGTCTTTCTCGACGTCTTGATACTGACTTTTCTGCCGCAATGTCTCGCGGTCCTTCTTCTGCCGCTGCTCCGTGTCGATGATCTCCCGGGCCGTGGCATCCGGCGCGGCTTGTGCCTCCTGCTGCTTGTCCTGTTGCGCTTCCGCGGGCTTAGGCTCCTGCTTGGGCTGCGTCTCGTTGGGATCGGGCTTTTGCTCCGCCTTCTGCGCCTGATTGGGGTCTTTCGGCTGGTTCGGATCCGGCTGGGGCTTCGGTTGATTCGGGTCCTGTTGCTGCGCCTGGTCCTTTGGTTGCTGCTGCTGTTTCTGCTGGTCCTGCTTGTTTTGCTGGTTCTGCTGTTCTTTCTGCTTCTTCATCTGGTCGAGGATATCCTTGATCGTCAGCCGGGCCACCTCGATGTTCCTGGCCGCTTTTTGGTTCTGCGGATCGATATCCAGCACCTGCCGCCAGTTGGCGATGCTCGTCTGCATGTCTTCGAGCGCCTTCTGCAGGTTGGAGTCCCGCTGTTTGGAGCCCCGCTGGAAGTAGCAGTTCCCGAGGTTGTACTTGGCCTTGGCCACCAGTGACATGTCCTTGCTCCCGGCGGCGACGTCCTGGTACAGGTCCATGGCCTCACTGAGGTCGTCCAGCCGATAGTAGCTGTTGGCTTTGTTGAACTTCGGCTGCACCGCCTGTGGCTGCTCGACCAGCACATCATTGTACTTGTTGACAGCCTCCGCAAACTGGCTGTCGCCATAAAGCCGGTTGCCCTGCCGGAGCATCTCCCTCGCAGAATCTGTCCGTGCCACCGCCACGGAAGCCGAGAGCAGGACAATCAACACACATCTATGCAACGCGTTTGCGCTCACCGATCAACACCTCACTCATCAGCAGCATAATCGCAAGGCCGATGAAGATTTGGAACTTTTCATCATACTTCATCATGGTCGTGGATTCGAGCTCCCGGCTTTCCGCCGAGGCGATCAAGTCCTTATAGAGCCGGCCCAGGTCCATCGTCGTTCCCGGTGCCACGGACAGGTACTTGCCGCCTTCGGTCGCGTAGGCAACCTCGCGCAGCATGTCGCTGTCGAGCTTCGACCAGACCTCCTGGCCCTTGTATTTCAGGAAGGTCTTCTGACCATCGGGGCCGGTGATCGGGATTCGCGAACCCGCCGTATCGTCACCCAGGCCGATCGCAATAATGCGGACGCCCTCCTTGGCCACCTTCTGGGCCGCCTGGACGGGGAAGCTGTCGTGGTCTTCGCCGTCCGTAATCAGGATCGCGTCCTTGTACTCGCGGGTCTGCTTGTCGAAGACCTCTTCGGTGGCCTTGCGAATCGCATCCCCGATCTGCGTGCCGCCCCGACTGGTGCTCTCGGTCGAGATATCGGCCAACGCCATCCGGACAAATGCGTAGTCCTGTGTCAAGGGGCATTTCACCGTCGCGTTGCCGGCAAACGTGATGATGGCGATGCGGTCGCCGGCGAGCACCTCCAGAAGGTCCTGGATGGCGATTTTCGACCGCTCCAGTCGATTCGGCGTGATGTCCTCCGCCAGCATCGAGCGCGAGGTGTCGAGGAGGATCGCGACGTCCCGCCCTCTGCGGTGAATCTGCTGCGGCTGCGGGTTCCACTTCGGCTCGGTCAGGGCGACCACGATACAGGTGAAGCCAAGGATCAGAAGGACGGCCTTGAGCACCTGCTTTCGCAGGCTTACGGCGTTGTTGATTTTCGCGAGCATCTCGCTGCTGGCGAGGATGCGAAGCGTCCGGGCTTTGCGCCAGAAGCACCAGATATAGGCCGGCGCCAGCACCACCGGCACCAGGAACAGGAGCCACAACGCTTTGTCATTGCCCAGATTCATTTGTCTACGGGATCTTCCGAAAAACGGTGGAACCGGCCAGCATCTCCAGGCCCAGCAGCATCAGGGCGGGCAGCGTCCAGGAGCCGAAGTGCTCCCCGTACTGCATGTATTGAACGGATTTGACCTCGGTCTTCTCCATTTCGCCGATTCTCTTGACGATCTTGCGAAGCGCCTCGGCGTCGTCGGCCCGGCTGTAGAAGCCGCCGGTCTTGTCCGCGATGGCCTTGAGCAGCCCTTCATCCAGCTCCTGCTCGGCCGGCACACGGAAAGTCCCGAGCGGGGTCTGCATGGTCGCATACGCCTGGCCCGAGCCGATGCCGATGGTGTAGACCTTGATGCCCCACTTTTTCGCCAGGTCCGCCGCCTCCAGCGGGCTGTACTTGCCCAGGTTGTTGCGGCCGTCGGTCAAGAGCATCATGACCTTGCTCTTGATCGCGAAGCCGGGTTTGTTCGGCTGTTGCGTCCCACTGTCACCCGCAAACCCCAACTGCACGTTGCGGCGTTGAATCTCCTCTTCGGCCTTCTTCAAGCGGGCCGCAGCGAGTGAGATCGCATCCCCGATGGCTGTGCCGTCCTCGCTGCGAATCGTGACGATCTGGGTCTGCTTGAGAAACTCGGTCAGGACCCCGTGGCTCAGAACCAGCGGACAGACCGTATCGGCATACCGCGCGAAAGTCACGAGCCCCATCAAGTCCCCCGTCCGGCCGCCGAGACCTTTCTTATCGCCTTCGATGAAGTCTTTCAGGACCCGTTTGACGACCTCCAGCCGGTCCAGCTTCTCGCCATAATAGTCCATTTCCGTGTGCATGCTGCCCGAGTGGTCCACGACGGCTTCGATGGCGACGCCCTCGGTTGAGACCTCGGACAGCACCGTCCCCTTGCGAGGCCGAGCGAGGGCCAGGATCAACAGAGCCAGGCACAGCAGCCGCGCGACAACCAGCAACGGCCGCAACCGCAGCCGCCACGAGACCGGGCAATCCCTCATGTCCACCAGGCTGGCGAACTTCACCGCCGCACCGCGATTCTTGCGCAGCATGACGTATCCCAGGAGGGGAAGCACAAACAACAACAGCAGTGCCCAGGGCGAATACCACTCCATTTACGTCACCTCCGCCCCGACGGCGTCCACCGTCCCTGCTTGATCGGTCACGTCCACCTTGCGCTGCTCGGACTTGGTCCTTTCGATGAAGTCCTTCACCAGATCGAACGTCCGCTGAAGCTGGTCCGTGGTCGGGTCGTGCTTGGCGAACTTGACCAGATCGCAGTGCGTCAGGAATTCCTCAAGCACGCTCTTGTCCGACGGGGCCAAAGTCTCGGTAAACCGCAGCTCGGCCAGGAACTCCTCCGTCGTTCGCTCCGGGGCGCGCAGGTCGAACCGGTCTTCGATGTAGTGCCGAAGGATGCCGCTGATTCGCTCGTAGAACTCCTTGATCTTGCCCTGCTCGACGAGGTTCTCGGCGACGAGGGCCCGCAACCGGGCGTAGGCGACCTCGTGGGCCGGCTGGAAGATCCGCACCAACTGCTTCACGCGCCTGCTTCGCAGGAGAAGCCACACGGCCGGGACCGCCGCTACAGCGAGCGCCACCAGCACCCAAAGCCACCAGCGCGACGCCGGCTTGGGCATTTCGACGACGCCCTCAATATCCTCGATCACCAGATTGGCTCGCTGATCGCCCAACAATGATGTGACCTCCACCACGATGGGTTCGCTGGCGAGCTCGTGTGTTGCGTTGGGATCGTTGGCATCGTGAAACTGGAACGTGAAGGCCGGGATTTCGTATTGGCCCGACAGGAACGGCTCCAGCCGGTACTGATACGTCGTTACGACGTTGTTCTTGTCGTCGAGCTTGGCGCCCAGATTGTCCCAATCGACGATGCCGAAGTTCTCCAGCACCTTGTCCACCTTGGGCATCTGCATCTCGTAGCCCGGCTGCAAAGTCGCCTCCAACTGCAAGAGCACGGTGTCGGCGATGGTCATCTTGGTCTTGTCCAAGCGAATATGAACGGTCGCAGGACCCCGCTCGTAGACTTTGTCCACCTCGAACTCGGTCTTGCCCGTCGTGCCCTTGGGGCCCTTCCCGCAACCCGCGCCAATCACAAGCAGACCCACGCAAACGAGTATGGCGGTGAGTCGCGTGAAACGGGTGGCATCGTCAAGCCCCGACGCGCAGCCCGGACGCGTAGCGGCCCTCCGGGCCGAGGGCGGGCTTGCTTGGCGATGGTTGTGTCCGTGTGCAATGAAGCCATCGCCAAGGCCTTCGGCCTTGACGCTGCCACCCAACAGGAACCACTTCTTGGATGTCGGCCTGGTCATGGCTTCGACGGTGTCTCCTTGGGTGCCTCTGGCTGGGCCGGCGCAAAAGCCGATGTGTGGATGACGACCTGATGCTTGTCCATCATCTCCTTGATGTACTGGCGTTGCACCTCTTCGCGCTTCTGCCGCAGCAGTTGCATCGCGACCTGCTGACTGATCTCATCGAAGCTCTTCTGCCGCTGTTCCTGCCTCTCTTCGACTTTGACGATCTCCCAGCCCTTGTCCGTCTTGAACGGCTTGTCCAGCACAGCGGGCGCCTTGGCCGCAAAGATACCGGCGTTGATCTCGTTCGCATCGCCGACTCCCGGGACGGGCGAGCCTTTCAAGACATCCTCGGCGATTTGACCGCCGTTGGCCTTGGTGCCCTCGTCCTGCGAGAACTCCTTCGCCAGGGCGGCGAAGTCGGCGCCATCCTTGAGACGTTTGAGCAATTCCTTCGCGCGATCTTCTTCATTGACAAGGATATGGCTGATCTTCGCCCGCTCGGGCTCAACATACTTATTCTTGTTGGCCGCATAGTACGTTTGCAGGTCGCTGTCCGTGATATTGATCTTCGACGCAAGCTGCTCATTCATCAGTTGCTGGCTGAGAGCCTGCCGCGTTAAATCATGCACGACACGCTGAACCTCGGGCTTGTCGCTCAGCTTATCCTGCAACGCCTGGCGGTACAGAATCTCCTGAGCCAGCCATCCCTGAAGGAATTCCTGCTTCGTCTTCGGATCGCGGGATTGCTCCAGGGCCCGCTTCTTCTGCTCATCGAACTGCTCCGGCGTCATGAAAGCTTTCATCGGCGTCAACTGGTTCTCGATACTCTCCTCGATCCGCGCATCCAACTGGGCTTCCGTGATCTTCTCAGCGCCGATCTCCACAACGACCTTGCTCCCGGCTGGCTGCGACGGGTTGAGGCTGGTGCGGTCCATCAGCTCGTAACGCAGGGCGGAGAACTTGCCCAGCTTCTCGAAGCATTCCTTGACGTGGGCATTGATATCAGACTGGAGCTCTTTGACCTCGCCTGCTGTCTCGCTTCGGTAGTAATGCTCGATGGCGTCGGCGTACAGACCCGCCTTCTCCAAAAGACCGCCGATCTGGAAGTGGATTCTGGCCTGCTCGGGTCCGGCCGGCTGGGCCGTTGCCAGGTAGTCCTGCCAGGCTGCCGCCGCCTGCTGATACAGATTCCGCTGGGCCAGCTTCGAGGCCAGGTCTTTGACCTGTTCTGCTGACAGACCTCCACTGCCGGCGGGCTGGGGCGATTTCCCGGACAGCACCAGGACCAGATTCGCCGCTGCAAGGGCCACAAGAACAACCAGCAACAGCACGGTCAGCAGGCCAACCGCCGAGCCCTGCGATTTCTTCTGCGGAAGTGAGAAATCCAGCTTTTCTGTCATATAAGCCTAATCTCCATTTTCCAGAAGTCGTCCTTTCATCGTCAATGGCGCCGATGCCGCATGTGAAAGAACTGAATCAAATCATTCATGTATGGTTTATCGGTCGCGATGGGAATGAAGTCCACGTTGCTTGACCGAAGCGTGTTCTTCAGCTCATTGAACCGGCGCGAGCTGTGATCACCGTACTGGGCGCGGAACCTCCGGCTCGACGTATCGACGAGCATGATCTGGCCGGTCTCGGCGTCCTGCACCTCGATCAGGCCGACCGACGGCATGGCGACCTCCACCCGGTCCCGGACCGGTACGGCGATGACATCGTGCCGCTTGTTCAGCAGGCTCAGCGGCTTCTTGAAGCCGGTCTCGATGAAGTCGGAGACCACGAACACGGTCGCCCGCCTGCGCATGACCCTCGCGACGTAATCCAGTGCCAGCGGGATATCCGTCTTTCGCTTGGGCATCTTGAAGTAGAGCAGCTCACGGATCAGCCGCAGGACGTGCCGGCTGCCCTTCTTGGGCGGGATGAACAGCTCGATGCGGTCCGTGAAGATCAGCAGGCCCACTTTATCGTTGTTCTTGGCCGCCGCGAAGGCCAGGACCGCACAGAATTCCGCCGCCAATTCATTCTTCATCTTGCTGACAGTCCCGAACTCCCCCGAGGCACTGAGGTCCACGGCGAAAAGCACCGTCAACTCCCGCTCCTCGACGAACCGCTTGATAAAGGGTTTGCCCGTGCGGGCGGTGACGTTCCAGTCGATGGCGCGGATATCGTCGCCCGGCGTGTACTCGCGGACCTCGTCGAACTGCATGCCCCGGCCCTTGAACACGCTCTCATACTGGCCCGCGAAGCTGGCGTTCACGGCCCGCGACGTGTAGATCTGAATCTCCCGTATGCGCTTGATCAGGTCTGGAGGAATCATAGCCAACTCGTAGGATGGGCTTCAGCCCATGCGGTTCAGAACACGCCAACGATATTTGCCGCATGGGCTGAAGCCCATCCTACAATTGCAACTCCTTACGGCACTTCGATGTTGTCGAAGATCGTCTTGATGATATCTTCGCTCGTCTTGTCCTCGGCCTCCGCCTCGTAGCTGACGATCACGCGATGCCGGAGCACATCCGGCCCGATGCTCTTGACATCCTGCGGCGTGACGTAGCCCCGCTGCTGCATGAAAGCATGGGCCTTAGCCGCCACAGCTAAGTAGATGGTCGCTCTCGGCGAGGCCCCATAACTGATGAAGTTCGCCAGGTCCAGGCCGTACTTCTTCGGCTCCCGCGTGGCGCAGACGATGTTGACGATGTAATCCTTGACCTTCTCGTCGATATAGATTTCATCGACGACGGCCCTGACCTCCGCGATATCGCTCGGCTTGACTACTGGCCTGATATCGAACTTTTTATCGGTCACGGCCATGCGGTCGAGAATCTGCCGCTCCTGGGCCTTGTCCGGGTAGTTGATCTTGACCTTGAGCATGAAGCGGTCGAGCTGGGCCTCGGGCAGCGGGTAAGTCCCTTCCTGCTCGATCGGGTTCTGGGTGGCGAGGACCAGGAAGGGGTTCGGCATGGGGAACGTCTGCTCGCCGATGGAGACCTGCCGCTCCTGCATCGCTTCGAGAAGGGCGCTTTGCACTTTGGCCGGTGCACGGTTGATCTCGTCGGCGAGGATGATGTTGGCAAAGATCGGCCCTTTTCGGGTGTAGAACTGGCCATCGGACTGGCGGTAAATCTGGGTGCCGATCAGGTCGGCGGGCAGCAGGTCCGGCGTGAACTGAATCCTCCGGAACTCGGCGTCAATCGCCCGGGACAGGGTTGTCACAGCCAGGGTCTTGGCCAGCCCGGGGACGCCCTCCAATAGGATATGCCCATTGGCCAGCAAGCCAATGAGCATCCGCTCGAGCATGTATCGCTGCCCGACGATGACCTTGCCCAGCTCGGAAAACAGCGAGCGTATAAAGTCGCTCTTTTGCTGGACCAGGCTACCGATCTGCTTCACATCCGTCGCCATAAAGACTTTCCCCACGCAAGGTTATGACTCTGTCGCCCCCTCAGACCGCGCCCAGCCGGCAGACCGGCCTTCCGTCACACGACAAGCTTTTCCCAACTACGTCACAGACCCTCGAATTGTTCCTATGTACGCGAAAAATCCTGTGGCTGCAAGTCTTCGTAGGTCGTGCGTCCCCGCACGACTATGAAAGGCGAGCGGGGACGCTCGCCCGACCAAGAGTCACCTGAGCCTGCCGACCGCCTGATGGGCCAGGCGCGTTGGCTCGGGAAAGCGGTATCTCATGGCGCAGGCTATGGTTATGTGAATCGCATCTTCCAGCGTGCACTTGTGGCCGACGGAGACAAAGACCAGCTTGGCGGGTGCGTCCTTTTCCTTCAGTCTATCAGTTTATCGTAGCAGTTGTCACAGATGACAAAGAAATCATCTTCCGTCTCAGCTACCCAACAGGAACCGCCAACGCCGATTGAACCTTGACAACCATCGCAGTGCTCGTGATTCCATCGGCCTTTCTCAATGTGGAACAGGTCGTGGTCAAAACTCTGACCGGTATAGGGGCACATCACCTTCCATCCACCCTCAAATGGATACTCGCGACTTCGACCTGCATCATGAACGGTTTGTTTGACCTCCGCAGGAGTCTCCTGATTCTTGAGTATGACCGCCACAAGAGCATCCGTCCCCGGATAGCTTGTGTGCTTGAACATCTCCGCCCGAAGGTCCTGAAGCGGGTCAGGACGAGTTTCTGATGGATCGGTCATGACTATTGGTTCGCCCCAAAAAGTCAGAATTCAACGAATTCCTCGGGGTAATGGCTCAGGTCGAGTCTTTCTTCGTCGGGGACGGGGCGGATCCCCCATTGCTGCATCGCTAAAGCGCCGAACAGAATCTCGATGCGACGACCGTCCTCGTCGGTGCCGATTTCGTCAATGACCATGGCGTGCGTCGAAATGAGATGACCTTCAATCTCCGCTTGGAGGAGTGCCGTTCGCGTCGTTTCCTTCACGCTTCCGCCCAGCGCCGTGCGGATCGGATGAGGGATCTCTGACGTGAGTAGAACATCCGCGACCGCCGGCACGACGTACGTGTTCCGTGCCCCCGTGTCGAACAGGGTCCAGCACTCCCGCCCATCGACTTTCATCATCTCACGTACTCGTCCCATGCGTTTCTCCTTTTAGAACTCCACAGTATATGGTATTCCCCGCTGAGCAGAAATGCAACTGCATCTGCGGATTTCCTGCGAATCACCGGGAGAGGGGCTTAACCTTTTCGTGCGATTGGGTACAATGGATAGTTTGTGCCGTCTAGGAAAAGAACAGATGCACAACCACACGTGCGGATCGCATAGCGTTGGGAAAACGAGATCGAGGCCTTTGGCTCACTGGAAATATGGTTGGACACACAGAGAAAGTCATCAGGATCACCGGCGCCGCCGAGCACAACCTGAAGAATATCAATCTGGACATCCCGCGCGACAAGCTCGTCGTCATCACCGGCATCAGCGGCTCGGGCAAAAGCTCGCTGGCCTTCGATACGATCTACGCCGAGGGCCGGCGAAAATACGTCGAATCGCTCAGCGCCTATGCGCGGCAATTCCTCGAGCAGATGCAAAAGCCGGCGGTGGCCGATATCTCCGGTCTGCCGCCGACCATCGCCATCGAGCAGAGAAGCGCCAGCAGCAACCCGCGCTCGACGGTGGCCACGACGACGGAAATTTACGACTATTTCCGGCTCCTCTTCGCCCGCGTGGGCCAGCCGCACTGCTGGGTCTGCGGGCGGGAAATCGCCAGCCAACATTCTTCGCAGATCGTCGAGTCGATCCTGGCCCGGCCGGCGGACACCAAGGTCCAGGTCTGCGCCCCGCTCGTCCGCGGCAAAAAGGGCGAGCACAAGGATATCTTCGCCCACATCCAGCGGGAGGGTTTCGTCCGCGCCCGCGTGGACGGCACCATCTACGACATCCGCAGCGTACCCAATCTGAACAAGAACCAAAAGCACGACATCGCCGCCGTGGTGGACCGGCTGGTCATCCGGGAGGGGGTGAGCATCCGCCTGGCGGACTCGGTGGAAACCGCACTGAAGCTCGCGGAGGGCATCCTGCTGGTGCTCATCCAGGAACCCGCTGGAGACAAGGGCGAGGAGCACGACGGGAAGTGGGAAGAGGCCATCTACAGCGAGAAGTTCGCCTGTCCGGAGCACCCGGAGGCGAGCCTGGAAGAGCTCTCGCCGAGGCTATTTAGCTTCAATAGCCCCTACGGGGCCTGCAAAAGCTGCGACGGACTTGGCACGATTCTGGAATTCGACCCCGATCTGATCGTGCCCGACAAGAGCATCTCGCTCGAAAGCGGGGCGGTCGACGCCTGGCGCCGCAGCGGCAAGCGAATGAACATCTACTACAATCGCCTCGTCAAGCGTTTCTGCCGGGATGCGGGGGTCAGCAAATCCGTTCCGTACGAGGAGATCCCGAAGGACGTCCAGCGGATGCTGATGTACGGCACGACCGACGAGGACGAGGCCAAGTACGGCGTGTGGTTCGAGGGCGTCATCCCGAACCTGGACAGACGCTGGAAGAATACGACCAGCGAGTACGTCAAGACCCGGCTCCACGGCTATCTCTCCGAGCAGCCCTGCCAAGCCTGCCGGGGCGCGAGACTGCGGCCGGAGGCCATCGCCGTGACCGTCGGCGGCAAGAACATTCAGGATCTGAGCCGGGTGAGCATCGAGCAGGCACAGCAGTTTTTCAGCAAACTCGACCTCAACGCGGAGCAGACTATCATCGCGGTCCAAATCCTCAAGGAGATCAAGGCCCGCCTGCAATTCATGCTCGACGTCGGGCTGGGCTATCTGACGCTCGACCGCATGAGCAGCACCCTGGCCGGCGGTGAGGCCCAGCGCATCCGCCTCGCGACGCAGGTCGGCAGCGGCCTGGTCGGGGTCTGCTACGTGCTCGATGAGCCGACCATCGGCCTGCACAAGCGGGACAACGACCGGCTCTTGGGCATCCTGCAAAAGCTCAGCCAGATCGGCAACACGGTCATCGTCGTCGAGCACGACGAGGATATCATGCGCGCCGCCGACCACATCATCGACATCGGCCCGGCGGCCGGCGAGCACGGCGGCGAGCTCATCGCCGAGGGCACCCTCGAAGATATCATCAAATGCGAACGGTCGCTCACCGGCCAATATCTCAGTGGCAAGAAAAGCATCTCCATCCCCGCGAAGCGGCGCGAGTACAATCTCCGGAAATGTATCGAGGTCAAAGGGGCCGCCGAGCACAACCTCAAGGAGATCGACGTCAAGTTCCCGCTCGGCGTCTTCGTCTGCGTCACCGGCGTCTCCGGCTCGGGCAAGAGCACGCTCGTCAACCACATCCTCCTGCGGGCGTTGAAGCGCCACCTGTACCAATCCCGCGAAAAGCCGGGCAAGCACAAGAACATCCTCGGCATCTCGCAGATCGACAAGGTGATCGAGATCGATCAATCCCCCATCGGCAAGACGCCGCGAAGCAACCCCGCCACCTACACCGGGGCGTTCGATTTGATCCGCAAGCTCTTCGCCATGACGCGGGAGGCGAAAATCCGGGGCTACACCGCCGGACGATTCAGCTTCAACGTCAAGGGCGGGCGGTGCGAGTCCTGCCGGGGCCAGGGCACCAAGAAGATCGAGATGCACTTCTTGCCTGACGTGTACGTGACCTGCCAAAGCTGCAAAGGCACCCGCTACAACCCGGAGACCCTCCAGATCACCTACAAGGGCAAGAACATCGCCGATGTCCTCGACATGCGGATCGAGGACGCCGTGGACTTCTTCGCCAATTTCCCGACCATCGCCCGCGTGCTCAAGACGCTGACCGACGTCGGACTGGGCTACGTGCAACTCGGCCAAGCTTCGACGACGCTCTCGGGTGGCGAGGCCCAGCGGGTCAAGCTCTCCGCCGAGCTCGGCAAGGCGGCGACCGGCCACACGCTCTATCTGCTCGATGAGCCGACGACCGGCCTGCACTTCGCCGACATTCACAACCTCCTGAACGTCCTGCAGCGGCTCTGCGACATGGGCAATACCGTCGTCGTCATCGAACATAACCTTGATGTCATCAAGACGGCGGATTATATAATAGACCTCGGCCCCGAGGGGGGCGACGCAGGTGGCACCGTCGTAGCCGCCGGGGCGCCGGAAGAGGTCGTTGAGAATCCGAAGAGCTACACAGGCAAGTTCCTGAAAGCCAAGCTGTAGGATTGATGATTTACAATTGACTATTTACGATTTGGCTTCGCCCGTCGAACGTCGTGTGCGCGAAGAACCGAGACATGTGTCGCAAGCTTTGCTTCCAAGTAGTAAATCGTAGATAGTAAATCTGTTTCAGGAGGTAGTACGATTCAAGCTGCACAAGCAACAACTAAGCCGCGGCAATGGGAGTTTCAGCTAAGCAACGTTGAGGACCTCAGGCGACTGAGCCGGGAATTGGGCGTCGCGGTCGATGCCGTCGAAGATGTCTCGATTCTCGCCAAGCCCGTGGAATTCGGTGGACTTGTCATCCCGAACTCCCTGGCTGTGCACCCGATGGAGGGATGCGACGGCGACGCCCAGGGCCGGCCGGACAAGCTCACCGTTCGGCGGTACGAGCGATTCGCCGCCGGCGGCGCGGGCCTGATCTGGGCCGAGGCCATCGCCATCCTTCACGAAGCCAGGGCCAATCCACGCCAGTTGTGGCTGCACGAGGGCAGCAAGGAAGCCTTTGCGGCCATGGCCAAGCGATCTCGGGAGAAAGCCGCCGAGGCCAACGGGGCCAAGCACAGACCCGTTATCATCGCGCAATTGACCCACTCGGGCCGATACAGCAAACCCGGTTCGGCGCCCCGACCGATCATTCCAGAGCGAGATCCCTACCGTGATCCAATGGCGCCGCAGCCCAAGCCGGACACGAATCGAAAAAGCAAAATCCCGGACGACTGGCCCATCGTCACGGATGAGTATCTTGATCAGCTTCAGAATGCGTATGTCGAAGCTGCACGCATCGCGTTTGACGTGGGCTTCGATGCCGTCGATATCAAAGCATGCCACGGGTATCTCATCAATGAGCTGCTGGCCTGTCACAACCGGCCCGGCAAATACGGGGGCTCGTTCGAGAACCGGACCCGATTCATGCTGGACGTGATCGACCGAATCCGCGCAGAGCTCGGCGACAAGGCCCGCATCGTCACCCGCATGGGCGTCTACGATGCGATCCCCTACCCCTACGGCTGGGGTGTAGACAAGAGCGATTACACGAAGCCCGATTTGACCGAGCCGAAGAGGCTGATCGGCCTGCTGCGGCAGCGAGGCGTCCAGCTCATCAACATCACCATCGCCAATCCCTACTACAACCCGCACGTGGGCCGGCCTTTCAACGAGCCTATCGTGGGCGGATACGCGGAGCCGGAGCATCCTCTCGCCGGCGTGGCACGACTCGTCAGGATCACCGGCGAGATCCAGAAGCAATTCCCGGACATCGCGTTCGTCGGCACCGGCTATAGCTGGCTGCGGACGCTCTTCGCCAACGTCGGGGCCGCCAACAAGGCCAAGGGCCTCGTGACGCTGATCGGGGCGGGGCGCATGGGGTTCGCCTATCCCGACTTCGCCCGCGATATCGTCAAACACGGGCGAATGTATCCGGAGAAGGTCTGCGTCGGTTGCAGCGCCTGCACCCAGATCATGCGGGACAGCGGCAAGACCGGCTGCGTCGTGCGCGACAACGAGGTCTACGGACCGATCTTCATGCACGGCCGGATGAGCGACAAAGACAACCTGCTGCGTTTGGCCGCCGCCTGCCGCAAATGCCAGGAGCCGACCTGCCAGCTTGGCTGCCCGGCGGGCGTCGAAATCCCCCAGTTCATCGGCCTGTTCCTCGACGGCAAAGAGCGTGAGGCGTACGAAGCGATCCGAAAAGCGAACGTATTCCCCGAAGTCTGTGCGTGGCTCTGTCCCGTCGAGCAGCAATGCCAGGGCAACTGCCTGCAAGGTTTCATCGGCGACGGTCCCCTGCCCATCGCGGAGATCCAGAGATACCTCGCCGAGCAGGCGAACAGGAACGGCTGGTCGAAGCTGCGGATCCCCGAGAATACGAGTGGAAAGAAGGTTGCCGTCATCGGAGCCGGGCCCGCGGGTCTGGCCTGTGCGGCCAAGCTGCTCGAAGCCGGCCACACCGTGACGGTTTTCGACAAGAGCACCGCCTTCGGGGGCACGGTGGAATCCGTCATCCCGCCCGATAGGCAGCGCGCGTCGCTGAAGAACGAGATCTCGGCGATCTTCGCCGACGTGCCGAAAGATCGGATGGTCTTGAGTCTCGGCAAAGAACTCAATTCCAGCCACAACCTGGATACGATCCTGGCCCAGGGCTTCGATGCCGCTTTCATCGGACTGGGTCTGCCGAAGTCCACCAGCGTCACCGAGCAGCGCCTTGATGGCTTGTGGAATGCGATGGACTTCTTGTCGGCAGCCAAGCAAGGCGGGGCCTTGAATCTCGCCGGCAAGTCCGTCGCCGTCATCGGCGGCGGCAACACCGCGATGGACGCCGCTGTCACGGCGGCACAACTCGGCGCCCGGGACGTCTACGTGATCTACCGTCGATCCTTCAAAGAGATGCCCGCCTGGAGCGCCGAGCGGGACCATGCGATCAAAGAGGGCGTCCACTTCCTCATCCTGACCCAGCCGCTCGGATACAACTCGAAGAAGGGCAAACTCACCGGGATCAAGCTCTGTCCCACGCGACTCGGCGATCCGGATCACAGTGGTCGGCGCCGGCCCGAGTCAGTCGAATCAAGTGCCTATGATCTGGCCATGGACATCGTGGTCGAGGCGATTGGCCAGGCGGCATCGGACAATATCGAACAAACGCTTCCCGGCATCGACTTCGATCGCGGGCTGATTCGCACGGGGCCGGATACCTTCGCCACGTCGCGCCGGGGTATCTTTGCCGGCGGGGACCTCGTTCGGGGCCCCTCCACCGTGGTGGCCGCCGTCGCCGATGGCATGAGAGCGGCCAAGGAAATCGATCACTATCTTCCGTAGCAAAGGGAGTCTTGTCATGTCAGACCGACCCGTGGCTATCGTCACCGGCGCCAGCCGGGGCATCGGCCGAAGCGTAGCACTCGAGCTGGCGTCCTTGGGCTACGACCTGGTCATCAACCGTGCCCAGGACCAGCCGCCGGAGGTACTGGAAGAAGCTGGCGCACTGGGCGCACGATACGAGTTCGCGCCGGGCAATATCTCCGAGGCCCCTGTACGGACACGTATCGTGGAGCTGACGAAGGCCAAGTTCGGCCGGTGCGATATCCTCGTCAACAACGCCGGCGCCGCCCCGCTCAAGCGCATGGACATCCTTGAGGCGACCGAGGAAAGCTTCGACCGGGTCCTTGGCATCAACCTCAAAGGTCCTTACTTCCTGACGCAGCTTGTGGCCAACTGGATGATCGAGCAGCGAAAGCAGGACCCGAATCGGCCCCTGCGGATCGTCAATATCGGCTCGATCTCCGCCTACACCAGCTCGCCCTCACGAGGCGAGTACTGTATCAGCAAGGCGGGCATTGCCATGATGACCAAGCTCTACGCCGACCGGCTGGCCCAGCATGATATCGGGGTTTTCGAGATCAGTCCGGGCATCATCGAGACGGACATGACCCGGGCGGTCAAGGAGAAGTACGACCGGCTGATCGCCGAGGGGCTGACCCCGATCCGGCGCTGGGGTCAGCCGGGCGATGTCGCCAAAGCCGTCGGCGCCATCGCCGAAGGCCGGCTCGATTTCTCGACCGGAAGCGTCATCAACGTCGATGGCGGCTTCCACCTGAGAAGGCTTTAGAATTTAAGAATTACGATTTACGAATTAAGATTTGAAGGACTGGCACGTTTGCCCGCGCAAGTGCGCCGGACCTGCGAAGCCAAATTGTAAATCGTAAATAGTAAATCGTCAATTCGAAGAGGGGTTTATGGACATCAAGACCGTCATCGCCACGCTCCTGCGGGATGGCTTCATCCTTGTTTTCAACCAGGACAAACTTGACATCGTTAAGACGGCGGAGGCTGTCCTTGCCGCCGGGATCGGCAATATGGAGGTCACCTGCCGGATCAGCAAGCCGCTGGAGAAGCTCGCCCGGCTTCGCAAGGAATTGCCCGCGTTTGTGGCAGGCTCCGCAAGCCTGATCGACTGGCCCGGCATGCTGGCCGTCTACAACAAGTCCCACGCCGACGATCCATTGCCCACCTTGCAGCAGGTGGTCGATGCGGGGGCGTGCTACCTGGTCTCGGCGGTCAACTTCAGCGATGCCGGCTACAAGCAGTTCGCCGGCCGGCTCGCGATGATCCCCGGCTGCGGCAGTGCGACCGAGGTCGTGACGCAGTTCGCCAAGGGAGCGAACTTGTGCAAAGTCTTCCCGGCGAAGGAACTGGGCGGCCCGGCGTTCGTCGAGGCCATCGATCCGGCCATTCACAAGACGATCAGCCTCGTCCCGACGGGTGGGACGAACGCGGCAAACATCCCCGACTATATCAACGCCGGCGTCCTCGTGCTCGGCGGCTCGTTCAGCATGATCGAAAAGGCTACGATGCAGAAGATCGTCAGCGAGCAGGACTACAAACTGCTGGCCAAGGAGCTTGCGGCGGCGAAGCAATTGATCGATGCGGCACGGGCCAAGAAATACCCCGGCTTCAATTTCGCCAGGGCCTCGCTCGAAGAGATCAGCGGAAAGACCGGGCGGAACTTCAATGTGGGTTGAGACCAATGCCTGAGAAAATGGATTGAGGGGAATCGTGGAAATCAGACAGATCGCCGGAGAGCAGGTGACGTTCCACCGCTTCAACACCGTCGTGGTCGGAGCGGGGGCGGCCGGCATGAACTGTGCCGTGCACCTCTGCGAGTTCATGAAGCGAAAGGAGATTGAGGCCCCGCAGGACCGGATCGCGGTCATCACGAGGGGTCTGGCGCTCGGTGCATCGCGGATGAGCGGCTCGGACAAGCAGACCTATTACAAGCTGGGCACCAGCCCCAACGTGCCGGACTGTGCGAAAGCGTTCGCCGACACCCTCACGGCCGCCGGCTGCTGCCACGCGGACCTCGCCCTGGCCGAAGGGATCAATTCGCTTCGCGAGTTCTGCCACCTCGTGCAAGCGGGCGTCGCCTTCCCGACGGACTCCGTGGGCACGTTTGTCGGCTACAAGACCGACCACGACCCCGCCGAACGGGCCACCAGCGCCGGACCCAAGACCAGCAAGTTCATGAGCGAGTGCCTGCAAAAGCAGGTCGAGCGCTGCGGCATCAAGATCTTCGATCACCAGGAGATCGCACACCTGCTCACCGTCGGCTCGGGCAAATCGAAGCGAATCGCGGGAGTAGCGACAATGGATTGCGGATTGCGGATTGCGGATTGCGGATTAGAATCGCCGACCGCCACGAATCCGCAATCCGCAA
>Ga0315286_10000794_pt1 | contig 27481 bp, 38 predicted proteins | sample YL17G10_0_MG_FD_205038 | JGI IMG/M metagenome (GOLD analysis project Ga0315286, IMG submission 205038) | Sediment microbial communities from Yellowstone Lake, YNP, Wyoming, USA - YL17G10_0 | ecosystem: Environmental > Aquatic > Freshwater > Lake > Sediment | place: USA: Wyoming | collected... | reverse complement strand
ATTTGTTAGTAAAGCTTTTAAAATAGGGGATAGTCTTAAAGCCGAATTCAATGATAAGACTTTTGTAATTGAAAAAGTTACATCAGAGAATAAAGCTGAAAAATCTTATGCAGGTGGCAGTGTTAGTAATAATAATAGTGGTACTTATTCTTGCTCAGACGAAAGAAGTGTTTATAATGCAGTAGCAACAATGGTAGCAGGAATGAAACTTACTTCTGTGAAAGATGCAAAATCTGCGGTGGCTGAACTTTTTGCACAAGGAATGGAATTAATAAAACCAAAAATTAATCCAGAAAAAGAAGAAAAACCGACAGATGATAGCGAACCCACAACAACCGAAGAACCTACAACAACCGAAGAAGAACCAGAAGACTAATTAAAAGGAGAGAGGCAGGATTAATTTTCTGCCTCTCTTAATGAATATGAAAGAACAATTGCATAATATTTTAGGTATAATTCTTATAATTACAGGTATTTTAGATGGATTAAAATATCATTGGTCTGCTCAAAAAATTGAATCGGTAAAGACTTCTAAAGGACATAGTAGAAAGTTTATTAATGTGGCAATATTAAATGATTATATAAGATTAATTTATTTTATATTTATAAAACAAGATATTTATTTATTATTATCTAGTATTTTTGCTTTAATATGTATGTTTGAAATGTGTTGGAAAATATATATTTATTATCCTTATAAAACTTATCCAAGAGAAATTAGAAACTGGGTAATAAGACCAAATATATTTAAATATTTGGTAAATTCTTGGATTCCTAATCGAACAAGAAAAAAATTATGAAACTTATTAAAAGAAAATTTAGACAAGAATGTTGGACTTGCAATGGCACTGGAATAAATCCAAAGAATATTTGTAACAGAGGAGTTGCTTGCGACTCTTGTAAAAGATTTAAACAACCTAAAAAATGTGAAAATAAATGTTCTGTTTGTAATGGAACAGGAATATATAAAGAAACGAGTCATATTATTATATTTGGTAAACAAGCAATTGATTCAGATAATATTGGATAAATGAAAAAATTATTATTAGTATTTTTTATAGGATTATGCGAACAATTTTTATATACTCTGTATTTATTATCGGTAAATAAATATTTAATATTAATATCAAGTATTTTTATGTTTTTATATATGATACTTTATTTGGGGTTAATCAATAGAATAGCAAAAGATAATAAAGATTCTATTAAATTAATATTTGTTTATTCTTTTGCGTGTATGATAGGAAATTTTATTGCAATGAGTTTAAAATTTATAAAATAATGAAAAGACCTACTAGAAATTATTTACGATTTGTAAATGAACTAATTAATATTCAGAGTCCTTTTGACACTGAAATATTGGGCATTATTAATTATGATAAATTTTATCCTTTTCTTTCTTTACATACCCATTCCAAATTGGCTAAATGGAATGTAGTTATTAATGCTGGTGCTCATGGAGAAGAAATTGTAGGCGTGAGAGTATTATTAAGATTTTTACAAGAATTTAATAAAGAATATTTAGGGTATTATAATTTTATTTTATTTCCTGTTGTAAATCCTTTTGGATATACTTATAATAGAAGAAAAAATGGAAAAAATCAATATGGTAATACAGGTTTTAATCAAAAAGAAGAATTACTTTCAGAAGAAGCCAAATTAATTAAAGAAGCACTTCCTCATAGGATAGATTTATTTCTTGATATTCATACAGACATGGGAAAAAATGGATTTTATGTATATGAAAGAAAAAGACCAAATAAAGAAAGTATTGCAGACATAAGTTTAGAAGAATTAAGAAAAAACAAATTATCTATTATAGAAACAGGTACTATTTATAGAGAAAAATGTATAAGAGGAGTAGTAGTACAACCTATTAAAGATAATACAATGGATGATTCTATGTTTCAACGAGGAGCATTATATTCTTTATGTATTGAAATACCAGGAAAAATTCCAGAAGACCAACAAATTATAGGTGGACTTCTATTAATAAATAGTATTTTACGAAATTTTAAAGAGGTGAAATAATGGATTTGTACATACAACAAATATTATCCCCCGAAAGTATTAAAAAATATTGTGATAAATTTAAGATTAAAATTCGGACTCAGGGAAAAACTATAAATACTATATGTCCATATTGTAAAGACCCTTCTCTTACTGCTCAAGTAGTAGCACAAACTCATTTAATCAAATGTTTAAATCCTAATTGTTCAAGAAAAGGAGAAAAATTTAGATTAACATCTATTGTAAGAATGGCAGAAAAAGATAAAATTAATTGGACATCTGATAAAATAATTCAATATATTAAAGAATTATTTAATATCAAAACGCTTACTCCAGAGGATGAAAAAAATATTAATAAATGGTTTGATTTGTTTATGAAATATGGATTTTCTTTAGTACCTATAAAAAGAAATGATAAGATTCCAGTTGAAAAAGAATGGACAAATAAAGAACATAAAGATAAAAAAGAATGGTTAGAATGGTTAGGAAATGGACTTAATTTAGGGGTAAGAACAGGGAAGATAAGTAATCTTATTATTATAGATATAGACCAAAAACCTATTCCTCTAGAAATAGAAAAATTAATGGGAAAAACTTTAATTCAAGAAAGTGGAAAAGGATTTCATTTATATTATTTTGCAGAAGAAGAATTACCCAAAACTAGGATTGATACATTGAAAATAGATATTGAAAATGAAGGTGGGCAAGTAGTTATTTATCCAAGTGTTATAAATTTAATTCAACGAAAATTTATTAATAATAATTCTATTATTAAAATACCAGAAGAATTTAAGAATTATCTTAAAAAATTTATTACTGTTAAAAATTTAAAATCACATTCAGAAAAATTAGCAGAAGAAATTAAAACAGAAACATATAAGAAATCATTAATGGAAGAAGGCGATGGTAGACACGATTATTTATTTCATTTAGGATGTATTTTGCGTAAACAAATGAACGTTGCAGACGTTGAATTTACATTAGGAGCATTTAATAAAGTTAGTTGTTCTCCTCCTTTAGAATATAAAGAAATGAGAAATATTATTAATTCTATTAATCAATATCAAATGTTTGATGAAAAAGAATTAGCTAATCAAATATTAGAATATTTAAAAGAAGTAGATGAAGCTACTCATAGAGATATTGAAAGAATTAGTGCAGGAGATGGAAGATTATCTAAAGAAGAAAAATCTAGAATTGATAAAGCTCTTGCATTTTTACTTAGAGAAGATTATCTTCAAAAGAAAGGAAATGTTTATTTTCCTATTAAAAAATTAGATTGGAAAACTGATTTAATAGAAGGTACAAAACCATTACCTTTTAAGATACCTTATTTTTATGATTTAGGATATTTTTGTTGGGGAGATGTATTAGTAATTGGTGCTCATACAGGAAGTGGTAAAACTCATGTGGCTATGAATATTATTAAACAATTATCTATACAAGGAGTAAAACCATATTATGTTTCTTTGGAAACAGGTTCAAGATTTAAAAAAATTGGACTTCAGTTAGGATTAACAGAAAAAGATTTTTATCATGCTTTTTGTTATGACCCTACTAAAATAGAATTAGAGAAACAGGCAATAACAATAATAGATTGGTTAAATCCTACACAATTTAAGGATACTCATTTGACGTTTGGTCATTTTGCACAGCAATTAGATAAACATGGTGGATTATTGATTATTTTTGTTCAGTTAAAAGAAGACGGAGCATTTTTTGCTCCTAATTTGATTAATTTATTTCCAGCATTATCTGTTAAATATTTTTACGATAAAGATTCTGATGGTGCAAGTGGATATTTTGAAGTAAATAAAATAAGAGAAAGTATTAAAGCAAAAAGATTAGTAAAAATTCCTTGTAAATTTAATTGGGATGATAAAACTTTAATAAGAGTAGATGAAACAAAAGTAGAAGAGAAACCATTGACCGAAGAAAATCTTTCTAATGGAAATGAAGAGGAAAAGAATGATTAAAGAATTATTAATAAAAGAAGTAGAGGCAGTAGTAGAAAAAATTATTCGTAAAAATGCGATTTGTATTGGTTGGGATGTTGCAGAACATTATACAGGTATTTGTATTTTAAGAACAGATGATTCTAAAATTTATATAGAGGACTTATTAAAAATAGAAACGAATCCTAAAGAGGATATTATTCATAGAATGGAATATTTTCTTAATGCCACTGAAAAGATAAAACAAAATTTGAAATACAAAGGATTTAAAATTATCTCTATAGAAGATTGTTGGTTTGGAAAAAATCCAGAAGGACTTAAACATTTAGCAAGATTTTCTACTTTAGTATGGATGTCATTTAGAAAAGAATGTGATTATATTTTCTTTATTTTACCTATAAGTGCGAGAGCACAAATTAAATTCAATAAAAATGACCAAATGGCAGAAGGAAATATTAAACCTAAAATAATTAGCAAAGGAAAAAATAAAGGAAAACCAAAGAAAATAGATATTAAATTATTAGTACAAGATTATTTAAAAATGGCATTTGGAGTTTTAATAGAGGACAGCGACAAAGCCGATGGATTTGTATTGGCACTTGCTGGATTATTAAAATGAAAAAAATTAGAGACCCAAGAAGAATTCCCAAAATTTTAGAACAACTTAAAAGAACATGGAAAAAATATTCATATTTAAGATTAGGACAATTATTATATAATGCTTTTTATTTTAAACAACAAAATTTTGATAACCTTTTTTATACAGAAGATGAGAAATTAATAGAAACAATAAAAGAATATGATAAAAAACTACAAAAGGATTTAAAAGAAAGTAAAAAATGATAGGATATTTATTCGGAAATTTAATATTAATTGGACTGATGTTAATAACAATGGGAACAGCATATATTTTATTAACAATTACTCATAAATTTTCTTGGATATGGATATTAGTTTATTTGTGTATGGAAACGAGTTTTGTGATAGGAGCAATAAATACTCCAATTCCACAAATAATAACGGTGGTGTAATGGATAATAAACGAACAGTAGGTAATATATTGGAAGAATTAGTGGTTTCTTATATTAAAAAAATAGACCCGAAAGCCAGAAGAACAAAGAATTCAGGTGCTTCTTCTGAATTAGAAGATGTGCTTTCATCTAAATTTATAGTTCAATGCAAAGTAGACAATTCTCATAACAATATTATTATTCAAAAAAAAGATTGGGATAAATTAATTTTTGCTCTTCCTATTGATTCTAAGAGGATACCGATATTCGTGAATAGACAGAAAGATGGATTGATTACGGTTACTCTAACAATAGATGATTATTTTAATAATCTGGAGATAAAATGAAGATTTATTGTTTTGACCCAAAGAAAAATAAGAAAGTAATAGTAGGAGATTTCGATAAAGAATTAAAAATATTTACTAAAAAAGTAAGAAAAAATCATTTTATGATTTTGGAAAAGGGGTATGGTATACAAGAAGAAGTATTACAAAACCTAAAAGAATTAGGGTGTTTACATATAAATATAAAAACAAAAATTAGTTTAATTTGCACTCAATTAGAAGATTGGTTAAAACAGTCAATTAAAAATTATAGTTATGGAAACCAACGTTTTTTTTAGGAGGATTGAATGATAACAGTATCTATTTTAATTAATGGTCATCCCATCTTTACTCGTTCAGCAAGGAATATTGGAAAAGGATGTAAAAAAGGAAGAAGTGCAAATTTATTACCTGATAGATATAAATTAGATGATGGAACTATTATTACACATCATAGAGAAAATGGAGCAGTTTATTTAGCAAAAATGATGTTAGACCATATAAAGGAGATATAAAATGAGTAGGACAAAAGGTGCATTGGGGAAAAAGAACAAAATGAAAATATTTAAAGAAGAAAAATTAACTATAAAAGACCAAAAGATTAACGAAAAAGAATTAAATAATCTCGATAAAATTGTAGAAAAAGATATTAAAAAAGAAGAAGCAAAATTAACAAAAGAACAACAGGAAAGAAAAGATAGATTAAATAATACTTTACGAGATTTAAATAAAAAATTTGGTAAAGTAGCTATTAAATATGCTAATACTATTGAAGAACGAGCCAGAATTCCTTTTAAAAATAAATATCTTACTGAATTTACTGGTGGTGGAATACCAAAAGGAACATATACTACTTTGTGGGGAAGCAAAGGTTGTGCAAAAACTACTATTGCATTAGATTTAATTTCTTATGTTCAATCAACAGGTGGAATTTGTATTTATATTAACGGAGAAAGAAGTTATGACCCTGTTTGGGCACAGAAAAGAGGAGTAGACACTGAAAAATTAGTTGTGGTTAATGTAACTACAATTGAAGAAGGATTGGATACAGTGATTAAATTATGTAGAGAAAAAGTAGCAGATTTGATTATATTTGATTCTTTGCATGGTCTTGCTCCTTCGGGAGAATTATTTGAAGGCAAAGCAAAAACTGAAAAATCAGTTGCTCAAGATACAATGGCATTAAGAGCAAGAAAATTGACTCAATTTTTTGAGATGGCTACTCCATTTGTAGCGGAATCAAAATGTGCAATAGTATTAATAGGACAATCTCGGATGGATTTGGGTTCTTTTATTAAGATAGAAACTCTTACTGGAGGACATGCTTTATTGCATAACAGTAGATTGATTTTAAAACTTCGTAGAGGACAAGGAGCAGATGCACCTGTTAAGAAAGAAAAAGTTGAAGTGATTGAGGGAATAAATGAAGAAGGAGAAAAGATAAAAAAAATAAAAACAATAGAAATTAAAATAGGATTTTCGTTGATATTACGAATAGATAAATCTCAAATTTCTGGATGTATAGAAGGACAAGAATTACGTCTTTCTTTTTATTTTGAAGAAGGATTAAAGGAGGATTAATATGGCGATTCAAGATAAACTTAAATCAGAAGAATTAAATAAATATGCTATTGATAAAATAAAATATTTAACCGAACATAAATATTTTGAAATTATCAAACAAACCGATATAGAAATGGCTCTTAATCACGACCCATTTGCAAAAGGATTTTATTTATCCAGACAAGATAAAATTAGCGAAGCATATGGAGAAATATTAATTGCTTTTCGTAAATTAAAAGCAAGATTATTAGTTTATATTGCGTATCAAAAGTTTCAAAAAGCAATTGAAGCGGAAACAAATAAGAAAAAACTTCCAGGTAATGATATTTTAGAAGATATGATTAGAGGCGAAGTATTAGACCTTTATCATGGAATGTTAATATTAAAAGGTTGGGTTGAAAGAGGAGAAAACAGTATTCGTACTTGTAGAAGTCATTCTTATGGAAACAATGAAGAACCAGGAGATAAGGAAGATAAAGAACCAGGAGCAGGAGAAGACGATGAACCAAAAGATTAATAATATAATTAGTATTCCAAAATCAGGAAAATCTACTGTTATAGGTATAATGTCTAAAATAGGTTCTCGTTATGAATCTAATGATATTAAGGGTATTAGTCATTTTATTGAACATATGTGTTTTAAAGGTTCTAAAAAATATACTGCCAAACAAATTAATAGTGGCATTGAACAATATGGTGGAATATTAAATGCTTATACTTCTAACGAAGTAACCTGTTATTGGGCAATAATTAGTAATAAATATAAAGATATTGCGAAAGATATATTAATAGATATGGCAAGCAATCCTATGTTTCCTATAAAAGAAGTTAATAAAGAAAGAGAAGTAATTCTTCAAGAATTAAAAATGTATCAAGACAATCCAAAAGATAGTTTGGAAATTTTAAGAAGCCAATATTTATTTAAACCAGAATCTCCATTAGGAATATTTACTATTGGAATAGAAAAAAGTTTATATAATATTGATAGAAATAAATTAATAAATTTTCATAAAGAAAATTATAATAATTTATATTTAATTCAAATCGGAGATGTTCCTGAAATATTATATAATGTTGACAATACTAATTTAGATGATATACGACCTACAGAAGACATAGAAATTTTAACTAATCATGCTCCAGGTACACAAATTTTATTACCTCGTAAAGATATACAACAAGCAAATGTTGAAATTTGCAATTATGTTTTATTAAATCAAGATAGAATATTTACTAATTATTCATTTTCTTTATTGGCAGAAATATATAATGGTATGATAGGAAGATTATTTAATATAATTAGAGAAAAATATCATATGGTTTATAGAATAAGTTTTAATGTAGAAACATATCGTAATGGCGGATTTGTATGGAGTGTCAATTTAGGATTAGACCCGAAAAATATTAACAAAGCATATGATTTAATAATGACTGAATTAACTAGACCACTTATAAAAAAAGAAATTGAGATAGGAATTCAAAGTTTTATTGGTTCAAGAGATATGTATTTAGATAAGAATTTTGGAATAATGCAAGAAATTGTAGAATGTATAGGTACTAATTTATTTTTTCCAGATTTTATTTATAATTATGAACATTATATTAGATTATCAGAAAAACATATTAATGAATTTATTGAACAAATAAATTTTAAAAAAAATATCTTAATAGGAAATGTTCCAGAAAAATGAAAAAAAATTTGTTTTTGATATTTGCATTAAATAGTTCAATATATTTCCTTCAAGGAATAGGAGGAATTGCTTCTACTCCTCTTTCATATTATCTTAAAGAAACATTACATTATTCTCCTTCAATATTAATGTTTATTGGTGCGTTTACTTCTTTGGCATGGATATTAAAACCTTTAATTGGTATGACAATTGATGGAACAAAATTACAAAGAAGGACATGGATATTATTAGCGATAGGAATTGATATTTTATTTGCTTCTTTAATAGGAATATTTACGTTACCAATAAGTTTATTAGTAACTGTATTGATGTTTTCTAACTGGAATACTGCTTTTCGAGATGTTTCAGTGGATGGAATCATGGTAGTAGAAGGTAAAAAATTTGAAATTACAGGTAAAATTCAAAGTATCCAATGGATAGCAATTACTATTGCAGGAATGATTGCTACTTTAATAGGTGCATATATAGCAGAAAAGAATTATCCATATCAATGGGGATTTTTATTATTAATTCCTTTTTATTTAATAGGAATTGGTTGTGTTTGGAGATATAAAGAAGAAAAAAAGAAAGGTAATTGTATAGAATGTGAAGGAGTACAATATTGTGAGTATCCAGTTAAATTATGTAAGAATATTAAGAAAAAATTAAATTATAAACAATTATTTACTAATAAGAGATTTTTATTAATATGTTTATTTATTCTTTTATATAAATACAACCCTTCTTTTGGTACTCCACTATGGTATATTGAAAGAGATATTTTTAAATGGTCTAAAATGTTTATAGGTTATGTAGGAATCATTGCTTCAATTTGTAGCATTATAGGAGCAAGTATTTATTATTATTATAGTAAAAAAATTAATATTAAAATATGGATAATATTTTCTGTAATATTAGGAGCATGTACTTCATTAGCATATCTTTATTTTACACCATTCACAGATATTTTATATAATATATTTTTTAGTGTAATAGGAATGTTTTTATTTTTAATGATAATGGACTTTATGGCTCGAAATTGTATTGAGGGATTGGAATCTACTTCTTTTGCTATGTTATGTTCAATATCAAATTTAGCAGGAACATTGTCAACATTGACTGGTGGATGGTTATTACCTATTGTTGGATTAAAAGGGCTGATAATATTATCTTCAATAACTAGTTTTGCTTGTTTACCATTGATACCATTAATATTTAAAGAGAACAAATGAACAAATATTCAATAAAAGTGAATAAAAAATTAATTGAGAAATTAAAACCTTATTGGAAAGAATTAGTGAGAATTGAGAACAGATATTATAAAGAAATCGGTAAATTAGAAGATAAAATTGGAAAGAAAATTAATATAGAAGATATTGAATTTTTTCATATTGATGGGGAATATATAGGGATAGGAAATTATTCAAAAACTATGAGATTAATTCATCGAGAGGAATTAAAGTGAAAATAATAAATTATTATAATAAAGGTAGAATAGTATATCTTTTCGTAAGAGAAGACGATGGAAAGTTAAAAATCCTTAAGGATTCTTCATTTTATCCTTATTATTATGAATCTGACAATAAAGGAGAATTTACTGCAATAGATGGAATAAAAGTTAAAAAAGTAATTGTATCTGACCCAAAAGAAATAAATAATTTTAAAAGTAAAAATAGTTATGAAGCCGATATTAATTATTGTAAACGATATATTATAGATAAAATAAAATTGTTTGAAAAATGTCCTATTAAATGGGGAATGTTAGATATTGAAGTTTTAAAATTAGAAGATGAATATCCTGACCCTATTACTGCTAAATTTCCAGTAATATCTATTTCTCTTTATAATAGTAAATTTGATAAGATAAAAACTTGGTATATAGGAGATTATTTTGACAAAGACCCTCAACTTATTATAGAAGATGCGGAAATAGAATTATTTAAAGACTTTATTGATTATTTACAAAAAGCAAAATTTGATTTGTTAATAGGATGGTATATGAATGATTTTGATTATCCTTATTGTTATTCTTCTGACACAGAAGTTATGACTGAAAACGGTTGGATGTTATTAAAAGATATAGTTGACCAAAAATTAAAGATTAAAATTGCTACTCTTAATCCCAAGACCAATAAAGTAGAATATCATTATCCCCAAGATTATATTAAATATAAATATAATGGAAAAATGTTTTATCAAGGAGGTAAATATATTAATACTTTAGTTACTCCAAATCATAATTTATGGATAAAAAGTAATACTCATAGCAATTCTAATTGGCATAATTATCAATTTGTAAAAGCGAATCAAACGAAACAATGCATTACGTTTAAAAAAGATTTTCCTATAAATAAGAAAAAAATTAAATGGTTTATATTACCCAAATATAAAAATTCTGGTTGGATTAAATTTAGGAAAAACAAAAAAATTAAAATGGATGATTGGCTTAAATTTTTAGGATTATATTTAAGCGAAGGACATTTATATAATAATAACAATAGAACAATTGTTATTTCCCAATCTAAGATAGCAAATTTTCAAAAATGTCAAGAAATAGAAAAATTATTAACAAAAATTAAAATAGGATGGAGTTATCATGGGCACAAATATTGTTTTAGTTCTGTTCAATTATATACATATCTTAAACAATTTGGCAAAGCCAAAGATAAATTTATACCAAAAGAATTATTAAAATTAAACAAAGAGCAATCTTGGATATTATTAAAAACATTAATAAAAGGAGATGGACATATAAAACAAAAAAACCAATATTCTTATTGCACGATTTCCAAACAATTAGCAAAAGATGTTCAAGAATTGGCACTGAGAAGCGGATTTGTAGTTTCTTTAAATAAATATAAAAAATTTTATACTTTATATATTAACAAACGATATTTTAATCATTCTCCAAATAGAAAAAAAGATTTAAGAAAATATGTAAATTATAATAATTTTGTATATTGTTTAACAATTTCAAATAATTTATTATTTGTTAGAAGAAATTATAATGATTATCATTGGTCTGGAAATTGTTATAATAGATTTTCTAAATTACCTCAAAAAGAATTTTTTAAAGACAGTAGTATGTATAATAATTTTGCTACTGCAATTAGTCCAATAGGACAAGTAAGAGGAGGAAAGAAAGATTATAATAATTTTTATCCAGCAGGAACAAGTATAATTGATTATCTTACTTGGTTAAAGAAAATATATAAAAACGAAAAGAGTTATGCATTAGATACTATTGCAGAAAAATATCTTAAACAAGGAAAAAAATATAAAGAAGTAGATTTTTCTAAAATACGAGAAGAAATAAAGTTAAGAAATATAGATGATGTAGAATTAATGGTTAAATTAGAAAAAGAAAAATTTAAATTTATTCCTTTGTATGATGAAATAAGAAGATTTTCTAAAGTAGGATGGGAAGATTTTGCTTATAATAGTAGAATTATAGACATGTTATTATTACAAGAAGCTAAAGAAAGAAATATAATATTGCCTAATGGAAAATCTTATGAAAATGATTCTGAAGAATTTGAAGGAGCATATAGAGAAACTTTTGAAACAGGAGATTTTTATAATGTAGGAAAGTATGATTTAGGATGTTATTCAGAAGATACAGAAATATTAACAGAAGATGGATGGAAAAAATATTATGAATTAAACAAAAATGATATTGTTGCTAGTTTTAATATAAATAATAATAAAATAGAATTTCAACCTATTTTACATTTAAATATTCAAAAAGTAAAAAATATAGAAATGTATCATTTAAAGAATCAACGAACAGACCAATTATTAACATGGAATCACAAAGTATTATTTAAACAACTTACTGTTTCTTATAGAAAACAAGAAAATAATCCTCATAGTTGGCATGTTCAATTTGCAAAAGATATTCCTTTACATCATTCGTTGTTTCCTTTAAGTGGAGAAATTGAAAAAAGACCCGATTATTTTATAAGTGATGAAATATTAAAAATACATGCGTGGATTATTACAGAAGGACATAAAAATCATAATTATTATTATATTTCTCAAAGTAATAAAACAAACGCTTCGTATTGCAAAGAAATTCAAACTATATTTAAAAAATTAAAATGGAATGTTTCAAAATATGATAGAAAAGGATGGAGAAAAGGAGAATTTACATGGAATTTAAAATGGTTATATTCTACTTATATTCACTTAGAAGATAATTATAAAGTTATTCCTTTATGGATGCTTCAACAATTATCATTGCGACAATTAAATTTATTATTTGAAACATTAATGAAGGGAGATGGGAATAAAAAACAATGGCAATATTATGCAAAAGATAAATTAGCAAGAGATAGATTTCAATATCTATGTTGTTTAATCGGTCGGGCTTCTTTAAATAGAAAAAAGGGATTATCGGGAGTTGTTTTTTGTTGTTCGGAAAAATATACTACAATTAATAAAGGGAAACAGAAAATAAAATATACTGGAACTGTATGGTGTCCTTCTGTTAAAAATGGATTTATAGTAATGAGAAGAAAAGGAGGAACATTTATTTCAGGAAATTCTGCGTATCCTACTATGCTTCAAGACCTTTGTTTAGACCCCTCTAATATTGTGGATAAACCAGGAGAAAATATTATAACAGTAAATGTTACAGATAGAGAGACAAGAGAGAATATAGAAAGTTATTTTATAAAACAAAATTCAGAAGCATTATTACCTTCTGCTGTAAAAAGAATATTAGTAGAAAAAGCCAAATTTAAAAAATTAGTTAAAGAAACACCTAAAGATAATCCTATTGCAAAAGATATAAAAATTACTTATGAGGGTGTTAAAAATATAATAAACTCTTATTGGGGAACATTAGGAAATAGATTTTTTAGATTATATGACCATCGGATTGCAGGAATGATTACTAGTTCAGTTAGAGGATTGCTTCATTATATAAAAGATAAATGTGAAGTACAAGGTTATAAAATAATTTATTGTGATACCGATTCAGTTTTTGTTATGGATAATAATAAAGACCTTTCAGAATTTATAAATAATTTAATTCAACAATGGTCAAAAGAACAATTTAATAAAGAAATAACTATTACAATTGACCGAGAAGGTAATTTTGAAAAACTTTTAATTCTTGCAATGTGTAGATATAAAGGTTATTTAAATACTTCTAAAGGTATTGAACCAGAAACAAAAGGAATCCAGGCTAAAAGAAAAGACAGTACAATATTTATTGCTAAATTTCAAGATACTTTAATAGATAAAATTCTTAATAAAGAATCGCAAGACCAGATTATTGAATGGATTAAATCTGAAATTGAGAGATTAAAAACATTGCCACTTGAGGAAATAGCATTTCCAGCTAAATTATCACAGAAAATCGAAGATTATAAAACAGAAGTTACTAATAAAAAAGGAACTACTTATACTAAAGACCCCCCTATTTTTGTAAGAGCTTTAAAAAATACTACATTATTAACTGGTAAAACAAAAAGAGTAGGAGATAATTATTATTGGATATATGTACAATCTCAAGACCCAAAAAAGAATGTATTGGCATTTGATGAAAAAAATAAAGATTATATTAGAAAAGATACTTTTGATTTAGATAAAAATATAGACCAAAAATTTATAATAGATTGGAATATGATGGTACAACGAAATGTATATAATATTATAGAAGTTATTTTTGAAGCAATGAAATGGGATGTTCATTCTATTATTCCTTTAAAAATAAGAAAATCTAGAAAGAAAAAGGAAAGCGGAAATGATTGAGTATGTAAGGTATAGATTATCCAAAATAGAGAAGAATTCTCTTGATGCAGAAAGAATATTAAGAGATATTTATAATGAATTAGAAAGCAAAGGTTATTCTCATTATGAAGTATATATTTTTATTAATAGTATAATATTTGAAAATATTCAAAAAATTGCAATTGATTATTTAAAAAATAAGGAGAAGAAATGAAAGCAGATATTTTAATGAATGAAATTAATTTAATTACTACAGTGTATATTAAGGAATGGACTATTAAAGTATTGGAAAATACTCTTGATTATTTTTTCAAAGCACCTGCAAGTTCTACTGGAAAATATCATCCTATTTGTACTTGTAAAGAAGGTGGATTGGTTATTCATGTAAAAAGAGCAGTTTATATTGCAAATAGACTTTGCTCTGGATGGGGAATAACACAATTAGATAGAGATATAGTTATTTCGGCTACTATTTTACATGATATTGCCAAAGTAGCAAATCTAAAAGAAAATTCTAAAATCTCATATGAACAATATGAAAATCATCCTATTAATGGAAAAGATTTATTATTTTCTACTTTAAATAGTAAAGAAAATATTGTATCTCCTTTCGCAGAAATAATAATTGAAATTGGTAATTGTATTCAAAATCATATGGGTCTTTGGACTCCAGAAAAAGTTAAAAAACCAATTAAAGATTATACTTTATTAGAATTGGTAGTTTATACTGCTGATTATATGGCAACCATAAAAGATTTAATAACACCAAAAGATAATGAATAAAAGGAGGAAGAAATGTTTGAAATATTAATTAGTACGTATGGATTTGAAATGAAAAGTATTATAACCGAAGACCAATTAAAAGAAATTATTCGTCTTTTGGAAAGTTCTAAAGCATATAGATTAGAATATTTACATAGAATTGATAATGGTTGTGCTGGAGATGAAATATTAGATATATTGAAAAGAGAAACTAAACCAGAAAATTTAATACAAGGATAAGGAGGAAACAAATGATTACTAGTGAAGATATTAAGAAAGAAGTAGATGAAACAGGTAAATTGATTAATGATTCAAAAGCTGATGTAAATAGTAAATTTAAGGCTCTTTGGAAGTTGATAACGGTAGTACTTAAAGTTGTAGTTAATACCAGGACAAATACTTCTTTAATTATGACAAAAGTAGGAGTAAAACCGATAGAACCAAAAAAGAAAGAAAGCGGAAAAGATTAAGTTTGTGTTATTCCTAAAAGGAGGAAACAAATGATTAATAAAAACTGGACACAAGAAGAAGACCAATTATTAAAATTATATATATCTCAAGGTTTAAAAACTGAGGAAATAGCACATAAAATAGGTAGAAGTTTTAAAGGAACAATGCATCGAAGAAGTAAGTTACTAAAAGAAGAACCAATTAATTATATAAAAAAAGAAGACAAAATAGATACTCTTTCTCAAAATGATTATATTTCTATGTTAAAAGAAATAGTATGTGCTGATTATCAAGTAAAAAGATTTCCTAAATATATATTTGCACCAAAAGGTAAATCAGTAGAAATTTTAAATTTGATGATTTCAGATTTACATACAGGAGATATTAATTATTTTTTTGATAATGAAATAAATCAAAAAATAGTTACTTATAATGATGAAATAAGAGCAAAATTTGAACAACATCTTTTAAAAAGTATAGTGCGATTACTTAATCTTTGGAAACATGGTTATTATTTTGAAAAATTAAGAATTTATCTTCTTGGAGATTTGATAGATAATGACCGTATATTTGAAGGACAATCTGCAACCGTTTCTATGCCAGCAGGAAAACAAATTTGGTCTGCTGTAACAGAATTGGTAGATATGATTAATTTTTTATCAGGATATTTTCCAACAGTAGAAGTAATAGGAGTGATAGGTAATCATGGAAGAAGTATTGCTAATGGCAAAGCTGAAGAAGCGGTAGAAAATAATTTTGAATATCATCTTTATAAAATTATGCAACTTATGTTTCAATTAAATTCAAAATCTAATATCATAATGAATGTTCCAGATACTCGTTTTTATGGGACTGAAAATTATGAACATAAATTGTTTCTTTCTCATGGAGAAACTATTAGAGGAGCTTCTACTACATATGTAGAAAAGAAAGCTAAAGATTTATTACTTAATTTACCTACTGGATATAATCTATATATGATAGGACATAGACATTCTTCCGATAGACTTCAACTTGCTCCCGAAGCTGAGATGTTAATTAATGGATGTTGGATACCCAAAGATGATTATGCAATTAAACTTTATGGAATAGCAACACAACCTTCTCAATGGCTCTTTGGAAGTTCTAAAAGTAGAGTAATCAGTTCTATTTGTGTACCTCTTGATTTTAAAGGTGTATAATGTGGATTAAACAATTAGAATTAAATAATTTTCAGAAACACGAACATTTACTTCTTAATTTTACGGAAGGAGTAAATACTATCGTTGGAGCTACTGATAGTGGTAAATCTACCATTGTTAGAGCAATAAGATGGGTATTTTATCCTTCTGAATTAAGAGGGGATGTAGTTAGAATGAATGGTAGTAAAAAAACATCCGTTAAAATTATTTTAGATAATAATATAATAATTGAACGAATAAAAACTTCTTCGGTTAATAGCTATGAATTAACAATTTTAGAACATAAAAAAGAAACTTATAATGCAACAGGCAATACTTTACCTGAAGATATTCAAAAAATAATTAAATTTATTCCTATCGAGATAGACAATGATAAAATTATCCTTAATATTGCTAATCAAATATCTATGCCCTTTTTATTAGAAAAATCTGGAACATTTAGACAGAAATTATTTAATAAACTTACTGGCAATGATATTTTAGACCAGGCAATGCAAGGATTGAATAAAGATATTCTTCAAATAGGAAGAGAAGAAAAATTTACTCAATCTTCTTTAGAAGAATTATCTCAATCTTTGATAACAATAGAGAAACAAGAACAAGATACTGAAAAGTTAACAAAATTGTTTACTAAACAAGTACAAGAAATAAAGGTATTAAATGAAAAATTGATATCTTTAAAAGAATGTCAACAAAGTTTAATTAAAGTTGACAATCAATTATTTGAAACTAAAAAGAAAATAAATTCTATTAAATTAATTCCACAAGAAGTTATTAAATCAATTAAACAGAATATTATTAAATTTGATAATTATATTACTTTAATAAAAGAGATGCGAAGAATTAATTCTGAATTAAAAATAGCGAAAGAAAAATTATTGCAAATTAAAGTTCCAGAAATTGATATAAAAAGTCTTATTAAAAAATCAGAAAAATTAGACCAATTAATTAAATATAAAGAAAACCTAACACGTGTTAATAATAATTTACAGTCTCTTATACCAAAATGTGAAAATTGCAAACAAACAATAAAGGAAAAAGAAAAAGAATATATTGATTTATTAAAAAGTTTAAAGATTTGTCCTACTTGCAAACAGGAGATAAAATGAAAAATATGAACAGTATAATTCCACTTATAAAAGAATTAGAACGAGTTTATGATATTTTATCTACTAAATTTGAATTAAAATATGATAGACCAATTATAACTATTCAGATCAAAGACAGAGAAAAAACATAATGATAATACCTTATTTTACAGATTCTCATATAAGCGGTACTAATTCAGAAAATCGCATAGGCGATTATTATTCTGATTCCATGGCAAAATTAGAAGAAATTTTGCAGATAGCAAAGAAAAATGATAGTCCATTTATTCTTTGCGGTGGTGATTTAATAGATTCTTTTTTAATTAGTTTGGTTATTTGTGATGATATTATTGACCTTGTAGAAAAATATAATATTCCTGTTTATACATTGGTAGGTAATCATCCTATGTTAAATCATAATTGGGAAGTATCAAAAGCAACTACATTAGCTCATATATTTAGGAGAACTGACCTTATTATAAAATTAGATAATTTAGAGGGAAAAGATTACTTAATAGATAGTATTGATTATGCCAAAGATATTGAATCTACCATACGATTATCACAACTCAAGTTGAAGAAATCTACTAAGAAATGGACTGTCTGCATTGTTCATGCTTTCTTGACCCCCAAGCCTTTTTTGCCTAATGTTAATCATATTCCTGTCCAGGAATTAGACAGTGATTATGACCTTGTTCTTTGTGGGCATTATCATCATCCTTTTGTTAAAATAATTAACGAAACTATTTATGTTAATCCTGGATGTGTAGGAAGAACAGCAATTGATGAAGCAAATATTGAACCCTCTGTCGTATTACTTGATACAAATTTGCGACAATATAAGATTATTAAACTTAAATCTGCAAAGAAAGCAGAAGAAATATTTGATTTGGTTAAAATAGAAAAAAGTAAACAATTTGAATCTTCAATAGAAGAATTTATTCAATCTCTTCAAACTACTCAGTTTTCAGATTTAGATTTAATTGGTATTGCAAAACAAGTTTGTAAAAAAAGTAAAGTAAGCAAAGAAATAGAAGAAGAAATTCTTAATAGAATTACCATAAAAGAAAGTAAATAATGCCTATTTATATTTATACTTGTAAAAAATGTAATAGAACAATGGAAGTATGTCAAAAAATAACAGACCCTATTTTAATTAAACATTCAGATATGACAGAAGGACATATAGGATTAAAAGATATTTGCAATGGAGATGTAAAGAAAACAATTCAAACACCAAGTATTCATTTTAAAGGTTTAGGATGGACACCAAAACATTTTAAATAAATGAATAAAGAATATAAAATTATAATTGAAATATTTCATTGGAAAAACATATTAAAAATTCGTAATTTTTTAATTGGAATAGATAACAAAACAAAATATATAGGATATGTACAACAAGTAGAAGATGTAAACATGCCAGTATTTTTTATAAATTTAAAATATGCAAAAACACAAACAGTTATAGATGTTATTTCTGCTATTTTCCATGAATTAGGACATATTAAATATAAAACATATTTATGGAAACCAATTAAAGCAAACAAATATCGTTCTGAATATTTAGCAGAAACATTTGCTCTTAAACAATTAAAAAAATATTTTCCTATACAATATACACAACATGTTAAAAGTTGGAAAAAAACATTGGCAGATAAAAATTGGCAAAGAAGATTTTCATTACACTATGAAGTATTTTCTAGAATAAAAGAATATAAGGAGGAATAATGGATATTATTATGATACCAGTAGAATCATCAAATATTGAAAGTATAGGATATGATAAAACACAATTTGTTTTAAGAGTTAAATTTTTAACAGGTACAACATATGATTATTCTCCTGTTCCCGAAACAATATTTGAAGGATTTAAAGATGCTTTATCAAAGGGTAAATATTTATATAAACATATTATAGGCAAATATGCTTTTACAAAAATTTAAAAGGAGTATATCATGGATTATAAAGAAAAATTAGAAAAAATAGAAGAGACCATCCAGGAAAATAAAGAAGAAAAAATTAGATTGGAAGAAAAAGAAAAACAACTTAAAGAAGAAAAGAATGAAATTATGGCAGAATTAATTTCTCTTAAATTGACTCCTGAGCAATTAGAAGAAGAAATACAGAAATTAGAAAAAGAAATAAAAGAACAGATTAACAATGCTGAAATATTATTAGGCGAAGAAGATGATTAATCTTAATTATTTAGAGAAAAAAGCTGAAGATTTACAACAATCTCTTTCTTCTTTAAGAGGGCAAAAAGCCCTTCTTTTAACTCAAGTTGAAACGAGAAAGAAATTATTAGAAGATTTAACTCATAAAAGAGAAATATATTCTAAATCTATTGAGATATTTACTCTTATTCAGGAAGTTACACAACAACAAATTAAAGAGGGATTTGAAAAAATAGTTACTTTTGCATTACAATATGTTTTTGGAGAAGAATATAAATTTCAACTTTATTTTGAAAGAAGAGGAAATCTCCAAGAATGTAATTTTAAATTTATAGACCCAAAAGGAACTGAAATAACAGACCCAATGGAAGCACTTGGAGGAGGAGTGCTAGATGTAGCAAGTATTGCATTAAGAATAGCTTTATTAGAATTACATAAACCAAAAAATACTTCTTTTCTTGCTTTAGATGAACCTACAAGAAATGTAAGTGCTCAATTTATTCCTAAATGTGGACAATTTTTTAAAGAAATAAATAGAAAAATAAAAAGACAAATTATTGTAGTTACACATCAAGAAGCATTGATGGAAAAATCCGATACACAAATTAAAATAGGAGGATAAACATGGAAATATCAGTAAATGACCCCGAAGCATCTAATTATGAAGTAATAGATTTGACTGATAATCAACCCATAAGAGGAGTTCAATGGGCAGACGATGCATGTGGATTATATATTGTTTTTGTTAAAAATGAAAAAGAAGAAATTATTTGGGAACGAGATAATTTAGGAAACAATTTTCCTAAAGTAGAATTAAAAAGAGGAAATATTAAATTGGTTAAAAAGGAGGAAATACATGGTTAATATATTATTAAATTGGTGGCAATTATTGGCAGTAATATTTATAATAACAATAGGTATTATTATTGGAAAAAATATAGCAGAAATTTTAATTAAAATTATTTTTTCTTCTAAACCAGTAATGAGTTGGAATATGAAAAGACAATTGGAACAAAAAAAACTTCAAAAGAAAACACAATATGAATCAACGAAAGAACAATTAGAAAATTTAGGAAAATTTTTAGATGCTCTTGTTAAAATGTTGCCAAGCAATGCTGATAAAAAACAATTTTTTAAAGATTTTGCGTTATCTAAAGAAACAAGACAATATTGGATGAATTATATGTTATCAAGAGTAACTCCTTCTCCTGAAGTAATAGTAAAAGATAAAATGACTCCTCAGACTAAAGAACTTATTAAACAAGTAAAAGAATCAACATCGGAAGATATTAAAAAAGTACAAACAGAAAATACTACTTCTAATATTGTTAAACAAAATTCAGAAGCACCAAAAAACGAATCAAATGGATAAAGAAGAGAAAGAAAAACAAGCAGTAGAAATAGTAGAATTAGCTTTATTGTTAACCAATATGAATATAGAAATGGCTAATCTTTCTTCGTTAGGAATTACTCCACAAACCATATCTTTTATAGGACAGGGATTAGGTATGGCAACTGGAGAATTAGAAAAGAAAGTTAGAGATTTTCAATTTAAACAAATAATTGACCCATTAGACAAAAAAGAAAAATAATGCGATTTTTTACTGGAGATACTCATTTTAATCATTCACTTATAGCAAATATGCGTGCTTTTAAAGGTGGAATGGGATTTAAATCTACTCAAGAACACGATGAATTTATCATTAATACCTGGAATGCTTATGTAAAAAAAGGGGATGAAGTTTGGCATCTTGGTGATTTTTGTTTTGGTACACATGAAATTGTAAGAAGTATTAGAGCAAGATTAAATGGAAAAATTCATCTTATTATGGGCAACCACGATTATGCAAATAGAATTATGAACATTCCAGGACAATTTACTTCTATTAATGATATTAAGGAAATAAAATTAAGCCATAAAGGTTATCCACCTATAATCTTATGCCACTATGCAATGCGTGTATGGAGTAAATCCCATTACAATTCGTGGCATTTGTTTGGGCATTCTCATGGAAGATTAATAGGATTAGGTAAATCTTATGATGTCGGATTAGACAATAATCAATTTAGATTGCTCACCGAAAGAGATATTATAGATATTATAGATAAATTACCAGATAATATAAATTTATTAAAAAAATGAAACTTATATTGTTTGCCATATTTTGTGGATTGTTTTTTGGATATATTATTATTCCGATAAGTTTAACATATCTTTTTTGTAAAAAATTTACATGGGAAAATATTAAACGAATATATAGTCTTCTTTTTGATGGAGATATAAAATGATTAAAAATATAGGAATAATATTAGCAGGAGGAATTGGAAGTAGATATGGAAGTACTATTCCAAAACAATACGCTAAATTAAACGGTGTACCCGTAATTCAATATGTATTAAATGAATTTATAAAATCAAAAGAATTTGATAGAATTGTTATTGTTATGAATGATTTACGATATAAATATTTATTAAATAATTATTCTGTAGATATTATTAAAGGAGGAAATATTCGCAATGAATCAGTAGCAATTGCTCTAGAATATTGTAAAAAATATCATCCTACCAATATTTTATTCCACGATGCAGTAAGACCGTTAATCAAAGCAAATGATTTTCATCAATATATAGAAGCATTAAAAATTAATAAAGGAGTAATTACTGTTGAAAAAATAATAGATTCATTATATCCAGTACATAACAGAGATTTTTATAAATTAGTTCAAACTCCAGAAGCTTTTAATTATGATTATTTAAAATTTTATTTTGATAAAAAGAAAGAATATAGTGCAATTTATCAACATTTAATTGCTAGAGATATGAAATTAATAGAATTAAATCATCCTAATTATAAAATTACTTATCCATACGATTTATTTATGCTTGAACATTTAGTAAAATATACCACTTATGTCGAAAAAACTCCTGGATATTTAGGAAACAGAAATATTTTATTGTTAGGAGGTATGGGAGGAATAGGTTCTGAAGTTTATAAATTATTAATAAAATATAGGGCAAATATTTTTGCTCCTTCTCACGAACAATTAGATATTTCACAAGAAAATTTTATACCATATCCATATGCAAGCGATTATTGTAATATTGATATAATTATTAATTGTGCTGGAATATCATATAAAGACAATGAAGGAATTCTTAAACATTATAATGAAATTATGAATGTTAATCTTAAAGCAAATCTTCAATTAATAGAATATTCTAAAAAAATGAGAGAAGTTTATCACGATAAACCAATTAATATAGTTACTATTTCTTCTTCTTCTGCAACAAAAGGAAGGCATGGTTTAACAGTTTATTCTGCTTCTAAAGTAGCGTTAAATAGTATAATAGAATCTCAAGCAGAAGAATTATCAGAAAAAGAAATATATTTAAATTGTATTTGTCCAGAGAAAGTAGATACTTCTCTTGCAAGAAATCTTCATGGAAAACTTAATCAATTAGATTTAATTCATCCAACAACAGTAGCAAAAGCAATATTATCATATGTTAATACAAAAGATTATGGAAAAATAATTTATTTTAAAAAGGAATTTTAAATGACACAAAAAGAAATTTTATTTGAAACAATAGACATATTAAATTCTTTAAATTTAAAATATTGGATTGCAGGAGGTACATTATTAGGGATTGTTCGAGAAGGTATTTTCCTCTCAAATGATACTGATATAGATATAGGTATATTTTTCTCTCAATCAGGAGCAATAGATTCTCATATTATTACAAAATTTCAAGAAAAAAATTATGAATTATATAAACATAATATAATGGAATGTTATTCTTTTTATAAAGAATCAACATGGAATATAGATTTATGGACACTTGTAAAAGAAAACGAAAATTATTGGCATTACGGTTGGTCTGGTAAATTTATTTTTCCTAACGAATGTTTAGATTCACTCGATATTATTAAATGGGAAGGAAGAGAAATATATGTTCCTCATAATCCAGAAAAATATTTAGAATGTTTATATGGTATAAACTGGAAAACACCACAACAAATGAAAAAACCAAATGATTATTCAAATTATAAAGGATTAGACAATGCAAATGGATGATTTGTTATTTCAAAAAATTAAATTTATTACAAATATATTAGACCTCCGTAATATAAATTATTGGGTAGACTGTGGTACTTTATTACATCTTTATAGAGACCATAAATTATCATTTGATGATATTGATTTTGGATTAATGTTATCAGAATACGATAAAGTGGTTTCTTTGATTAAAAGTCAAGAATTGCGATATTATATTAGGATAAGAAGAATATGGGAAAAAGAAATAAGTTTTGTATATAAAGGAGTACAATTTGATTTTATTTTTTGTACTGAAGATGAAAATAAATTATATATGTATTCTTATAAGAAAAATAATGATGAAAATTGGAATTGGGAATGGAGGGCGGTTTATCCCAAAGAAGTATATTTGCCTTTAAATACTATTACTTATGGAACATTAACATTTAAATGTCCTGGTAATATAGAAAAGAAACTAGCATTGCATTATGGAGAAGATTGGAAAATACCGAAATCTGTTCCAGGAGATTGTTGGACATATGATTTAAATCCAATCAAAGATTTAAATTATAATCCAATAGCTGTAGTAATGGTAACATTTTTAAGAGACGATATGATGATGAAAATAATTCCTTCTTATTTAAAATATCCTCTTAAATTATATTTAATAGACCAAAATAATATTGTTAATCCTAAAAAAGAAAAACTTTATGCAGAGTTAAGAAATAAAGGGCATTGGATTTATAATTCGGATTTTGATATTGGACTAAGCAAAGCAAGAAATATTGCTCTTGACCATGTTGAAGAACCTATTATTTTACTGACAGAAGACGACATAGAATTAACTTCTAATCCATATAATTTATTGTATTATTTTGATAATTTAGATGTAGGAATAGTAGGAGGATTGCCTATCCGAAAACCTGAAAATATTGAAGAACGATATAATTATGAATTAGAAATAAAAGACAAAATATTATATTATAACCGAACTGGTAAATTTGATATAGTAGAAAATTTCTTTCTTGGCAGAAATAAAGTTTTTAAAGATGTACGATACGATAATCGATTAAAATTAGCTGAACATACTGATTTCTTTTTACAATTAAAACAATTGGATAAATGGATAATAAATAGAACTGATAATTTAACAGGAAATCATTATCCTATTCGTACACCAGAATATAATAAATATCGAACTAGAAAAGAATTTGAAGATATATTAAAACAAAAATGGAATATTACAGGGAGTATATATGAAAAATAATATTACTGCAATTATTTTAGCAGGTGGAAACGCTAATAGATTAAATAATATTCCAAAGGGATTATTAAAAATTAATGGAGAAACTTTAATTAATAGATTAATCAAACAATTTAAACAATATGGAATTAAAAAAATTATTATCGTAATAGGAGTTTGCCATAAAAATAAAAATTTAATACCTAAAAACAATAAATATGTTAATATAGTATATAATCCTATATACCTCCCTACAAATAGTATGAGTTTGCATACAGGAATAAAATTTGGTGGATTAAACAATGATATAATTGTTTGTTCTTGTGATTCAATATTTGATGATTCTATAATACAACGAATTATAAATTTCAATGGTAATTGTTATACGATTGATAGAAATAAAAAACTAAATAATACCGATGTTGGAGCAGTTATTCGTGATAAATGTATAATAGGTTTTTCAAAAAGTTCTAATATTGGAGAATGTGGATTATTTAAAATAACTAAAGAAAATATTAGAAATTTTTACAAAGATTTAAATCCACGTTATAATGCAGGATATTTTACTTTAAAATATTATCCAGTTTTTTTATCTATATTAAAAGGCGAAAGATGGGATGAAGTTGATACAAGTTATGATTATTATATAGCAACATTACTTTTTGAATCTAAAATTAAACAAGAAAAAGTTAAGGAAAAAGAATTATTATATTTAATAAAAGAAATGGATTTTCCTGGATTTCATTTAGAACAAAGAAATTTAACTAGAGAAAAAAGGGCACTTAAAAATAGTATTTCATATACTGTAAGATATAATAATAAATTAATAGGATATGCACGAACATTTGGGGATAAACAATATTTATTTGGAATCGCGGATGTTATGATACATCCTTATTTTCAGGATTTGGGGTTGGGATATAGACTATTAAATACTATTGTAAATGATTTAAAGAAATTACATCCTATTAAAATATTTTTATTTTCTGCAAAAGGAAAAGAAAAATTTTATTCTCAATTTGGATTCAATATTACTAAAGCCAATGCATTAGAAATTAGGGGAGATGAAAATGTTGGATAAAAGCAAATATCTCTTAAAAAAATCTCACGATATTATTATGGAACGGGGTAATGGTATTTATTTATATGATAATAAAGGTAAAAAATATATGGATTTAACTGCATGTGCGTGGAGTATGAATTTGGGGTATGGGAATAAAAAAGTAGAAAAAGCAATTATAAACCAAATAAAAAGATTACCTCATTGTAGAACACATTTTTATACAAAAGAAAAATTATTATTAGCAGAAAAAATATCTAAATTATCTCCTATTCCCAACGGACAAATAGATTTTTGTTTACATGGTTCAGAGGCAAACGAAGGAGCAATGAAATTAGCTCTTAATTATAACAAAGGAAGTGGAACAATATTATATTTAGAAGATGGATTTCATGGTAGAAGTTTGGCTACTATGGGTATTACATGGAAACATCAAAATAAAAATTTTGTTGATTGGTATGGCAAAGGAATAGAATGTAAAAAAGATATTATTGATATTTTAGATAAGATTATTGTTTATAATCCAAGTGCAATTATAATAGAATTAATTCAAGGTAATGGAGGAATGAATCCTTTAGATAAACAATTGGTACAAGATATTCGATTATTATGCAATGATTACAATATTACTTTAATCGTAGATGAAATTCAAACCGCTTTTGGAAGATGTGGAGTTGTTTTTCTTTCTGAATTATATAATATTATACCAGATATAATAACATTTGGCAAAGGAATAAGTTCTGGTATGCCTTTATTTGGAACAATAAGTAAACCTCGTTATGTATTTGAAAAAGACGACCATTCTTTTACATTTGCTCATTTTCCAGTAAGCATGGCATCTGCATTAGCATATTTAGACCAAATGACTTCTAAATTATTAGCAGAAACTTTTTTCAAAGGAGAATATATTATATATAAATTAGAAAATTTAAAAAAAGAATTTCATTGTTTAGGAAAAATTAAAGGTATTGGATTAATGTTGGGTATAGAAATTATAGATGATTTTGGAGACCCATATATTTTATTAGCGGAAGAAATTGTAAAAGAAATGTTAGAACGAAAAATAATTATGAATTTGGATAAATGCGAAGGATATGGTTATACTCTTAAATATAAACCAGCATTGACTATTACTTTTAAAGAAATAGATTATAGTTTTAAGATATTGAGAGAAGTATTAATGAATTTAAAAGGAGATTTTTAATGGAAGAAA
>Ga0315286_10000793_pt1 | contig 27486 bp, 19 predicted proteins | sample YL17G10_0_MG_FD_205038 | JGI IMG/M metagenome (GOLD analysis project Ga0315286, IMG submission 205038) | Sediment microbial communities from Yellowstone Lake, YNP, Wyoming, USA - YL17G10_0 | ecosystem: Environmental > Aquatic > Freshwater > Lake > Sediment | place: USA: Wyoming | collected... | reverse complement strand
TTCCATCAGCCGGCTGGCGATATAGAGCGCCGCGATGTCGTAGCCGCGTGACGGCACGTTGCGGCCCTCGAGCTGGTCGGAGGCGAGGAAGTACTCGTACTGCTTCAACTCGTCCTGTGTGATGGCATCGGCGTTGCCGTAGCCGCCCTTGGGCTGCTGCGCGGAGCCGACCAGCGTCAGCGCGCAGAGCAGGGCCAGCACGAAGGCAGCCGTTCCGAAATGTCGGCGCATGTGATTCCCTCTGAAGAGTGATTGGGTTTGCGGTGATCCCGAGAAGGATACCAGAAAGGCGGGAGAAACCGGGAGGCAAGAAGCAGGAAGACGGGATTGGCGCGGGAGGACGGATTCCGAAGCGTCCCCTCGAACCAAGCCGACAGCGATAGTCTGCAAAACGTGCCGTAAGGGCCGAGACAGGCTGCGCGAATAGCGCAGGCGTAAGGCCGGCGACCCGGTCCCGGCAAGGCGCGTTTTGCCGGCTTGCGTGAGCGGGGACGCTTCGGAATCCGTCCTCCCGCGCCGTAGGTACTCCCCCCAGTGGACTATTTCGAGGCGGCCGGGGCAGGCACCGGGCCGCCGTCGATCGTGCCGGTCACCCATTCGAGGTTCACGCTTGCGATGCGATAGTCGCGCTGCGCACGCGCCAGGTTCGCTCGGGCCGTCGAGAGGTTGAGCTCGGCGTCCTGCACCTCGAGCCGGGTCTTGACGCCAAGTTCGAAGCCCTTCTCGGCGAGAAACAGCAGCCGTTCGGCCTGCTTCAAGGTGCCCGCGATCGCCGCCATGATCTCGGTGGCCTCGACCACGTCGTTGACGGCGGTCCGGACCTGGAGAGCAATGGCATCTCGCTGCTTCAGTTCATCGATTGTGATGCTGGCGACAAGGCTTCTCGCCTGCGCCACCTGGCCCTTGGTTCGCATCCCATCAAAGAGCGGGATCGTCGCAAACAGGCCGGCGTTCCACATGGTGCCGCTCGCCGACAGGGTCGTCAACCAGTAGCTCCGCTGGCCCCAGCCTGCCGCGAAGTCGACCCTCGGCTTGTTACCTGCCCCGGCGATCGTGGCCAGTTCGCCATAGATGCCCCGCATCGTGCCGAGCTCGGTCAACTCGGGACGGCTCTGCAAGGCCTTCGCCAGCTCGTCGGCGTAGACGGGGAGCGAGCCGGGAGCGGTCCCGAGCGCGCCGTCCACGTCAACGTCGCGCGTGGTCTCGGCCAGCAGAAAGGCCAGCCGGTCGCGTGCGGTGCGCACGAGGTTCTGGCCCCGGATCACGGCCGGGCGGGCGTTCTCCACGGCCACCTGAGCCGCGAGGACGTCGAAATCGGTCGCCGTTCCAGCCGACTGCCGCTCGTTCGTCTCGGCCAGGTGCCGCTTCTTCTGCGCGAGATCCTCCTTCGTGATGTTCTCGACCTCGCGCGCCGCGAGCACGTCCCAGAACGCCGCGGTGACATCCCTGGCCACCGCCTGGCGGAACCGCCGCAACTGCGCGTCGCTGAACTCAAAGCCCAGTTTCGCGGCCCGGACAGCGGCACCCACCTGGCCCCACGTGAAGACCGCCTGCTTCACGACGACATTGACCGTGCCCACGTCCTGGCGTCCGCCGAAGATGTCGCCGATGCTGGCGGATGAGCTGCCGTCAGATCCGCCGGACGGGATGAAGCTCTTGAAGAGGCCGCTCTGGCTGTTGTCATAGTTCCGCAGGACGTTCGCGTTGAGCGTCGCCTGCGGAAGCGCGGACGAGCGTTCTTCCAGATACTTGCCCTGCACCCAGTTCTTGTACTCGATCGCCTTCTGAATGTCGTGATTCTGCTCCGCAGCAATCCGCAGCGCCTCGGAGAGCGTCAGCACCCGGACGGTTGACGGCGCAATCTGCGCGGCCGCCTGGCTGGCCTGCTGCGCAATCGACGCGCCCAACGCTGTCTCTTGCTGACCGGCCTGGGCGGGGCCTGCCGCGCCAACGACCAGTGCGGAGACGAACAGCATCGTGACCGCCGCCGCGGCCTGCCGCCGCGTGCGGAACAGCCATGCCGTGATGTCGTCGAGGATCGTGTAGACGACCGGCACGACAATCAGCGTGAGCAGCGTCGAGGTAATAAGCCCGCCCACCACCGCGCGGGCCATCGGCGCGCGGAACTCCGCGCCTTCGCCGAGGCCGAAAAACAGCGGCAGCATGCCGAAGATCATCGCCAGTGTGGTCATCAGGATGGGCCGCAGCCGCGTCCGCCCGGCCGTGATGAGCGCCATCCGGCGATCCATGCCGCGACCGCGCAGCACCTTCGTATAGTCGATCAGCAGGATCGCGTTCTTCGTCACCAGTCCCATGAGCATAATCAGACCAATCAGCGACATGATGCTGATCGTGTCGCCTGTGAGCGCGAGCATGCCCGCCATGCCGACAATCGACAGCGGCAGCGACAGCATGATCGACAGCGGATCGATGAAGGATTCGAACTGGGCCGCCAGGATCAGGTAGACGAAGATGACGGCCAGCAGCAGGGCTTCCCCGAGGTACCCGAACGACTCGACCATGATCTCGGTATCACCGCCGATGACGGCCTTGTAACCCGGCGGCAGTCTGATGCGCTCGACGGCCTTGGTAGCTTGCGTTCCGGCCGTGCCGAGGGGCAGGCCGTCCAGATTGGCGTCGACGGTGACCTGGCGCGAGAGATCGCGCCGGCTGATTTCAGCCGGCGACGTCGAGCGGGTAAAGGTCACCAGGTCGGCGAGCGGGACCAGTGCCGGTCCCCGCTCCGCCGGCACCGAGATCTTCAGATCACTCACCTGATTGACCGTGCCGCGCAACCCCTGGGGCAGGCGCACCCGAACGTTGACCGCCTCGCCCTCGTCATCTTCATATGTGGTGACGGCCTGTCCGCCGATCAGCGCCGCAACCATGCCGGCCACGGCGCCGCTGCCCAGACCCGACGCCGACGCGCGCTCCCGATCGACGACCAGCCGGTACTCGGGCGTGTCCTGCTCGCCGGCCGCCTCGATATCGACAATGCCGCGGACCGTGAACAGATCGCGCTTCAGGGCGGACGCATACTTCTTGAGTGTGCTGATCTCTTCCCCCTGAAGCACTACGACCAGAGCCTTCTGGAAGGAATCCGGATTGTCCGGGATTGACAGGGTGACGCCAGGGATTTTCTCCAGCCGCTCACGTGCCACGTGGATCAACCCGACCGCGCTCACCAACCGTTCGGCCCGCGGGACGAGCTTGACGAATACCATCCCGTCGCGCACGGTGTCGGCATCGCCGGCACCGATGGTCCCGTAGCTGTACCGCACCTCCTTGAACTCTCCCAGCGCCTTCAGCAGGGCGTCGAGCCGGCCCCGCGTTTCGTCCATCGACGAGCCCGGTGCGCTCCTGAACTTCACGATGAACTCGCTCTGATCCATGACCGACTGGAACTCGGTCTGCAGGGTGCCGAACACGGCGAGCCCCCCGACAAACGCGGCGACGGCCATCATGGCAATGGTCTTGCGATGGTCGAGCGCCCACGCGATAACAGTCTTGTACCCCTCGGCCATCCGCTCGAACCAGTTATTGAACCGATCGAGCGCGCGGTGCAGGAGGTTTCGCCGGCCGGCCCGTCCGATGTCCGGGTCGTGCCACCGCGACGAGAGCATCGGGTCGAGCGTAAACGACACGAACAGCGACACGAGCACCGCGAAGGCCACCGTCAGGCCGAACTGGAAGAAGAACCGGCCGATGACGCCCTTCATGAAGGCCACCGGCACGAAGACCGCCATGATGGACATCGACGTGGAGAGCACCGCCAGGCCGATTTCGGTCGTGCCTTCCCGCGCTGCGGTGAAGTGGTCCTCACCGCGTTCGAGGTGGCGGACGATGTTCTCCCGCACGACAATCGCATCGTCGATCAGCAGCCCGATCGCCAGCGAGAGCGCCATCAGCGTCAGCATGTTCAGCGTCATGCCGAGAAAGTACATGACGATGAACGAGGAGATCACGGAGATCGGCAGCGTCAAGCCGGTGATCACGGTCGACCGCCACGAGTTCAGGAACAGGAATACGATGACGATCGTCAGCAGGCCGCCAAGCATGAGCGAATTCTCGACGTCAGCCACCGCTTCCCTGATGAAGATCGACGTGTCGCGCACGATCTGAATCCGCGTGCCTGCAGGCATCTCACGCTGCAGATCGCCGATCGCCTTGACGACCGCATCGACCACGGTCACCGTGTTCGCCTTGGTCTGCTTGGTGATCTCGATGGCGACCGCGGGCTCGCCGTCAATCACGGCCAGTGAGCGGCGCTCCTCGATCGTGTCGCGCACCGTCGCGACATCGCCGAGCCGGATCGGGCTGGTGCCGCGCCGGCCGATCACCATGTCCGCGTACTGCGCCGGGATCTTGGGCTTGCCCGACATCCGCAGCGGCATCTCGTTGAGGCCCTGCGTCAGCCGGCCGAGCGGGGTATTGACGTTCTCGGCCGCCAGGCCGCCGATGACCTCGTCGACACCCATGCCGAGGGCCTCCAGCCGCGCGGGATCCAGATCGATGGCGACTTCGCGCCTGGATGCGCCGATGAGCTTGGCCTTGGCCACACCCGCCACGCTTTCAAGCCGCCGCTTGATCTTCCGATCCGCCAGCGTCGAGAGTTCGCGCGGCGGGAGCGTGGTCGATCGCACGGCCAGCGAGATGACCGGCATCGCCATGAAGTCGAGCTTCTGGATCACCGGGTCGCCCATCCCCGCAGGCAGCTCACGCCGGATCGAATTGATCTTGGCGCGCGCCTCCTGGGAGACGTCGTTGATCTTCACCTCGAGGTTGAACTCGACGACGACCGACGACATGCCTTCGCGCGAGACCGACGCGACGTGCTTGACACCGGAGATCGGGTTGACGGCCTCCTCGATCTTGCGGCTGACCTCGCGCTCGACCGACTCGGGCGACGCGCCGGGGAACTCCGTCAGGATCGACAGGATCGGGATTTCGACCTCCGGCATCAGGTCGATCGGCAGGCGCTTCAGCGAAAACAGCCCGAGCGTGACCAGCGTGAGCATCATCACCGTGGCGACGACCGGACGCTTGATGGACAGGTTGGAGAGGAACATCGCTACGCTCCCGCTCCCTTCACCGCCGCCACGCGGTCGCCCTGGCCAATCGCGAAGCCGCCGCGCGTCACCACCTGGTCACCCGCCTGCAGCCCGGACACCACTTCGATCGCGGTCCCGCCACTCGCGCCGATCTTGACGACCCGCTTCTCGGCCTGATCTCCGCGCACCACGAAGACCTCGGCGGTCTGTTGCTCGACATTCCAGCTGAGCAGCGCCTCGCGAGGCACCTGCAACACGCCGGACCGGTTGGCGACGACGATGCGTCCCTTCACAAACGACCCGCCCCGCAACAGACCGTTGGCGTTTGGCACCTCTGCTACGACTTTCGCCGATCGGCTGACCAGTTCGATCGCCGGATTGATGAACATCACCTTGCCCGTAAAGGTGCGCCCCGGCAGGGCATCGGTCGAGAACTCGAGCGTCTGACCGACGCGCACCAATGCCAGGCGCGACGAGGGCACCGAGACCGTCAGATCCAGCAGCCGGTTGTCGACAATGCGGAAAAGCGGTTCTCCGCTGCCCATGTTCTCGACACGGTCGCCGGCGCTGACGCCCCGCAGGGCGACGACGCCGTCCATCGGCGAGGTGATCAACGACTTCGCCAGCCGGCTCTCTCCCGTCTTCACTTGTGCACTGGCCGCCGACACCGCCGCTTCGACCGCCTCGACCGCGCTTTTCGCATCGTCGAAGCTCTGCGGAGTGATCAGGCCGTATTGCTTGAGCTGCTGAGCGCGCTCGAATTCCCGCCTGGCGCGCGACTCTGCTACGCGTGCTTGTGCCACAGCCGCCTTGAGGACCTCGATGCCGGCCTCGGTTTCGCGCGTGTCCAGGCGCGCAAGCCGATCGCCCTTGCGAACCGGAACCCACTCCGTGACGTACACGTCCGTCACCGTCCCGGTGACCTCGGACTTGACGTCGGCCGAAAACTTGGGCTCGAGCGAGCCGACGACCTCGACGCTTTCCAGCAGATCGGCCGCCACCACAGAGGCCACTGTGACGGCCACGGGTGGGCGCGCGGCGGCGGCTGGCGTCTGGCTGCCGTTCTGACCGGCACAAGTGGCGCCGGCCAGCATCGCGAGCCCCGGAATGACCAAACGATAAAGACAAACCTTCCGAATCATGGCGTCTGTTCTCCTACGCTTCGACCTGGGCTGTGTCTCGCGCTGCCCGGCTGACTGGCAGCCGCAACACGAGAGCCCAACGTTCTTCCGCCGGCCGCCACCCAAGTGAGCTCAGGGTTTACGACCGCTGTTGATGCGCGACCCCGTCAAACAGCAGGTTGACGATCCTGCGAAGTCCATCTCGCCCAACCGGGTCGAACCCGGGATGCATTTGCCGCTCCACGCACGAGTCCACCAGACCCATCAGCGCATACGCGACATCGATCGAGGGCACCGGACGAAACTCGCCCGCTGCTTGCCCGTCCTCGACCACCCGCTGCAGGCTCTCGCGCCAGACGCGCTCGAAGGTCGTCAGATCGAAGGCGGGCGCGATCCCCGGAGGACCGAGGAACACCGTGTGGGCCACACGCACGATCGGAATGTTCTCTTCGAAGAGGCTGAACACGTCATCGCAGAGCGCCATCAGGCGCTCCCGCGCGGTGCCGGGCCTGGCCACCGCCCCCGAGATCGTCTTCGCGAACTCACGGACCGCCTCGTCCAGTATCGCGATGAGCAGACCCTCTTTGCTGCCGAAGTGATAGTAGAGAGCGGGCTTGGCCACCCCCGCCATTTCCGCGATTTCGCGTACGGAGGCCGCCGAGTACCCCTTGCGATCAAACGTGTGGACGGCAGATTGAAGGAGGCGGTTCCGCGTCTGCGGATCCCGCTCCGATGGCGGGATGTCGACCGATGACAGGGGCTTGGACTCGTCCATCTCTGAGTAATTCAATCTATAATTCCAAAATACCGACCGGTAGGTAAGTATATGTCTACCGATCGGTATACGTCAACGGGCGAAAATTGGGTCGGACCCAGTAGTGTCCGGTCATTGATCCGGCGATTCGCCGCAACGCATTGATCGTAAACCAGATACATGTGGTCGCCGCACTTTTCGATATCTTCTGTGATGGCGCCTACGGCGCTGTGGCCGGCCGTTCCCCCTGCTGGCCGCACAATGCGGCATGCAGCCTGGCCGCACGGTCTTCGCTCAGTTGATGGATCACGTCACGCGTTTCGAATTCCAGATCTGTGTCGCCCGGTACGACGGCGAGTACAAGGTCTCGCGGTTCTCGTGTTGGGATCAATACCTGTGCATGGCCTTCGCGCAGCTCACGTATCGCGAGAGTCTGCGCGACGTCGAAGCGTGTTTGCGGGCGCTGCAAGCGAAGTTGTATCACGTTGGCATTCGCGCGCGCGTGTCGCGGTCGACCTTGGCCGATGCGAACGAAACCCGCGACTGGCGGATCTACGCGGACTTCACGCAGGGGCTGATCCGCACGGCGCGGGCGCTGTATCTGGACGACCCGCTCGCGGTCGACCTGGCGAACACGGTGTACGCCTTGGACGCCACCGTCATCGACTTGTGTTTGTCGGTCTTCCCGTGGGCCCGCTATCGGTCCACCGACGCGGGCGTGAAGCTGCATGCGCAACTCGATCTGCGCGGGCTGATTCCGACGGTGGTGCAAATTACCGAAGGAAAAGCCCCCGATGTCGCGTTTCTCGACGACATCCTCATCGAGGCAGGCGCGATCTATATCCTGGATCGCGGCTACGTGGACTTCGCCCGACTGCATCGCTTCACCCTCGAAGCGGGCTTCTTCATCACGCGCTGGAAACGCAATCTGCGGTTTCAACGACGGACGTCGCATCCCGTCGACTATCGGACGGGACTGATCTCGGATCAGACCGTCGTGTGCGCCCTGGCCAAGGCACGAGCCGATTATCCCGAGCCTCTGCGGCGCGTGCACTATCTCGACCCCACGACGCAGCAGCGGCTCGTCTTCATGACCAACAACTTCACCCTCCCGGCGCTCACCATCGCCCAGCTCTACAAGTCGCGGTGGCAGGTGGAGCTCTTCTTCAAGTGGATCAAGCAACACCTGCGCATCAAGGCGTTCTACGGCACCAGCGAGAACGCCGTGAAGACGCAAATCTGGATTGCGTTGTCGGTGTACGTGCTCGTGGCGATCGTCCGGAAGCGATTGGCCCTCGACGCCAGTCTCTACAAACTTCTCCAGGTCTTGAGCCTGACACTCTTCGAGAAGATGCCCATTTCTACGGCTGTTTTCGATGTCGGCTTCCAATTCGACGAGGACCGTGATCGTAACCAGTTGCAATTATTCAACTTATGACCGGACACTACTGGGTCGGACCCCATTTCCCTTCGTTCTCCGGGCGACCTGAAAAATAGGGTCCGACCCATTTCTGCGCTGTACTCTTGACTGACCATGGCACTAGGTGCCCCGATTCCTAATTACGGCAACAGTAGTCCGAAGCGCGGCGCCCGGATCGCAAGGCGCGACGACCGAGAATATCGGGAATATTCGAGGAAGGAGCAACGCCGCGAGGCGGGATGCCCCGCCCGGAATACGTGGTCGTACTTAGGAATCGGGGCACTAAGTGACGTGAGACGTTCGAATCTGCCGGCAACGCTCGTTCTGTCGCTCGCGCTGCTCGCGTCGCCGTCGACGCTCGCCGCGCCCGTCCAGGGACGGCGCGTCGTGGACGTCGTGACGCTGGGCGATGTCCGCAGCGAGCGGGAGCACGAGTATGCCGGCGAGCGGGTGACCGAGGGCGTTGTTGACGGGCGGATCTTCCGACAGGCCGCAGGATGGCTGCGCGTCTCGCTGACGGTGTACGACGACACCGAAGTCACCTTGGTCGGCACGTTTCGGGGAAGCCAGGGCGAACCCATCGCGTTCGAGCTCCTGGTGGAAGGCCGGAAGGTGACGGCACCAGCCTTCGTCTCGCCAACGACCGCGCCGGCGCATGTCGAGTACCGTGTGCCGATGGCGCTCACCCGGGGCAAGACCAGGATTTCCGTCACGCTCCGCGCGGTGAACGGCCCGACCCCTGGTCTGATCGAATTGCGAACCGTGCAGGAGCACCTCGAGGTCTGGTAGACTCTCCGAAACCAATCCGAGCGCTGGTCCGCAGTTGTGTCGGGCGCCGCTCTGGCAACCGTCAGCGGGAGATCTGTTTCATGAGACCAACGTTACACGGCTCGACCCCCACTCGCCTGATGCTGGCGGCGTTGCTGCTCTGGCAAGCGACCAGTCTCGTCTTCGCGCAGGCACCGACCTCGTCTGCCCAACGCCCCGCCGTGCAGAAGGCGTGGCCGCTCACGCGTCCCGAGGCCAGCGTGTTCGCCGAGACGAGCCGATACGACGATGTGACGAGCTTCATGAAGGCGATGGCGGCCGCCTCGCCCCAGATTCATCTGACCACGTACGGCTATACGTACGAGGGCCGTCCGCTGCCGCTGGCGGTCATTGGCGCGCCGGGAGCCACCCCCGAGCAGGTGCTCGCGACGAAGAAGACGCGGATCTACATCCAGGGCAACATCCACGCGGGCGAGGTCGAGGGCAAGGAGGCGCTGCTCTGGCTGCTGCGTTCCATCGCGAAAGGCGAGCGCGCCGAGTGGTTCAAATCGGTGGTGCTGCTCATCAACCCGATTTACAACGCGGATGGCAACGAGCGTGTCAACGTCGTGAACCGCGGCAGTCAGTTCGGTCCGGTCGGCGGCATGGGGCAGCGGGCCAACGCGCAGGATCTGGATCTGAATCGCGACTGCACCAAGCTCGAGACAGCCGAGGCCCGATCGCTCGCCATGCTGCTCAACCGGTACGATCCGCATGTCGCCATCGACCTGCACACCACCGATGGCAGCGCCGACAGCGGCTTCTACCTGACCTACGAGACGTCGCTCAATCCGAACGACTCGAAGGCGACCGCCGGGTTGCTTCGAAACGAGCTGCTGCCGGCGGTGACGAAGGCCGTGAAGGCGAGGCATGGCTGGGACTACTTCTACTACGGCGGCGTGATGCGGGGCGGTGCCGAGCGTGCGTGGGGGTCCGACGCCGAGCTGGCCAAGGCGCGCTACACCTCGACGTACTTCGGCGTGCGCAACCGGCTGGGGATACTCGTCGAAACGTATTCCTACGCGTCGTTTGAAGATCGCATCAAGGCCAACTACTGGTTCCTCGAAGAAACGCTTGGCTACGTCGCGAGCAACGGCGAGGCCGTCAAGAAGGCCGTGGCCACAGCCGACAGCGAGTCGATCATCGGCAAGGAACTGGCTGTGCGGCAGAAGCTGGTCAAGGGCTTGGAGCCGAAAGAGATCGTGTTCGCCACCACGGTCACGGAGCGCAATCCATACGTGCCGGACCGCCCGTACCGCCGTCGCGTGCCCGGTGGAGAGACGCGCGAGACGATGGCGCACTTCGGCACGACGGAAGCGGCCGAGACGAGCGTGGCGCCGCTGGCGTACGTGCTGCCGGCCGTGATTGCGGGCGCGACAGCGGCGCCAGCGACGTCACCCGCGGGCGCACCGCCGGCCGCGGCACCGCCAGCCGGGCGAGCGGCGGCGGGCGGCCCCCCGGGAGGCGGTCAGCCTGCAGGCGCACCGTCAAGCGGGCGTGCGGCAACGGCGGGCGGGCAACCGGGCCAGGGCGGGCGCGGGGGCGCTGGGGGCCCCGGCGGCGGGCGTGGGGGCGGCGGCGGGTCGCCATCGGCCCGCATCATGGCCAGCGTGATCGATCGGCTCGAAGCGCACGGCATCAAGTACATCCGCACGGAGAAGGAACAGGTGTTCAAGGGTGAGCGCTTCAAGATCGAATCCAACACGCTCGCCGATCGCGAGTATCAGGGCACGCACAAGATGCGCACGGTGACGGGCAAATGGGAAACTGCTGAGCAGACGCTGCCGGCCGGTTCGCTCATCGTGCCGATGGATCAGAGGTTGGCGCGGCTGGCGTTCCTGCTCTTCGACCCGCGGTCAGACGATGGGTTGATGGCGTGGAACATCCTCGACCCGGTGCTGGGCGGCACGCCCGCGCCGGAGTACTACCCGGTGCTGCGCACGATGGAGGCGATTGGGAAGTAGGCGGGATTCTGGAGTCGGGAGCAACACGCAGGGGCGGGCCCCCGTGCCCGCCCGAATCACGTGGGGCAACCACAGGGGGTTGCCCCTGCACCACCACGAGGCCGCTGGCTACTGCGATCCGGCAGCCCGCTTCGGCGGGTTGAGCACGAGGTTCTCGATAAAGAACTCCATCATGCGCTGCTGGTTGACGCCCGAGTGCCCGGCGTCAGGTCCCACCTGCACTTCGAAGCTCTTGCCCGCCCGCTGGAGCGCCTGGATCAACTGCATCGCGTTGGTCGGATGCACGTTGTTGTCGGCGGTGCCGTAGTAGATGAGCAGCCGGCCGTCCAGTTTGTCGGCGTACTTCATCGCGCTGCCCGCCTCGTAGCCGTCCTTGTTCTCCTGCGGAATCCACATGTAGCGCTCGGTGTAGATCGTGTCGTAGTGAAGCCACGAGGTCACCGCTGACGACGCGACCGCCACGCGGAACGCCTCGGGATGCCGGAGCAGGCACATCACCGACGAGTAGCCGCCGTACGACGTGCCTGTGATGCCGACGCGATCGCGATCGAAATACGGCCGGCTCCAGAGCGCCTTGACGCCCTCGGCCATGTCGTCCATCTCGACCTGCCCGAGTTTCTGGTAGATCGCGTCCAGCGTGCGCTTGCCCATGCCCGGTGCGGCCCGCGTGTCGAGGGTCAGCACCAGAAAGCCGTACTCCGTCATCGAGCTGGCCTGCACGAAGGTCTCGCGCGTCGCCGCAGAGGCGGGACCGCCATACACCGAAAAGATCGACGGGTACTTCTTTGCCGGATCGAAGTTCGACGGGAAGCTGATGAGCCCGCGCAGCGGTGTCTTGCCGTCGGCCGCTGTGTAGGTGAACATCTCCGCTTTCTTCAATCCGAGCTCATTGAACTTCGTGAGGTCGCTCTTCGCGAGATCAGCCACGACCTTGCCCGCGGCCGCGTCAACGACGCGGGTCGCGGGCGGGGCGTCGTGCGTCTGGTACACATCGACGACGAACTTGTTGTCGGGTGAGATGCCGCACGACGAGGCCGGCCCGCCGGGGCCGCCAGCCGGCGGCCCGCCTCCACGTCCCGAAGCCATGCAGCCGCCGACGGTGTGATGGAACGCCGGGTCGGTCAGCCGCACGTCGGTCTTGCCATCCAGGCTCACGCGGTGCAGTTGCTGCTTGAGGTGGTTGTCGCCGTCGCGCGCCATCACGAACAGCACCTTCGCCTCTTCGTCGATCTTGACGAGGCTGCCCGCTTCGAACTTGTCGTAGCGCGTGAGCGGCGTGATGAGCGTGCCCGACAAGTCGTACAGGTAATAGTTCTGCCAGCCGTTGCGCTCGGATGCCCAGACAAACCGCCGGCCGTCCTTCAAGAACACCTGCGTCGGGTTCTCCTGGATCCACCCGGTGGGCCACTCCTCGCGGAGGATCACCCGGCACGTGCCGGAGGCAGGATTGGCTGCGGCAAGCTCGATGATGTTCTGCCGGCGGTTCGCGCGCGTAAACAGCAGTTCCTTCCCGTCTGGCGACCATGAGATGCGGTAGACGTAGTGGCCGACGACGTCGTTGTCGAACGGCTTGCCGCCGCGCACATCGACTTTCGTGGTGGCCTTGCTGGCGATGTCGTAGACAAACAGATCCACAACCGGGTTGGGCTCGCCGGACTTCGGGTACGCCTCGGTGTCGACCGTCGTGTACAGCTTCGTCTGTTCCATCTGGAGGAAGTAATCGGGCACCATCTTCTCGTCGAATCGGTAGTACGCCAGCTTCCTGCTGTCGGGCGACCACCACATCGCCGTCGTCTGGCCCAGCTCCTCGCCGTACACCCAGCTGGCCGAGCCGTACTTGACGCGGTCCTTCTCGCTGCCGTCGGTGGTGACGGGCGACGGGCTGGCACCATCGGCGCCGCTCACATACAGATTGCGGTCCTTGTAGAAGGCCTTCAGCGCCTTGTCTGGCGAGTCGGCGGATGCGACCTGCCGCCCGCGCGCTGTTCCGCCGCCCAGGCCGCGTCCGCCTCGTCCGCCGGCGCCTTCTGGCGGTGCGGGCACGGGCCCGACTTCCGTCGTCTGTTTCGTCGTGACGTCGAAGCGAAACACCTTGCCGTCCCGCGGGTACTCGAACGCCTTGCCGCCGTCCTTCCAGGAGATGGCCAGGGCGCCCGACTTGACCGCGCCCTGCATCTCCTTGTTCATCCGCTGATACTGCTCGAAGCCCGGCATCGTTTTGAGCCGATCCTGGGCCGTCAGCACCACCGACAGCGTGCCGGCAGCGGCCAGTACTGCCAGGGCCGCGCCGCGCGCCGCACGCATATGAGTCATGGTTGTCATCAGTTTGTGCTCCAGTTGGTCGCCGGCCGAATCGCCGACGTGTCTCACTGGAGACGGTTTCATAACCTGGGGACGGCGGCTTGTCTCAGCCGCGAGAACGGGTTATGAAACCGGTTCCAGGGACGTTTGCTTATATCACAGTCCGGCCCCGGGGTCTGGTGCCAGGCGGCCGCCATGGCGATCGCCGACATGGTTCGTCGCGCCGTCATCACGGGGCTCCCGTCGTGATGCTGGCGACCAGTACCTTGTCCACGCGCTTGCCGTCCATGTCCATCACTTCGAAGCGCATGCCGTGCCATTCGAAGCGGTCCGCGGCCTTCGGGATGCGGCCGAGACTCATCATCACGAAGCCGCCGACCGACTCGTAGTTGTCCTCGTCGGGCATTTCGCTCGTGATCTCGAACCGATCCTTGAAATCGTCGATCGACAGCAGGCCGTCGACCAGCCACGACCCGTCCTGGCGCTGGACGGCCTGCGGCTCGCTCGTGTCGATGCCCGCGACGATTTCCGCGAGCAGGTCGGTGATCGTCAGCAGGCCCTGCACGCCGCCGAATTCGTCGATCACCAGCATCAGCTCGGGCTTGCGCGTCCTGAACACCTCGAGGGCTCGCGACGCCATCGCCGTCTCGGGCACGAAGTGGGAGGGCAGCATGCAGCTTTTGAGGGGCGCGAGGTTCGAGAGCAGCCAGTCCCGCGCCTTGACCACGCCCAGCACGTTGTCCAGGCCATCGGCGCACACCGGGAAGCGCGAGTAGGGACTGTCGGCGATCTTCCCGCGGTTGACCTCGTCCGGCTCGTTGATGTCGAGCCACACAATCTCGGTTCGCGGCTTCATGATCTGGAAGACGCGCCGGTCAGTGAGGCGGAACACGCCCTCGACCATGTCCTGCTCGGAGGCCTCGAACACGCCCGCCTGCCGCCCCTGGTCCAGAAGCACCTGGAGCTCCTCCTCGGTGATCGGCACGTCCGGCCGGGGCGTGACGCCGAAGAGGCGCAGGACCACGCTGGTCGACGAACTGAGCACTCGCACCAGCGGCGAGAACACCCGCGTGAGCACGCCCATCGGCCGCGCCATCGCCGAGATGATCGCCTCGGGGTTCTGCAGCGCGAGTTTCTTCGGAACGAGCTCGCCGACCACCAGCGTGAGGAACGTGATCGCCAGCACGACGACGCCCAGCGCGATAGACGAGGCGTGCCCGGCCAGCATCGGGACGCGCCCCAACTGGGCCGCGAGCGCGCCCGCCAGCGTCGCGCCGCCCATCGCGCCGGCCAGTACGCCAATCAGCGTGATGCCGATCTGCACGGTCGAGAGGAAGTCGAGCGGGTGCTCGAAGAGCGCGAGCGCGGTTGTCGCGCGGACGTCGCCGTCATCCACGCGTTTCTGCAGGCGGGCCTTGCGCGACGACGCCATGGCGAACTCGGCCAGCGAGAAGATGCCGTTCACCACGATCAGGACGACGATGAGGACAATTTCGAATGTCTGGTCAAACATTGGTAGAGCACCTCTCCGCCGGGACGTCCGGGCCCGCCGGCCGCGCCTGTGCGGCCTGTCCCCGGACGCGGGAGGACGCGTTGATTATACGTCTCCGCCCCGTCGGAGGCGCGCGCCGGCCGCGGAGGTGTAGAATGCCGCACATGTCCGACGTGAATATCGCACTGATCGGCGCCGGGTTCATGGGCAAAGCCCACAGCAACGCCTGGCGGCAGGTATCCGCGTTTTGCGCGCCCCGCCTCACGCCGCGTCTCAAGGTGATCTGCGGCCTCGAGCCCAAGCAGGTTCGCGCCGCCGCCCGCGCCTTCGGCTGGGCCGAGACCTCTGCCGACTGGCGCGAGGTCGTCCGCCGCCCCGACATTCACATCGTCGATATCTGCACGCCCGGCGACAGCCACGCCGAGATCGCCGTCGCGGCCGCCCGCGCTGGCAAAGCGGTGCTCTGTGAGAAGCCGCTCTCGAACGCCGTGCCCGAGGCCGAGCGAATGCTGGCGGCGGTCGAGCGGGCCGGCGTGCCGCACATGATCGGCCACAACTATCGCCGCGTGCCGGCGGTCGCGCTGGCCCGGCAGATCATCGAGGACGGGCGCATCGGGGCGATCCGGCACTTCCGCGGCGTCTACCTGCAGGACTGGATCACGGACCCGGCGTTCCCGCTGGTCTGGCGACTCGACCGGCGCACGGCCGGGTCGGGCGCGCTCGGCGACATCGCATCGCACGTGATCGATCTCGCGCGGATGCTGGTGGGCGAGATCGCCGAGGTGTCCGGCATCACGGAACCCTTCATCAAGACACGTCCGCTGCCAGACAATCCGGGGCGGAGGGGGCGCGTCACCGTGGACGATGCGGCTGTTGCGGCCGTGCGATTCGCGAACGGCGCGATTGGATCGATCGAGGCGAGCAGGCTCGCACCTGGGCGCAAGAACCACAACCGGTTCGAAATCAACGGCAGCCTGGGCAGCGTCGCGTTCGACCTGGAGCGGCTCAACGAACTGGAGGTCTACGTCGAGTCGGACCCGCCGGCGCTCCGAGGGTTCCGCACCGTGCTGGTCACCGAGCAGACGCATCCCCACATGGCGGCCTGGTGGCCGCCGGGGCACATCATCGGCTGGGAGCACACGTTTACCCATATGGCGTACGAGCTGCTCGAGGCCGTGGCCGACAAGAGAGTCCCGTCGCCGAACTTCCATGATGGAGTGATGAACCAGAGGGTGCTCGACGCGATCGAGCGGTCGTCGCGGAGCAGACGGTGGGTGCGCGTGAAGGGAGCCGTATGAAGATCGGGGTGTTCGCGGTCCTGTTTGGCAACAAGCCCTTTGAAGAAACACTCGACTACGTCGTGGACCTCGGGCTCGAGGCCGTTGAAATCGGAACCGGGGCGTATCCGGGAAACGCCCACGCGAACCCGGCGGCACTGCTCGCCAGCGAGCGGCGGCTCAAGGCGTTTCGCGAGGCGGTCGACCGTCGCGGCCTGGTGATTAGCGCCCTCAGCTGCCACGGCAACCCGGTGCATCCACAGGCGGCGACCGCGAAGGCGCATCACCGCGTGTTCGAGCAGACGGTGGAGCTCGCATCGAAGCTCGGGGTGGAGACCGTCGTCACGTTCAGCGGCTGCCCGGGGTCGGACCCCCGCGCGACCACGCCCAGCTGGATCGTGGCGCCGTGGCCGCCGGAGTTCTCCGCGGCGCTGGAGTGGCAGTGGCGCGAGCGTCTGATGCCGTACTGGAAGCAGGCCTCGACACTCTGCCGGAAGGCGGGCGTGCGGGTGGCCATCGAGATGCACCCGAACTTCTCGGTCTACAATCCCGAAACGATGGACCGGCTGCGCAGCCTCGCGCCGGGCGTGATCGGGTGCAACTTCGACCCGTCCCACCTGTTCTGGCAGGGGATGGATCCGGTCGCGGCGATCCGCGCGATCGGGGACGGCATCTTCCACGTCCACGCGAAGGACTGCAAGCTGGACCCGGCGAACATCTCCGTCAACGGGGTCCTCGACGCCAAGCCGTACACACGCGAGGCCGAGCGATCGTGGATCTTCCGGACGGTGGGCTATGGCAACGGGGCGCCCGTGTGGAAGGCGATGGTGAGCGCGCTGCGCCTGGTGAAGTACGACCACGTGCTCAGCATCGAGCACGAGGACAGCCTGATGTCGGGGACCGAGGGCTTGAAGAAGGCGATCGCCTTTCTCAAGGACGTCGTCATCGCCGGGCCGGCGGGGGAGGCCTACTGGGCGTAGGACCAGGCACACGGGACGCCCACGCTGAGTCCGGCCCGGACAGAGCAGCGTCCGCCGGGGATTCGCGTTTCAGGGCCCTCCCAGGGGCGTGAGCACGACCTGACCGTTCTCGTAAGCGCAACCGACCGGCGGCGCCGGCGACGGCCATCGATCACCCGGATTCGCGACAGCTCCGCCGATGTCGGATCGACCGAAGATCACCTTGAGTACGGTGTCGACTACGCTCAGGAAACCCCGAGCAATGTCGAGGGGCTCAGGGCGAAGGCGGCTACAGGGCTCTGATCTTGATGTTTCTGTAACTCACCTGGTCGCCGTGGTCCTGGATCGCGATGCGGCCGCGTGGCGCCATGCCGAACTGGGGATAGGCCTCGAATTTGCTCTGCGCCACCAGATCGATCCACTCCGCGCTTCCCAGTTCGAACGACAACAGCTTCGTCCCGTTCAGCCAGTGCTCGACGTGCGTGCCCTTCATGACGATCTTGCCCTGGTTCCACTCGCCGGGCGCCTTCGTCACATCCTTCACCGGGGCGTACAGCGCGTACGCGGACCCGGCCGTCGTCTCGGGTTTCTTGCCGTCGGCGTGGCCCTGGTTGTCGAGGATCTGATACTCGGCCGCGCTGTGCCACACAGCGGTCGAGTCCTCCGTGACGCGGCCGAACACGCCGCTGTTGCCGCCCGGAGCCACCATCCAGTCAAACGTGAGCTCGAAGTTGTCGAATTCGTCCACGGTGACAATGTCGCCGGCGGGGGCGGAGCGTGTGAGGGCGCCGGCCTCGACGGTCCAGCCGGCCGGCATCTCGGTCTTCTTGAAACCTCGCCATCCTCCCGTGGTCTCGCCGTCGAAGAGCATGCGCCAGCCCGCGGCCTTCTCGGCGGGCGTCAGCGTGTTCGCGGCTCGCTGCGCGGATGTGGTGGATTGCGGGGACAGGCCGGCCAGTGAGAGAACCATGGCGGCCATCAGTCCAGCGCACAACAACAGTATCAGCGCCGCGGGCAGAAGGCGTCTCATCGTCAATCCTCCGGTTGAACCAGACCTACTTCAGCAGGGCCTTCAGCCCCGCCAGCGACTCGCGCGTGCAGTCCATCGGCGACTTGCCGTCCGGGTAGGTTTCCTGTTCCAGAACGAACCACTCGGTGCCGCCCTTCGACGCACACGCGGCGAGCACGGCGGGCCAGTCCACCGAGTCTTGCCCGAGGATGGCTTTCTTGCCCGTGTCTTCCTTGCGAACCGTGGGCTTGATGTGCGCCGTTCGTGTGCGGCCGGGGTACTTCAGGACGTAGGCGGCGGGATCGAACCCGGCGGCCATCGTCCATCCGCAATCCTGCTGCAGGATCACGTCCTTGCTGGTGCGCTCGGCGAACAGATCCCAGAACGTCTTGTCGCCGTCTTTCTTGAACTCGGCCGTGTGGTTGTGGTACCCGCAGGCCATGCCGAGCGGCTTGAGCGTGGTCGCGAGCTGGTTGAAGGTGTCCGCGAGCGCCTTGCTCTTCTCGGGATCGGTGAAGGCGGGGTTTCCGGGCACGATCAGGAACCGGCACCCGATGGCCTGATGGAATTCGATCGTGCTCTTCAGCGCGTCGCCCTGCAGCGTGTCCAGGCTGATGTGCGTGCCAGCCGCCTTGAGATTGAGCGCGTCGAGCCGCTTCTTCAGATCGGCCGCCTTGTTCGCGTAGCCGTAGTAGCCGGCAAACTCGACGCCCTCGAACCCCATTGCGGCCACCTGCTCGAGTGCCGCGTCGAAGTTCTGCTTGCAGTCGCCGCGCACCGAGTAGAGCTGCAGGGCGATTGGGATCCGGCGGACCTTGCAGGCGGGGACGGGCCCGGACAGGGCAAAGGCGAACGACGCGGTTCCCGTCATGGCAAGAAACGACCGGCGCGTCATGCCGTCGGTGCTGGCGGTCGCACCACTGAGTCGGTCCGTTGGCGAGCTGCTCATCTTCCTGTCCTCCCGAATCGTTGGGGCGTGTTGCCGCTTGCTAACGCCGGAGACCATTTGAGTTGATGGCGACTGTTCGCCCTTTCCGATGGAACCCCGGGTCTCTTGTGCTGTGCGTGGTGAGCTGGAGACCGGGTCTTCCCTTCGGCTACGCTCAGGGCCGGCAGACCCGGCCGACGCCTCACTCCATCCTACGCCACGGCGCTCTCGAGCATCGTGATGGTGCCGGCATCGGCGTCGAGCTCCACCTGGACACCGAGTGGCAGCGTAAACTGGCGATCGACGTGGCCGATCATCGCGCCCGAGTACGCCGGGACACCGAGCGGCCTGATATGGTCGTCAAGCAGATCGGGAATCGTCAGCGATCCGAACCCCGCGCCCGGGGTGCACTTGTCGCATGTGCCCCAGATCACGCCCTTGACCTGGCCGAGGATGCCGGCCAGCTTGAGCTGGGTGAACATGCGATCGAGGCTGTAGGGTTCTTCCTCGACGTCCTCGAGGAACAGGATGCAGTCGCGAAAATCCGGAAGATAGCCCGACCCGATAATCGTCGTGAACACGGTCAGGTTGCCGCCAAGCAGCTTGCCCCTGGCCTTGCCCCCCGTGATCGTGCGCGTCCGGTTCTTGACCGGCACCAGCGTGTCGTTGGCCTCCTTGAGGTTGGCAAACGTCGCGGTCTCGCCATTCCACAGCACCCGCTTCATCCAATCGAGGTTGAACGCGTTCCACGTCGACGATCCGAGCGGGCCGTGGAAGGTGACCAGCCCCGTCTTCGCGTACAGCCCGAGCAGCAGCGCGGTGATGTCGCTGTAGCCGACGAGGATCTTGGGCGATTTCGCGATCGCCGTCCAATCGAGCAGCGGCAGCAGGCGAGCCGCGCCCCATCCGCCGCGGATGCAGTGGATGGCGTTGACCGACGGGTCGGCGAACATCGCATTCAGATCGGCCGCCCGGTCCTCGTCTCGTCCCCCGAAGTAACCCCGGCGATCGAACACGTGCTTCCCGAGCTTGCCAGTGAGGCCGAGCGCGGTCAGCGACTCCAGCAGGATGTCGACGGCGACCGGGTCCCATTGCGCACTCGACGGGATCACGAGGCCGACGGTGTCGCCGGTCTTCAGTCGCGGCGGCTTGACGCTGCCGCGCGGTGGCTGCGGCGACGTGGCGCGCTGAGCGCTGGGCGCCTGGGCCCCGGCCGGCAGTGCGCCGGCCATCAGCGACCCGAACATCGTGAGCGTCGTGGAGGTCAGGACGTCGCGGCGAGTGGGCATGAGCGGCATGCTACGCCGTCGGCCGAACGGCTGTAAAGGCCGTGGGCAACAATGGGGTCTGGCAAGAATAGTGGGGTCAGACCGCATTTCGCTTTCAGAATGGGGGCTGACGCCATTTGCTGGCCTATAATGCGCACGGATCTGAAAGAGTGATTCGAGAGAGGGCGCGATGACCAAGAAGCGTCGATACGGCAGGCGTGAGTTTCTCAAGACGGTCCCACTCGCCCTCGCGGGCGCCGCGGCATTCCCCAGCATCGTCAAGGCCTCGGCCCTCGGCCGCGGCGGCGCGGTCGCGCCTAGCGACCGCATCGTCATGGCAGGCATCGGCTTTGGGATGCAGGGACCGTCTAACATGCGTTCGTTCCTCGGCAAGAGCGAGGTGCAGTGGGTGGCGGTCTGTGACCTCGACGACGTGCCGCTGCGGAAGGCGCAGGAGGTTGTCAACGGGAACTACGGCAACAAGGACTGCGCGACCTACAAGGACTACCGCGAACTGTTCGCGCGCGGCGACCTCAACGCCGTGTCCATTGCGATTCCTGATCATTGGCACGCGATCGTCTCTATCGCGGCGGTTCGCGCTGGCCTCGATGTGTACGGCGAGAAGCCGTTCACCCACAGCCTGCGCGAGGGGCGGGCGCTCTGCGACGCGGTGAAGCGGTATGGCCGCGTCTGGCAGACGGGAAGCTGGCAGCGGTCGGAAGACAACTTCCATCGCGCTGCCGAACTGGTCCGCAACGGCCGGATAGGAAGGATTCAGCGCGTCGAGGTGGGCCTGCCCTCCGGCTTCACCGACTTCGCGAAGACATTCGGGCAGGAGAAGATCGAAACCCCGCCCTCTGGATTTGACTACGACACCTGGCTCGGCCCGGCGCCGTCGGCCCCGTACTGCAAGGCGCGCGTGCACATGAACTGGCGCTGGAACATGGACTACGGCGGGGGCCAATTGATGGACTGGGTCGGGCACCATCTCGACATCGCACACTGGGCGCTGGGCCTCGAGCGGACCGGGCCTGTCGAGGTGAAGGGCACAGGGGAGTTCCCCACGACGGGCATCTACAACGGCGCCACGAAGTACCGGGTGGAGACCAGGTATGCCGACGGCACGCCGATGACCCTGGCCGGCGGGTACCCCGAAATCCAGAGCGGAACCAAGTGGATCGGCGAGTACGGCTGGGTGTGGGTGGACCGCGGCGAGCTCGAAAGCCAGCCGGCGCATCTGGTCAACGAGATGATCGGGCCCAACGAAATCCGACTCTACCGGAGCCGCGATCACTGGCAGAACTTTCTCGACTCGGTCCGGAGCCGAGCCCTGACCCTTGCGCCCGCCGAGGTGGCCCACCGCTCGGCGAGCGTCGGGCACCTGGGAGTCATCGCGATCGAAACCGGCCGGACCATCAAGTGGGATCCGGCCACCGAGACGATCATCGGCGACCCGGCGGCCGAACGGCTGCTGTCGCGGTCCTACCGGAAACCGTACCAGATGCCGGTCTGAGGCGAGGCGCACCATGTTCATGCATCGATCCCTCTCGCGCGCCTGGTCGGTGACCGGCGGCATCGTCGCGTGCGCGCTCGTGCTCGGGGCCGTAGCGTGTCCGGTCGCGTTGGGCGGCCAGGCTCCCGCCCCGTCCGCGTCGCTCGACCAGATTCTCAAGGAGTTGTCCACGTACGACGGCGGGATTGGCAGTGGCGCCGTGTGGACGCTTCGTGACTACGTGTACGCCCGGAAAGACGACGCGGCCGGCCGGGCGGAATGCGAAGCGAAGCTCCTGCAGTTCCTGAAATCGCCTGCCACGCCGGTCGCGAAGATGGCCGCTGCCCGCCACCTCCGTGTGATTGCCGGCGAGAGCGCCGTGCCGGCGCTGCAGGCGCTGCTCGCCGACGAACGCCTCGCGGATCTGGCGATCTATGCGCTGCAGCAGATCCCAGGCGGGGTGGCTGATGGCGCGCTCATCCAGGCGATGAATACTGCAACCGGCGCGACCAGGGCTGCCGTCGTGACGGCGCTCGGGGAGCGGAAGGCTGCGGCCGCAGTCCCTGTGATCGCACCGCTGCTTCAGCAGCCGGCGCTTGCCGCGCCCGCCGCAATCGCGCTGGGCCGGATCGGGGGCGCAGCGGCTGCCTCGGCGCTGGTGTCGGCCTTTGCCACCGCGCCGGCCGGGCTCAAACAGGTGGTCGCCTCGTCCATCCTGTCGTGCGCCGAGACAGCGCTCGCCGCCAACGACAGCGCGGCAGCCCTGCGACTGTACGAGACCCTGTCGTCGGACGCGTCTCTCCCCGTCGCTGTGCGAAAGGCCGCGCTGACAGGGCGAATCACGACCGGCGGGAAAGGCGCGGCTGCCCGCGCGCTCGAGGTTCTTGGCGGCTCGGATCCGGACATGCAGGAGGCGGCCATCGCGAAGATCGCCGACGTGTTCGCGCCAGGCGAAATCGGGCCGATTTGCGCATTGATGCCCGGCCTCTCTGATCGCGGAAAGATCCAACTGCTCGCGGTGCTGTCGGCATACCCGGGAGATCGAGTGGCTCCCACGGTGATGCAGACCTTGGCCAGCGACGCGGCAGCCGTCCGCATCGCGGCCCTGCAGGCCCTCGGGTCAGTCGGAGGTCCGGGCGCGGTCCGGCCTCTGGCCGACGCGGCTTCCCGCGGCCGCGGTCCTGAGCAGGCCGCGGCGCGTTCGGCGCTCGGCATGCTCAAAGGGCGCGCGGTCGACGACGAGATCGTGGCCCAACTGGAGCGGACACCGCCCGATGGCGTGATTGGAGAACTGCTGCTGGCCGTTGGCGACCGACGAATCTTTCCCGCGAAGGCTGTCGTCGCTTTGGCACTGACGTCCCGGTCGCCGAAGATCCGTGCGCAGGCGATGAAGGCGCTGCGTGCGATTGGCACTCCGTCGGACATCCCGGCCGTCCTGAACCTGCTGCTCGAGGGTCGCGACGAATCGGATCGAGCCGACGCCGAAATGACGACCGTGGCTCTGGCGCAGAAGATCGAGAATCCCGACGGTCGATCGCGCACCGTCAAGGCGAGGTTGGGAACCGAGAAGCGCACCGAGGCGCGGGTGCGCCTCATTGGCGTGCTCCCGCTCATCGGCGACAGCAGCGCGCTGCCGGTGCTGAGGGCGCTGCTTGAAGACGCTGACGCCGACGTGTTCGACGCGGCCGCGCGCGCCATCGCGGCCTGGCCGACGCCGGCCGCGCGGGAGGATCTGCTGCGGCTCGCGCGCGATTCCCGGAACGAAACACACAGGCTGCTCGCGATTGGCGGCCTGGTGCGCATTGTCCGTGTCGACAAGTACCGCGACACGCAGGCGGCGGTCGCCGACCTGCGGCAGGCAGCGGGCTTTTCCTGGCGGCCCGAAGAGCAGAAACTTGTGCTCGGGGCACTCGCACAGTTCCCCTGCCGCGACGCGCTCGAGCTGGCAAACGGGTTTCTCCGCGAGCCCGCGGTGAAGGCGGAGGCGCAGGCGGCGATCAACAAGATCACGCCGCGCGTGACGAAGGAGGCCATTCGCAAGTGAACAAGAACATGCTCGTGTGCACCATCGTGTCGGTCGTCATGCTCGCGCCCCTGCTGGCGGGGCAGGCGCCCGACAAGGAAGAATTGAAGCTGCAGCTTCCCAAGCCGATGTTCATCGGGACACCGACCAACATCAAGAGCCCCAACCTCGAGGCGATCACCGGCAAGTCTCGCGGGCCATTCATGGTGCCGGTCGGCACGAAACTGCTGTCGCTCAAGCGGCCGGTCACCTCGAGCGACAGGCAGCCGGTGATTGGCGAACTTGAGATGGTGACCGACGGCGAAAAAGAGGGCGGCGACGGGTACTTCATCGAGCTTGGGCCGAGCAAGCAGTGGGTCCAGATCGATCTCGGCGCGCCCTGCGAGCTGCACGCGATCCTCGCGTGGCACTATCACAGCCAGGCGCGCGTCTACCGCGACGTGATCGTCCAGGTGTCGGACGACAAGGACTTCCTGAAGGGCGTGACCACCGTCTTCAACAACGACCACGACAACTCGTCGGGGCTCGGCGTGGGAAAGGACAAGGAATACATCGAGGTGGCCGAGGGCAGACTGTTCGACCCGAAGGGGGCGAAGGGACGCTACCTGCGGCTCTACTCCAACGGCAACACGGCCAACGACCTGAACCACTACGTTGAAGTCGAGGTCTACGGCACGCCCTCGAAATGAACAGGTTTGCGTTCGCCTGTTTGATGGGAGTGGCGCTGGCCATCGCGCTGGCCTTCCGCCTGGCCGCGCCGGACCTGCGGCCCATGCACCACGACGAAGCCAACCAGGCGGTCAAGTTCGGCACGCTGCTGGAGACGGGCGAGTACCAGTACGACCGGGAGGACCACCATGGCCCGACCCTGTACTACCTGACGCTGCCGGCCGCGTGGGCCCGGGGGCAATCGACGCTGGCGTCGCTTGACGAGCAGACGCTGCGGGTTGTCCCCGCGGTGTTCGGCTCGGCCCTGATCCTGCTGCTGCCCCTGCTGGCAGGCGGTCTCGGGCGCGGGGCGATCGCGGCTGGCGCGTTGCTCTCCGCGCTTTCGCCGGCGCTGACCTACTACAGCCGGTTCTACATCCAGGAAACGCTGCTCGTGTTCTTCACGATCGGGTTCCTGATCGCGCTGGGCCGCTACGCGCAGCGCCCGGCCATGGCGACGGCGTGCTGGGCCGGCGTGTGCGCGGGCCTCGCCTACGCCACCAAGGAGACCTCGGTCATCGTCGTGCCGGCAGCCGCGGCGGCAGCGCTCGTCGCGCATCGGTTCTCCCGCGCCCCAGGCGGGAGCGCGGGCGTGCGCGTGGCCCATCTCGCCGCGGGGACGGCGGCGGCGCTGGCAGTCGCCTTCGTCTTCTACTCGTCCTTCTTCAGGCATCCCTCCGGCTTGCTCGAGTCGGTCCGGGCGTTCTCGACCTACATCAATCGCGGCGTGGCGGCGGGCTCGCACATCCAGCCGTGGGACTACTACCTGCGCCTGCTGTCGTTCTCCTCGTCGGGTGGGCTCGTGTGGACCGAAGGCCTGATCCTGGCGCTTGCGCTGGTCGGCGTCGTCGTGGCCGTTCGCCGGTCGAGCGCGGGTTTCTGGCCGACGTATGTCGCGCTCTACTCCGTGATCACGGCCGTCGCGTTCTCCCTCGTCCCATACAAGACGCCGTGGAACCTGCTGCCGTTCTACATCGGCTTCGTGCTGCTGGCCGGACTCGGCGCCGCGGCTCTGGTGGGCAGCGCGCGATCACGCGTGGCGCGCGGCCTCGCGGTGGCTGTGCTCCTGGCCGCGGCCTGGCATCTCGGCGTACAGGATTGGCGCGCGAACTTCCGGTACCAGGCGGACCCGCGCAACCCCTACGTGTACGCCCAGACCAGCCCGGACTTCCCGCGGCTGGCGCGGCGCATTGCCGATCTGGCCGGGGTGCATCCCGACAGGAATCGCATGCTCGTGAAGGTGATGGCCGGTCCCTACGAGCAGTGGCCGTTGCCGTGGTACCTGCGCCGCATGACGCGGGTCGGTTACTGGAGCCGCGCCGCCGAGGCGGGCAGACTTGACGATGTGCCCGTCATCATCGCGTCGCAGGAAAACGCGGACGCAGTGAACGCGGTGGTCGGCGACACTCACGTCTCCGAGTTCTACGGGCTGAGGCCCGACGTCCTTCTCACCGTCTACATCGACCGCACGCTCTGGTCTCACTTCCTCAAGTAGGGATTGGTCGGCGCCGGGTCGTCGCCAGAGCCCGCCACCCGTGCCGCCCAGAGCATGCCGCGCTTCACGATCTCGCGAGCCTCGGGCACGTTGAAGTCGGCGGCCGCATGTCCGAGCGTCGAGTTGAAGACGCGTCCTTTGCCGTAGAGTTTCTTCCACACGACCGGCATCACAACGCCCTTGATGGCAGGCAGCGCCTGCCCCGAGAACGTCGTCGTCGCGAGAACCTCCACCGCCGGATCGATGAGCATGTAGTACTGCTCGGAGCGCATCCGGAAATCGGCGAGCCCCCTGGTGACCGGATCGTCGCGGCGGGTGACGTTCACCTCGTAGTCGATGATGCCGCCCGGGTGCGCCGCCCACGATCCGCCCACCATGAACTCGTACTCCGGGTTGGCGCGGAACGCATCGCTCAGCCCGCCGTGCCAGCCGGCCAGGCCGACGCCGCCCCGGACCGCTTCGAGCAGGCCCCTCTCCTGCGGGCCGGTGATCTGTCCCATGGTGACCGCCTGGACGACGAGCGACAGGCTCTTCATCTTGTCGGCGTCGAGATACGAATCGAGTGAGTTCGAGATCTCGACCTCGAAGCCCTGTTCGGCGAGCCACGGCGCGAAGACGTCCACGGTTTGCTTCGGCTGGTGCCCCTCCCAGCCGCCCCAGACGATCAGCACTTTCTTCTTCGATGCCTGACCTTGCGCGCTCGTGGCCGGCGTCATCGAGATGAGCGCGCCCGCAGCGAGCGCGAGGCCGACGGCCGCGCGGAATCCGACTCCAAGTCTGCTCATGATTCTGATGCCTCCTGTCACTGCGGCCGCTCGCGGGGAGCAACCCTCCCGGAGTGATTGTCCGCGCTGCTCCGGGAGTTCGCGGATACACATGCTGCGAGAGCGGACCGGCGGGAACAATCACTCCCGGAATGGTGGTTCGGGCTACTGCGGGAGTTCCCGGATCCAGATGTTGCGGAAGCGGACTGGATGCGAATGATCCTGCAGGGAAATGGGCAATGCGGCCGCGTGGGCCTTGTAGGCCGGCCGCGCCTTGTGCGCGGTCGGGCCCGTCAACTCCTCGTTGTCCTGAACCAGCACGCCATTGTGGACGACCGTCAAGCGGGCCGGCGCAAGCAGCGCACCCTTGTCGTCGAAGCGCGGCGCGTGGAACACGATGTCGTAGGTCTGCCACTCGCCCGGCTTCCGGCTCGCGTTCACCAGCGGGGGGTACTGCCCGTAGATGGCCGCCGCCGACCCGTCCGCGTAGGTCTTGTTGTCATACGAGTCCAGCACCTGGACTTCGTACATGTCCATCAGGAAGATGCCGCTGTTGCCGCGGTCCTGGCCCGCGCCAACACCGGGTGCCGGCGAAGCCCATTCCACGTGGAGCTGGCAGTCGCCGAAAGTCCGCACGGTCCGTATCGACCCGG
>Ga0315286_10000792_pt1 | contig 27505 bp, 22 predicted proteins | sample YL17G10_0_MG_FD_205038 | JGI IMG/M metagenome (GOLD analysis project Ga0315286, IMG submission 205038) | Sediment microbial communities from Yellowstone Lake, YNP, Wyoming, USA - YL17G10_0 | ecosystem: Environmental > Aquatic > Freshwater > Lake > Sediment | place: USA: Wyoming | collected... | reverse complement strand
TCCTCTACAATGCCGTCGCAAAATCGCTCGAGAAGAGCAGCGTTCATCTTTCCCTTTCACATTCGGAGTCGACCGTCGTTGCAGCGGTTATCATCGAAGCAGCGGGGACTTGAGTGTCTTGAAGCGGCAACGTACCGCGTCGACGCAGCACTCAACTACGAAGAATCGCCACGCATGATGCCATCGGCCTCAAACGCATTCTGGTTTCAATCGTTCACTGGTAGAAAGTCATTAATGATGATTTTATGGTGGATTCTTCCCATTGCAGTTGCGGTTGCAGGTTGCTCAACAGGTCGAATTGCGCTCAAAGAAACGGACCGAATCGTCTTCTTCGGCGACTCGATTACCGAGATGGGAATGGGTCCGAAGGGGTACATCACACTCATAAAGGATACGCTCGCGAGATTGTATCCTTCGATTCAAGTCACCGGTGCAGGAATCAGCGGCAACAAAGTGACGGATCTCCAACAACGCGTCGACCGGGATGTCATCGCCAAGAATCCCACTGTTGTCTTCATTTATATTGGGATCAACGACGTCTGGCATGCCATTCTCCCGGGACATACCGGAACGTCGAGGGACGCTTACGAAAACGGCTTGAAAGAGGTTATTGGGAAGATCAAGGCTGCTGACGCGCACGTCGTACTTTGCACGCCGACTGTGATAGGAGAACGATGGGACGGAACCAACCAACTGGATCTGCAGTTGGATGAGTACGCAGCCATCAGCCGCCGAGTCGCACAAGCGACCGGTAGCACGCTGTGCGACTTGCGACTCGCTTTCATCAAGTATCTTGTGACACATAATCCGGTCAACAAGGAGAGCGGTGTTTTGACAACGGACACGGTACATATGAACGACGATGGAAACCGACTCATAGCCACTGAAATGTTGAAGTCATTGGAATAGTATTCAAAGCCATCTGAAAGGAAGAGCTTGCATGCAGACCATCTTAGGAGCAAATGGAGTTATTGGCGTTGAGGTGGCAAAACATCTCTCGCAGTATACTGACAGAATCCGGTTGGTGAGCCGAAACCCGCGAAAAGTCAACCCAAAGGATGAAACGGTTTCAGCAGACTTGACCGATGCCGCAACGACCATGAACGCCGTACAGGGCTCGGACGTGGCCTATCTTACAGCGGGACTCAAGTACGATACCAACGTATGGAGAGTCGAATGGCCTGTCATCATGAAGAACGTCATCGAAGCCTGCAAGAAACACAACACCAAGCTCGTCTTTTTCGACAACGTCTACATGTATGGCAAAGTCGATGGCTGGATGACGGAAGAAACTCCGGTTCATCCCACTTCAAAAAAGGGTGAGGTCAGAGCAACGATAGCGCAGATGCTCATGGACGAAGTCAACAAGGGGAACCTGTATGCGCTCATTGCGCGGTCGGCGGATTTCTACGGCCCGAGCACAGCCACCAGCGTTGTAGGTATGCTTGTCTTTGAGAACCTCAGGAAGGGAAAGAAAGCTCAGTGGTTGATAAGCGATCAATTCAAACACTCTCACACTTATACGCCGGACGCGGGCAAAGCGACTGCGCTTCTTGGCAACACCGAAAAGGCCTTTAACCAGATTTGGCACTTGCCGACTGATAGGAATGCTCTCACCGGCAAGCAATTCATTGAAATCGTTGCGAAAGAGTTCGGCGTCGAGCCGACGTACGGGATTCTTACCAGGTGGATGCTTCAGATGGCGGGATTGTTCAACGGCAATATCAGAAACAGCATCGAAATGCTCTATCAGAGCGAGTCGGAATACCTCTTCGACAGCACCAAGTTCAACAAGGCATTCAAATTCAAAACCACGACGTATCAGGAAGGTATTCGAGAAACTATCCGGCATCTGAAATAGACATATCAGCGAGCACGTGAATCCCGCATCAGAACTGGCGCCGTGCGAAGCTGCACAGCGCAGGGGACGAGATTGCGTTGTCTCTGAATTGAGCGAAGAGACCGGGTGTTTTCGGAGAAGTCGCGCCCCAAGGAGGGGTTCGTATGATGGAATATACCGAGTGAAACATGCTTCCCTGCTCTTGTTTCAGGTGTATTCTGATATATGAACATTGTTCACTTGCTGTGGCAATCGTCGATATCATATTCATCGTACGTTGACACTGAGCCGAGATTGGTGTAAGTTTATATATCTAACATGCTGGCTTCTCCCCGAGCTATCGAGTAGCCGCTGTCTGGCCCTGCATTGGTACCACCTCTTTAGAGCCCCACTCCGACTACCCGCTGACTTGAGTTACAAGTTCAATCTTGTTGGTTCTTGCCGTACGCGCCCTGGATCCAGGTATGCGTCAGTAAGTCGCCAAGTGAACCTTCGCTATCCGGCCACCTGAGCATGAAGATTTGATTCTCAGTAGAAGCAATTTTCACCTTAACCCTCAGCCACAGTGACTCGAGGGCAATAAAGCATCATATGCCTTCAAAGGAGGTCTTATGAAGACGCGTCTTACAACCACCAACACAAGGAGACACACCATGCATAACGTGAGATGGCTATCGCTACTTATGCTCGCGCTTGTGATGGCTCTGAGCACAAGTATTGTGTGGGGGCAAACATTTTTTCTTGAACCCTTCAATGCCAATCCAACACTCTCGGCAGTTCAAGCGCCTAACACTTGGTATGTTGATCGCTTCGCTCCGCGTGCGTTTGAAATGGCTTCGTTCGATGGCGGTAATCGGCTGCGGCATGGCATCAGCACGCTTGATGCTGCTCTCAGCAGACCGGGCGGGCAACAAGGAACATTCTATAACACGCAAGGTCGAAAATTTGACCTCAACAATCCCGTCAATACCTACATTACCGCCGACCTCTATATTGGTACGGATTGGCAGACGAATCATAGACGAGCCGATATGTGGGCGACGATGAGTGATGGAACAAGTATCACTGCATATCCAATAATTGGGTTTGCAAATACGACGGGTAGTCTACCGACATGGCGAGTTTACAATGTTCTTACAGGAGATTGGATCAACTTGCCCGATCCGGCGGGGTTCACATACGGAGCGTGGTATACGTTGAAAACTGAGTTGACTGCATCAGCGCTGAAGTACTACATCAATGGTGTTCTTGTTTACACTGGTCCCACGAATGGAAGCACAACCTTCAAAAACATTATCATTCAAGCGTACAACTTCGGAGATCCGACACTAGGTCCCAGTTTATATGCATTGGAATCGTACGACGTCTATTGGGACAACATTGGTGCAGGATCGAATATTCAAAATATCACACAAGCAACTCATTATGCAACAATTCAAGCGGCCGTCAATGCGGCAAACCCCAGCGATGTAATCAGTGTCGGCGCGGGAACATACGTTGTCCCTTCACAAATCAATTTCAATAAGACCGACCTGACGCTGAAAGGTGCCGGCAGCGCCCTCACCATCGTCCAAGTCTCGGGAACAGGCGAACGGTTCTTTATCAGTGCAAGCGGCACGACCATAAAGGACATGACGATTGAGAAAACCGATAAGACTGGTGTGCAGAACATCATTTACATCGGTGCAAACAACACGACAATTCGTGACAACATCATTCGTGGTCAGTTTATCATTGGCGATGGCGATGTTTCCCGCGCCATGGTTGTCACCGGTGGATTGACCGGTCTACAGATTGAAGGAAACACATTCTACGGATTGCGCCAACCTGCGTATTTCAGCGGTCTTACAACAGGGAACATCTCTAACAACCACACTTACGGGACAAAAGGTTGGGTAATGGAAGGTGGAGACATGACCTTCACAGGTAACACATGGGGCTCAGGACTGCAGACGAACGTTTACGATATAGCCATCCTTTCGCTGGCTCCATCGACTGCATATCTTGATATCGTCGCAATGAGCAATGCAAACAACGAAGCAGTGATTGAAGATCAGCGGGTTAGTCCTGCTGTTCTCTCAATAGCATACGCAAACGCCAGCACGTCGTATTCGAGCGACCTTGGCGGCAAGTTCCATCCCTATTCCACGATTGCCCCCGCCATTGCACGAGTGGTTGCTGGAGGCAAGATCTACGTGGCGGCGGGAACGTATAAAGGGAACCTAATCGCATACAAGGCAGGGCTGACAATTCAGTCCACGGACGGAGCTGCAGTGACTATCATCGACGCGAGTCAGGTTGATAAGTCAACATACAAAAACGCTTGGGGGAAAGGCATCAACTATTCGTGGGCGGAGACTAACGATCCAGGACTTCTGAAGAACGGCTTTCTTATATGGTCAGACGGAGTGACAATTGATGGTTTTAAAATCATTAATGCTTATTGGCCAACAGCATACAACAGAGGAATTGGGGTATTAGTTGGTAGTATTCATACAACTTATGCTGGTTTTATTCCTTGGAATATTGATGAATGGGGTGGCATTAAATCACCAGCTGCCGAACCAAAACCCACTGGAGTAGTTGTTAAGAATAACACCATTGATGGCTCATCTGATGGTATTTACAATTGGGCAAGCAATGGAAATAGGTTTGAAAATAACTCCATTATCAATTCATCCGGATTGGGTGGAACCGCCATTACTCTTTATGAAGGTGGTACGGATAATATTGTCAAATCGAATATTATTGATAATTGTAAGGATGCAATTGTTGTTGCAGGAGCTTGGCCAGATGTTAATCTCAATGTAAGTGGAACATTAGTTACAGAGAATGAAGTCACAAATAGCATTTCAGGAATTAAATTCTATAATGTTGCTGGTTCTGATGTTCGGGCTACTTCAAATTTATTAGCAAATAATGGTTCTGGTTTTATATATGATAGCAAAACTACGGGTGTTGTGAAGGCATATTCCAACAGTATTATTAATAACACTTTAGGAGCAAATAATGTTTCACCAGATTATCCGTTTGATGCCACCTGCAACTGGTGGGGTTCAACAGATCCTGCAACCATAGCTTCAAAAATTAATGGACCGGTAATCCCTGTCCCATGGTTAACAGAAGGTGACGATAAGGAACCAGGAACACCCGGTTTCCAGCCCTCAGTAGCTTGCTCAGAATGCAATGGGGTGACTGTCAGCATTTCAGTAGCCTCGGCCGCTTTTTGCTCCGGCATTACAATCACTGCTGTTCCTTCACCAGCGGGCGTCTATACATATTCCTGGACAGGCGATGGAACTACGGCTAGCAAAGTTTTAACAAATGCTGATCCAGACGGCGACTATCAAGTTACTGCTACAAAGGACAACGGTTGTACAGCGACGGCTACTTACAATTTTGCCAAGCAGAATTCGCTAAGCAGCTATGTCATTCTCGGCCTGAAAGATGTGAAGTTGGGAGAGAATAACATAGTCACGGGTTCTGTAGGAAATACTGCAGCAGGTAAGAAGGTTTCGATCCGTAAGAACTCAACAGTAGGCGGTTTTGTGAAAGCGAGTGTTATTGACCTGGGCGAACATGTAGTAGTGACAGGAGGTCAATTCACCAGTCCTGCTGAAGTAGAACTGCCAGTCATGCAACTCAATACTGCACCAGTACCCAAGGGAAACTTTGCCGTACCTGATAATGCCACTGCAACTGTTACTGGCAATTACAATAATCTTACGATCGGTAAAAATGCTACAGTAACTGTTGCTGGCACCATCTATGGTAAAATTGTTGTAAAGGAAGGGGCACTGGTGACTTTCACAGCACCGGTTATCGACATGAACAATCTCGATGCCGATGCCGGGAAGGCCAATTCTGGTAAGTATACCAGGATGAATTTTATCGGAGCAACGGTTCGTGTTAAGGATAAGGTTGCCATAGGCGACCGTAACAGGGTGAATGGCAGCAATACGACGTTCTATATGGGTGATCTCACCCCTAGTGCAGAGAAATTCGGGGTGAAGGGCAATGATACAAAAGTTACCGCTAATGTCTACATGCCTCATGGCAAATTGAACGTACAGGGTAAATCAGGTCTTTGCATCATGACAGGCAAGTATATTGCAGAAGAAATTGAGAGCGACAACACGGTAACCTGGATTGGATATGATTGTGCACCGGGTCCTGCGCTGAGCTACGGAGAAGGAGGACAAGGGGCAGCGCCTGTGCTCGAGATACAAACCGAGACCGAGGCAACATCTGTGCCTGAGATACCAACCGCGTTCTCGTTGGACCAGAACTATCCCAATCCGTTCAACCCTGCAACAACGATTCAGTTTGCATTGCCGACTGCGTCGTTCACTACACTGAAAATCTTCAATCTGCAGGGACAGGAGGTTGCAGCGCTTGTGAATGCGGCAAAGAACGCCGGAACTCACACCGTCACATGGAATGCGGCAGGTTTACCAAGCGGCGTCTATTTCTACCAATTGCGGGCTGGCTCATTCAGTGAAACCAAGAGACTTATCTTGCAGAAGTGACGGGCATCTGCAACTAACAGGACCTCACAAAAGGTCGGAGTCCCCGCAAAGATCGTGCGGCATTTCGCGGGAGAGGCATTCAGCAAGAGAACAATCTTCACCCCTGTCGTTGCGATAGCAACGATTGTGTTGCAGCTTTCCCACATCAGTCGTTGAATGAACAGAAAAGCGGCCAGGATCACCGGCTGCTTTTCTGTTTTATCAGGCCAACCTCATCTGTCGAGCGACCGCTGCCAGAGGACAAGATGATGTTCTGAGCTGCACAGGGCGGTGAACAAGATTGTTCCGAACTTGAACTGATATCGAGGTTGGGATATGTGCCCTCACCGGCAAGCAATTCATTGAAATCGTTGCGAAAGAGTTCGGCGTCGAGCCGACGTACGGGATTCTTCCAGGTGGATGCTTCAGATGGCGGGATTGTTCAACGGCAATATCAGAAACAGTGTGGAGATGCTTTATCAGAGCGAGTCGGATTATCTCTTCGACAGCACCAAGTTCAACAAGGCATTCAAATTCAAGACCACGACGTATCAGGAAGGGATCCAAGAGACTGTTCGATTCCTCAAATGATATCTGGTCTTCAGGAACATCTCCTTCACTGGCTGACATTAGCAGGAAGGTGATTGCAGACGGAATGGATCGTACCCTGAATCAGGTTATCTAGGAACGGCATTTACGTGCAATAATGACGATGTTTGGCCGGAAATCCAGGTTACCTATAATCCGTTGAAACAGCGAAGTCAAGTGATACTTTAGGATATGCTTCTAATCCGCTCAAAGATTGCAACTCAATCTGCTTTTTGTTAATTTGGAGTGAAACTCATCCTACATCTTCCTCATGAAGCACACAGGAATCAAGAAGCTGTACTATTCAATCAGTGAAGTCAGCAAGATCACTGGATTGGAACAGTACGTTCTTCGCTATTGGGAGACTGAGTTTGAACTCCTGACGCCCGCCAAGAACCGCGCCGGGAACAGGATCTATACGAACAAAGACATCAAGATGATCTTGTACATCAAGCAGTTGCTGCGGGATGAGAAGTATACAATCGAGGGGGCAAAGAAAGTCCTGGAGAACTACGTTCCGGAACCGGATTCCGGTGAACAGCTTGTACTGATCAACGTTCCGCCAAAGAAGAAAATCCAGGACGATGAGATCAAAGCGGAGATGGTGGAAGTAAGGCAATTCCTCGAAGAACTGCTGCAGAAAATCAAGTAGTCATTCCTCGTTCGAAAGTCTTTTCAGCGTTACGCATCCTGCGAACCTAGTGCTACTTCTAAAAAGAAAACTTGTGATTTGTCGCCAAGCCTTTTCAAAACAGCAATAGTGCCTGCTTCCCCCGAAGGCCTGCCCGCCTTGTGTGTTTCTAGAGCGGCAGGCGGGGGTCCTTCGGACAAAAGGCAAAACGATTTCAAAAACACAATATCACTAATTGGAAGCGGCACTAGTTGCGCCGAAGAATAATCAGCGATAGATCATCGTTGGCGCGTGCCTCTCCCACGAATTGATCCAGTTCTGACGTAATTGCCTGTCCCATGCCTTCCACAGAGTACGCACCGAGCCGGGAAAGGAGGCGAAAGAGCCGTTCAGTCCCAAAAAAATCTCCCTGCTCATTTCTTGCTTCAGTCAAGCCGTCCGAATATGCCAGGAATGTCTCACCTTGCTGCAATGTTTGGATCTGTTCCGAGTACGAAGACGTTGAGACGAGTCCGAGCCCCGTCTCCCCTTTCGACATTTCGCGAATACCACTTGATCCCAGAAGAACCGGGGGAAAGTGGCCCGCATTGACAAATCGTAATTCTCCGGAGTTGTCTCTAAGCTCAACATACAGCAGCGACGCAAACATGTTCGATGGCGTGTCCCGATGGAATATCTTGTTGATTCTTGACATGAGGTCGGAAGTCGATTGGAAGTCGGAGGCAAGAGCCCTAATCGTGGCCTGGAGTTTTACCATTAGCAATGCGGCCTGAAGTCCTTTGCCGGCGACATCTGCGAGAACAACCCCCGAGCGTTCTTCATTGATGCGGAGGAAATCCACCAAATCGCCGCCGACTTCATTCGCCGGGCGCGTAAAGAGCCAGAGAGACCAGCCGGGGACGTTGGGACTCCGTTCCGGCATCAGCGCATTTTGCACTTTCTGACCCGCCTCAAGTTCATCGCGCGCGAGCAATTTATCTTTCAGTTCCAGCATCAGGACAAAGACGAGAAGAAAGCCGCCGAGAACTTCCCAGTTGCTCGTTTGAATCTGGTCATCCTGGATTCCCACGGATCGGGAGGCTAGAATGAGAACGAATCCCACAAAGAAGAGGATTCTCCTCGCCGGCGTCAGCTTGAGCATCATGCTCTTGAAGAGCCACCACGCAAGGAAGAACCCGCGTTTGTACCACGTCATTTGAGCGAGCCTCAGGTTCTTTTCTTCTTCGATATAGAACTGTCTCAATTCGCTGAAGTCTCGCCGAAGCGATTGGAAGAAATCGGGATGCTTCAAGTCCTGGCGCAGCGTATCTCTCAATCGTGGCTCGGGGGGTCGCTGGGAATCGTTCGCATTCATGGGGTCACCTTTTGATCGATCACATTAGCAAAATACGGGTAAATGTGAGAAATGTTCAGACTGACCCGTAATTACCCGTCTTCATTTTGTCCTGTTTTTGACGATTTGACGAAAGCAAGTCAGATTCTGACTGGTTGCATTCTGGCGATCTTCGACAAAGTGCGCCCGATTTGCAGACGTACGAGAACCGCTGTACGGATCTGCCGATCGCAGATTGGCGAGAATGGCGCGTCAGTCTCGCCAATGTCAACTTTCGCTCGCACAGTGTCGGGGTGGGGCCCGCACGATTCTCGCGGACTGACAGAATTCGTGTGAAAGGGGGTAGAATGAGCTTGGGTATTGTCCTCTCCGCTTCAATGATTGAACGGAGAGGACAGTCCGATGGCTTGAATCAAGAGCGCTTTACTGATGCTGCAGTGAGCGGGACTTCCTTCTTATCCTGCCGATCCTGAATTGGCCTGTTTACTTTGGCTTTGCAACTCCAATGACTCCGCATGCGAGCCGTGCCCCAGCAGCCCCTGTCGGTTGGGTTTTCAGGTCATCTTCATTTTCGTGCACGATTACCGCTCGCCCGACAATTGTTTGTTCGCCGGTCATTGTCATTGCCATGTCAACGTAGTCGAGATGCGCCTTGCCATCTTTGTCGGCTTCGATGTTACCCATGTCGCCTGCGTGGCGTTTCTCGCTTGATGGCATACTATGTGGCATTCCAGAAGGATTAAAATGACCCCCTGCAGAGCTCGCATCGTCGGCAGTGCAATCCCCAAAGTCATGGACATGAAAGCCATGTTTTCCGGGTGTCAGTCCCTTGACGTCTGCGACAACTCGGATTCCCTTCTCTGTTGCTTCGAATGTCACGATGCCGCTGACGGTGCTTCCTTTGGTCGGTGAAAGAATCGCTATGGCTTTCGCGCCGACCTGCTTTTGTCCATCCTCATGAGCCTGCCGGGCGACTAATGGCAGAGATGCGCAGCAAGCTAACAGACTACAAACGAAGATATTGGTCTTCTTCATGCGGTTTTTCCTTACGTGTTGTGAATAGATGTGGATGTATTTGTAGATAAAGTAGCAAATTTCGAAACAAAAAGGAATGGGAGGACGTTTTGCGGTCTCTGATTGCTTTCACAGGACTTGATTGTTATATTGGGAAAGCAGAATGAGGATAGCCATTGCTGCTTCTTCGGAACGTGGTCCCGCAAAAGAACTGCGGGATAAACTCCGTCCGGTAGAGATTCCATAAAGCTGACATCGCAGCAGCAGGTTCGACAGTTCTTTCATTCTACTGTTTCCTATTTCATGTTTACTTTATCTCCGGAACGTGGCGCAGCCCGGTAGCGCACTTGCTTGGGGTGCAAGGGGTCGCGGGTTCAAATCCCGCCGTTCCGACTTCCAATTCGACCGAACTTGGCGAGCGAAGCGATGCCAAGTGCGTCGTCGAATTGAGAATCCCGACGTTTTGCGTCGGGATCTGCAAGTCCGGGGTGTGGCGCCAGGGCGCCATGCTGAATTCGTCAACCACTCGCCACATAGCGGCTCGTGGCACGAATTCGCACAAGGGGTCGCGTCCCGCTGAACAGCACGGGATTTCCTCAAAAACGCTCAAAGTTCAAATCTGCGTTTTTTGCATCCCGCCGAAACACCACTGAGGCGGGACTAACTCCATTGTCGTTTTGAGTATCCCGACACCTGGTGTCAGGTTTGCGTCGGAAATGATTCTCTCCCCTAATCTGTTTCTTCCGCCAACTGATCGCTGGCTACAAAAAGCAATGTTCACACTTGTCCTTCCCACTTTGGCACAGGGCATATCCATCGTCGTCTGGATTCTTCTAGGCAAACGGGTTTTCCGAGGGATAATGCATCCCTTTGGGTTGATTGAAGAAGACATCACTAACTCCGAGCATCCTGCTCGCAGCGAAGAGAGTCTTTCTGGGAGCGCCTTTGCTTTGACGGAGAATTTTGTTAATTTTGATGCACAGTTGAAGTGATTCGATCCGCTATGAAACTGACTGGTACTGAATTGTACAGCGAATGATGTGATGGAAACGAAGACGAGAAGAAAAATCATTCTTGTTGGCGATCGGGTTCTCGTGGCACCCGATCAAGACACGGAAAAGACCACTCACGGACTCTATCTTCCCCCCGGCGTCAAGGAAAAAGAGAAAATCCAGAGCGGTGTTATCGTACATGTTGGTCCGGGCTATGCTGTCCCCAACCCAAACTACATCGACCAGGAATCGTGGTCGACCACTCCGAAGGATCCGGTCAAATACCTCCCCTTGCAGGCCGAAGAAGGGGACTATGCTCTCTTTCTGCGGGACGCCGCTATCGAAGTTGAATACGAAGGACAGAAATATCTCATTGTCCCCCATTCGTCGATCCTGATGCTGATTCGTCGGAACGATCTCGACGAGCTTATCCGCTAGCGCACCGATCTGTGACAAACGACCTTCGAGTTTTCAGCCACGAGAACATCCTCGAGCAATTGAAGTCAGCCGAATTCAGGAATGGCTATTATGTCCTTGAATTCTATGCCGACGCTGCCCACAAACCCTCCTCCCGGCCGACAGACGCCATCCGTCCCTTCTATCTTTATCCCTCAGGAGGAACGCTGAGGGACAGCAATTTTCAACTGATCTTCTATGATTCGGCCTATGACACGTATCGTGGCTTCAAGCCTCCTCAGAGTGCGAAATAGCCCCAACCGGGAACGAATCGTCCTCCCACTGCGTTCTTAACTTCGTTATCTATTCCATTCATCAGGAGGGAAGCCATGTACGATATTCTTATTCAGCAAATGCGTGACGAAGTTACGCGGCTCGGTGCAAAAGAACTCAAGACGCCGCAGGATGTCGACGCCACGATACCGAAATCGAAAGGAACGATGCTGGTCGTCGTGAACTCAACGTGCGGATGTGCAGCAGGAGCTGCCCGGCCCGCACTTGCCAAGGCGCTTCAAAATTCCGCCATCCCTGAGACGATCGTTACAGTCTTCGCAGGGCAGGATAAAGAAGCAACTGCCCAGGCACGAAGCTATTTTGGCAACGAGCCCCCTTCGTCTCCTTCCTTCGCATTGATGCGAGATGGACAACTTGTGAAAATGATCCATCGATACAAGATCGAAGGACATTCGCCTGATCAGGTGGCGACCGAATTGGTGCACGCGTTCAACGAAGTCTGCTCGCCTGCCAAGACGACGGTGTGACGTACAGCCGACGCCCGTATTTAGGTCCTTTGATGGAATGAACGGACAGTTGCCGTTAAACAAAAAAGGCGCATACTCTATTCGGGAGTATGCGCCTTTGGCTTTTCTGCCGGCTATGAACCCAGACGTTGTCCTACTTTTTCAGAGCTTTTTCGAGAAGTTCGCTGATATCCTTTTGACCGATCTTCACGTTTCCGACGGCTTTGTCCGTCGCTTCGCTTTCCGAGCGGGCCAAACCTTTGCCTGAAAATTTCACGGAACCCAGCTCATCGCCCGTCTCCTTGTTTGTCAGCACCGCGATAACATCGGCGCTCACGTTAGACATCGTTCCCGCCATTCCATCCACGCGGCTTGACGGACCGGCTTCAACCCGCACCTCGATAACAAATTTGGACGACCCGACGACTTTGTATCCGATCTGGGTAATTACCGATGAAAAGATGCCCTTGAGATTCTCATTCATCTTCGCGGACTTCGTGTTGACCTTCAATGCAAACGAAACATCCGAGGGAGCAGCGGACCAGGTGAAGTAGACGGCCGAAGAATTCAGGGATTGGTCAAATTCGCGGCCAAGACTCTCGAACAGAAGACGGGCCCGGATGCCGTTCCCCGACATGGCGCGGACTGTGGTCGAGAGCGAAGCCAATCCTTGGTCGTCCGTCGTTGCATCCCCAATTTTTGTTTTGTCCGAGGATTCGAAGATGACGATAGAACCTGCCACAGGAACACTCTTACCTTCAGTCGCAAGAGTCACAAACACCACGAACGGTTCTGCAAAGGCTTCTCCAATTTTCCCCTTCTGCTTGTCGCCGCTTTTCTTCTCCAATTTCACCGTGGACAGAATCTTGCGGATATCGGAAGTGACCGCGGTTGGGCCGAAGGTGACCGGCGGTTGGTAACGCGTATGTGCAACCGCATTGTAGAGTGCCTGTTTGGGCAGCAGTGGGGCGATCGTCTTGCGTACTTCCAGGAGATTCTGGATTGCTTCGTTCAGCTTTCCCTTCTTCGCATACTCAATCGAGGAGGTTCGGAGTTCAACCGCCTGTTTCCATCCGGACTCCATTTCGGCCTTGAGGGACTCGCAGTATTTGTCCCGCTCCAGCACCACGAGCGCATAGGCGGCCCCGGTCGCTTTGTCAACGACCGTTTCGATGACTTCCATTCCCGTAATCTCATCGCTGACAGCCGTGCGAACATTCGACCGGAAATCAGAGAAGATCTGTTCATCCTTGTTGAATTGGAAGCTCTCGGATACGTTTTTGACTTCTGCCTGAACCTGGACCCGGATTTGGGAAACCACGTCCATCTGAGCAGCCTTCTTGGCCGCTTCCATTGCATTGGAACCGGACCCCGACCCAACGCCGATAATGTACATTTCGGAAGGATAGCGGATCGTCTTGTGCGATGTGTACCAGTCAGGGATTTGTGCCAGCACCTGCACACTGGTGAGGATGGATGCAATCCCTGCGACAACGATTCGAAGCGATAGTGTTTTCACAGTCATAGGCCTTTCAGAGTTTTCTCGCGTACCTTGTGTCGATGGAAAGCGTCCGACGGATGTTACTCGACCGCGACCATCATCAATTTCCGATTCAGATTCACCTGGCGCAATTTCCCGGCGGAGAAGTTGGCGTTGAATTCCTTTCGCATCTCACGGAAGAATCCCGTCGGATTTTGCATATCCGGATTTGAGACCCATACCAGGTAGTCGATCGTTTTGTCGCTCACGACGTTCTGTTTCGTCTTGCTGCAGAGCTTCTTGAGCATTTTCTGAACCGCGTCTTCGATGTCGTACTTCTGATCTTCGTCGAATTTTCCGACAATGTTCACAATGACCTTGTACTGCAAGCCATTCTTCAGGTCATCCTGCCAGTAGGAATTGATGCGGCTCATGACATTGTTGAGTGCGTTTGTCACCGCAGCTTCGACCAATGCCGTGGCGGGAGCCGCAGATTCGTCACTGTACCCTGTTTCCGTTCCCAGCAGGCGGGCGGTTGTCGTTTCATAGGCCCTCACCGAAACAGAAGCCTTCCTCACTTCCGACGAACCGATGATTCTCGTGTCGACAGTAATTGTATACGTGATATAGACATCGCTCCCAACCGAGAGTGCGATGGCGTACGACAAGTCTTCTTCGTGCCCCTTGAGTGACATTTGTGCTTTCTGCTGCTGGAAGATCTGCTCGGCCTGGTCCGGAGCAATAACGCTGTATTTTTTTGAGGTGAGATGCGACTCAATGGCCGACGCCCCCTGTTTCAAGACGGTATTGGAACGGAGCTCGTCCAGGGGATTCTGGCCTGGCTTCACTTCTGGGAGGGCCATAATCGTCGGCATGCCGATTTCCTCAGTAATATCCTGCACGGAGGCAATGATCCGCCGTTCCACAAGCTGGTCCGAGATCGCCTTTCGATTGACCCGGAATTGTTTTTCGATCCTTATTTTTTCCCCTCCGGCCATTTTTATCCTGCTGTCAAATCCCGAGGCTTCCCATGCAATGAACTTTTGTATGTTTGTTTCGTCAAAGAATTCCGTCTCCATTGTTGCGAACTTTCTCTTATCATCCTCACTACGCAGTAATCCATCGAGACCAGCACCTCCATACACAACGAAGTAGACGGCTGACTTGCGCGCATCCGTTTCGGCCATCTTCACCGATTCCTCTTCCTTGAACCCCCACATGCCTTTGACACCGCCGATGCCTTTTGCCCGTATCATGACTTCTGCCGGGCCGTTGGCCTCAACAAACGTCGCTTCCCGTGAAGTCGGCAGGGTTGCTTGTCCTACCATCATGCATGCTGAAAGGACAACCATGCCAACTGCAATCGCAATATTTTTACCCATGACTATTCTCCGCCGTAATTATGAAGGTCGTATTAGTAAAATGATGGAATCGCAACGTTTAGCCAGACATAGATACCAAGCCCGGAGTACTTGATGTCGGGACCTACTGCATCCTTGTTTTTGACCAGTTCGTTGCCGTCCTTGTCGTCGACCGTAGCCGACCATGAATTGCTGATCCCGTACAGGTTGTACTCCGCAGCGGCTCCTACAGAGAAGTGCGGCGTGATATATACTTCCAAACCCGCGCGGATGTCGAAGCCGAGCGAGCTATTCGCCAGTTTGTAAGTCACATCATCGCTATTGGTCTCATCTTTTCCTTTGCCATCCATCTGGAAGATCGCGTACTTGATATCCGCCTGCAGCAGGAATCCATATCGACGAAAATAGAATTTCTTCACGACACCCGCATGGATCGAACCTGTAAACGACGTTCCAATATCCACACTGTCGGTTCCGACGATTTGCTTGCTGCTGTTGAACTTCGGAATATAGAGTTTGCCATCTACCTGTGCCAGTCCAACATTCAAACCGACATGCCCCCAGAATTCGGAAATCTTGGTCGTATTGGCAAGACTTGCTTGAATTGCTCCCATGAGACCATACGCGTTCTTGTTTTCGGCATTCACCTTGACTCCGAAATTATAGTTCGAAGATCCAAGGAGATTCATCGGGGGCAGTGCAATCCTGGAATTGAATTCTCCGACCGAAGCTGGAAAAGTAACGCCCGCGATGAGGCCGTTGATACCGAGCAGCGGAAGCTCGACAGCACTCAGTCCGGGGGAGTAATTGGTACCGGAAATGACCTGTGCATACGAGTTCGAGGATTCATCCCTCTTGTTGTCAGCGACGTCCCGTATCTTGACAAATCCACGCCTTGTTTTGATGACCTGTCCTGTTTCCGTTTCTTCCATCTCTTCAATCCAATAGGTGTCATCCAATCCGACTCCTTCGCGATTGCCAATGCTGAGCCTGAGACCCGTCGCGGACGTTTCCGTTACTCCGCCGGTGAGGGTGAATGCTTCTAACCGCTTTGTCTCGATTGCGATGTTCTTGCAGCTCGTGTTGACGACATCTTCAAATGCCTCGGTATCGGGATTCCCTTCTTTGTCGTCATCTTTCTCCTTCGAGCGCGCCATGGTACCAATGCCCCATCCCTGTGACCGTCCGATAAAGACAACCGACACGGTGTTCGAGCGGTCGACATTCAGCTTGTACCACAAGAGACCCAGCTTGAGCTCATGGGTATACTTCGTGTACGGAACCTTCTTCACGACTTTTCCCTTGTTGTCTTTTTCTTCGCGTGTATCCTTCTTCACGGTCCTCTCATACGATTCGACAAAGGGTATGTAGAAGAAACCGGAGTTGAGGATCGACTCGAGCTGGCTCGCCGACATGCCGGCAGCCTTTGCCTTCATCGCAAGAAACGTGTTTCGGTCGGCCTCCGTGAGGTTCTGTTTGCCCAGGATTTCTTTATTGAGATCCAGAATTTGAAGCAGTTGTGGAGCGAGGGTTCGGTCGAGAACAGGCTTGACACTTTCTGGAGTGAATTGCGTTAGCGACGACGCTTCAGCGCTGAATGCCTGAACGACGGTATCTGGTAAGGACGCATAATTGAATCGTGCGAAGTTGATGCTTCCCGCGACTGCCTTTTTGATGAATTCGGTCTGGTCTGTGGTCAGGCTGAATTGCGGTGGCACAAGAACCTTGTCCACGTACGACACGACTTTCTTCTTGTATTTCTGCGCTTGACCGGGTATTGTGATGGCGACAATGAGGAGACCGACAAGAAGTGATCGACGCATGATGCAACTCCTTTTCTGATATTCTGTTGTGCAGAGTACACGAAACGTGGAGTCTCTCTTCGAGGCTGCACAGTATCTCCGCGACCCTCGTTCGATACAAACGAACTTCTTGACTTCAAATTTATCCAAGATTCGCACAAAAGCCAACTAAAGGTTGACGCCGGTGCTTGATTTTCGTGACTTATTGCATATCTTGATTTCGATAGTCACAACGGGCTTTTCTCAATAATGCGACCGATTGAATCCTCGCTGTACCATCAGATTGCTCCATTTGATGACTCAACGAATGATTTGCACCCGACCGTGATCCTGCTGCACGGCCGCGGCTCTAACGAAGAGGATCTGTTCGGGCTTGTTCCCTATCTTGATCCCCGTTTTCTCTTTGTCGCTGCGCGCGCCCCCTTCTATTTCCCTTATGGAGGCTTCACGTGGTACGATCTTCAGGAGATCGGCACGCCGGACGCCAAGCAGTTCAATGAAAGCTACGAGCGCCTTACGCAATTCCTCGACGACGTTCAGAAGCATTATCCGGTTGATCCTCAACAGACTTTCTTACTGGGTTTCAGCATGGGAACAGTGATGTCGTATTCTCTCGCCCTGACCAAACCGGAGCGAATCAAAGGAGTCGTCGCCCACAGCGGTTATGTTCCCGAGAACACGACCCTGCAGTTCAAATGGAATGAGCTCCGCCTCACTTCCTTTTTCGTCGCTCACGGCATCAACGATCCCGTCATCCCGATCCAATTCGGACGAAGGGCCCAGGAGCTTCTCTTGCGGACGGAAGCACCGCTCGTATACTGCGAGTATCCGATCCAGCATCAAATAAGCGAAGAAAGCCTGCGCGATCTGACAGGCTGGTTGAGCAAGCATCTTGAGCCGGCGTGATTGGTGTTGAGCCAGATTGAACAGCGCCATTCTTTCTCGTATATTGTGTGCGCATCCCAGAACCTCAGACCCGTCAAACCACCTATTCGTTCGGTGATCCGATGAATCGAAGAAGTCGTTCCCACCAATTTGTTCTTGTTCTCGTAGTATTTCTCCTCACTGCATGTTCCCGTGAAGAGAAATCAGCCCCTGCAGATGCTTCAATGACCGACCTTATACAACCTGTGAAGGAGGAATTCTGTCCAGACCGCCGCGTGGCCGTTTTCGATATTACGGTCGAGAAGAGAGGAAATGACATCGTCCTCAGAGGCGAGGTCGACAACGCTGCGGCAAAAGATAAACTTATCGCGGCAGTAAAATCCAAGACAAGCGGTGCGATCCTGGACAGCGTGCTTCTACTGCCGGACCCAAAGCTTGGGGACAAGACATATGGAATCATTCCGTTGAGCGTTGGCAACATGCGGAGCAAGCCGGGGAGTGCCGAAGAGCTGGGCTCCCAGGTTTTGATGGGAATGGTGGTCAAGGTTTTGAAAAAGCAGCGGGGATATTATTACGTTCAGTCACATGACAAGTACCTCGGTTGGATTGATGGCGCCGAAATCCATCTTGTTACTCAGAGCGAAGCGGATGCATGGTCTGCCGCTCCGAAAGTTATCGCCACGGCTATCTATGCCACCATCCGGGAACAGCCTTCCACTCGATCGCTTCCCGTCAGCGACCTGGTCGCTGCATGCTTGATGAAACGACTCGGCGACAAAGGGCAATGGATCTCGGTCGAGTTGCCTGATGGACGTAAGGGATTCGTGGAACGCACGGCGGTGCAGGACTATCAGACCTGGAAGCAATCCCGGAGACTCACGGGAGCGAATATAACACGCGATGCAAAGGCACTCCTCGGCATTCCCTATTTGTGGGGAGGTACATCAACCAAAAGCATGGATTGTTCAGGATTCACAAAAACGGTCTATCGCCTGAATGGTCTGGAACTGAACCGCGACGCCGACCAGCAGGCAACCATGGGAACACCCGTTCCGTACACCGACGACATGCAGAAATTCCGCACTGGCGATCTGCTGTTCTTTGGACAGAAAGCCGCAGCGGAAAAGCCCGAGCGGATTACGCACGTTGGGATCTATCTCGAAAAGAAACAATTCATTCACAGTTCGGGGCGGGTCCAGCTCGGCAGTTTCGATCCCGCCTCGCCGTACTATGAGGGTCGACTACTTGAACGTTTTGTCCGCGCGCGGAGAGTCATCCCCCAGATGGAAGTCCCTGAAGTGACCAAAGGAAACGAATGATGGACGTGAAGAACTGTCCGTTGCTTTCGGACATCAGACTTCGTACCTTTCTGCCAACATAGGACCAGACACTGATGACAATGGCAAACACGAAAAAACGGATCATGATCGTCGATGATGAGCCCACATGGATCAAGGTGCTGAGTCATCTTCTTCGCGGTAAAGGATATGTAGTCCACGAAGCGGGAAGTGCGAAAGAAGCGCTCAAAACACTTGTCGGATTCAAGCCGGATCTGATAGTCAGCGACGTTCGAATGCCTGACATGAATGGATTCGATTTTCTCAACGAGATCAGGAAGAATTCGAAGAATTTCGGCACACCGGTTGTTTTTCTCACCGCCATTGATGACTATGACGCCAGGAGAGTTGCAAAGGAACTTGGCGCCACGGACTATCTGATCAAACCATTCGATGAGCAGGAAGTTCTCACCATTCTATCGAAGCATCTCAATCCTTGAACTCTGCTCGCTGACAGACGAGAATGATCAACCGCGCTAACAAAAGACTTCGCGCCTCCCTCGGGCCGATCGAACAAGCTCAAATTGTCGCCTCGACTGCCGTGGTTGTCGCCTTGGTGACGATTGTCGCTGTGCGCTATTTGAGTCGCACCTCCGGGGGCGCTGCGGAGGAGCAGAAAATTGACTGGATTCTCTTTGCGTCTGTTTTCACCACTGGCATCTTTGGCTTCATTATCGTTTTCTTCACGCTCAGGTACGGCCGCCTGCTCGAAGGACAGCGCCAAGAGCTGCTTGCGATGAACATGATTTCAGAATCTGTCAATCGTGCTGTTGAGCTCAAGTACCTCTTCCACAACGCACTTCAAGAAATACTCCGCGTCCTTGATGTCGAGTATGGATGGATCTTTCAAGTTGAAGACAACAAAATGGTGCTCGGTGCACAGCGAGGGACGGAAGAACTCAAAACTCCTATCCTGAAGCCCGGAACCGATATTGCGTCTCCAGAGTATTCGTGGGTTCGCGCACCTCGCATTCTCAAACGAACCACGAGAAAACAGGCGGGTACTCCGGAGGGTTGGGAGTATGACGACGTGGATGCCTGGATTTCGGTTCCCGTCATGATGAAAGATCACTTCTTCGGCATCATTATTGTCGCCAGCAAAAACCGAGATGCGTTTTCCACCAAACAGCTGGATTTGATAACTGCGTTTGCAAACCAGATTGGTGTGGCAATCGAAAATGCGACGCTCTTCGAAAAGCTCCGGAAATCGGAAGAACGTTACATGGACTTGTTTGAGCATTCTCCCGATATGTACCATCTTGTCAATCCGGAAGGGATCATTATTAGCTGTAACCAGACGGAAGCGGATCGTCTCGGGTACCGGAAGGAAGAACTCGTCGGCTATCCGGTGACAAGACTCTATCCACCCCACTATCATACGGAAGCAAAATCGTTGGTGCACGAGATCTTCAACAGCAGCAAAGACATCAAGAGTCTGGAAGAGCAGATGGTGGATAGCGCCGGCGGGGTGATCGACGTAAGCGTCAGCACCTCGCTGATTTATGGCGAATCACGCGCACCCATCCTCATACGGGTGGTCGCTCGCGACATCACCGAACGAAAGAAAATGGAAGAGAAGATCTTTCATGCACAGCGCATCGACAGCATCGGCAACCTGGCCGGAGGAGTTGCCCACGACTTCAACAACATTCTGACTTCGATTCTGGGTTCAACCGCAATCATGAAGCGCAAGATGAAGAAACATGATCCGTGGTATCGCATCGTGGATATTGTCGAAACTGCCGCAAAACGAGGGGCCAGTCTGACTCGACAGTTGCTAACGTTTGCACGGAGGAGCAATGTCCAGTTCCGGCCTGTCATTCTCAATGACCTCATCGACGAGACGCTTCATTTGTTCGAGTCCACCATTGAAAAGACCATTACCGTCAAGAAATCGCTGACGAATGAAGTGTGTCTGGTGAACGGCGATGACGGACAAATTCAGCAGGCGCTCCTCAATCTTTTGATCAATGCCCGTGATGCCATGGCGGAGGGGGGTGAGATTTCTGTTCAAAGCGAGAAAATCGACTTTGACACGAGGAAACAGGCGCCGCTGTCTGAAGACAGGACAGGCGAATTTGTTGCCATTTCTGTCACCGATCACGGGATTGGGATGGATCGCCAGATCCAGCAACGCATTTTCGAACCCTTCTTCTCCACGAAAGCTCAGGGAAAAGGAACCGGTATTGGCCTGGCCGTTGTCTACGGCGTCGTCAATTCGCACAACGGATTTATCACGGTGCAAAGCGAACCTGGCATCGGTTCACAGTTCACGCTGTATTTCCCTCTCCTGAAAGAAACTGACCGCGCACATCAGCGCCTTCGAACGACAAGACTCCAGCGTGGAACCGAACGCATCCTCGTCGTCGACGACGAACAGAACGTGGGCGAAGTGATCGGAGGAATGCTCTCCAATCTTGGTTATCAAGTCACGATTGTGGACAGCGGCAAAAAAGCCATCGCACTTTACAAAAAGGCCAAACGCTTTGATGCCGTTATTCTTGATATTAACATGCCCATTATGGGTGGGAAGGAAACGTTTGCGAAGCTGAAGACCATCGACCCGGACATTCGCATTATCGTCTCTACGGGGTACAGCAACAAGAGCTCGGAAACGCTCCCGACGGGAGATGCCGCGGATGGATTCTTGCAGAAACCCTACCAGCTTGAGGAGCTTTCCAGGATGATGCGTGATGTCCTGGAGCAGAAACACCTCGCACACAAGAATCAACGGGACGGTTGACTCTCCTGACTGCCCCCCGATCTTGAAACTCGCAGAATTATTTGGTACCATGCCACTGTGAGTCCTTCACAGTGGGCACACCCCCGTTTCATTCGAGAGCAACGAACGCTACCATGGATTTGACGAAATTCGGTGAGGAACTGAAGAGACTCCGTCTCGATAAGCAAGTCTCGCTGATGGATATTTCTTTCTCCACACGCATTAACATCAAATTTCTCGAAGCAATAGAGGCTGGGAAATTCTCGGTGCTTCCGCAGGCTTATGTTCGGGCGTTCCTGCGGGAATACGGCAAGGCCATAGGCCTGACGGCCAACGAGACAATGCTCCGATATGATGGAGCACGCGAAGAGCAAAGCTCATCCGTGACCCATGAAGCTCGGCTGATCACCCCACCGACTCCGATGTCGCCAGCACAGAAGCCGGTTGAAGCCTTGAATCAGATCTTGTTCTCTTCGTTGAAAAGGAATCTCGGATTTGCGGCTATCCTCATAGCTGCGGTCGCCTTCGTTCTCTATCTGCGCAACTCTTCTTCGAAATCCCCGGAGAACACGCGGGAGATTCCGTTCGATACCGTTGTCAAGGAGACCGAAGCTACCGCCTACAAGCCGGATGCTCTTGCTCGCACTGTTCTTCCTCCTCCCGTGGTCAAAGCCGACAGCCTGCGGCTCGAAATCATCTCAAGCGATTCTGTTTGGATCAGCATTCTGATTGACGGCAAGAAGACCGTGGAATATCTTTTTCCGCCGAACCGATCACGGTCGCTCACCGCGAAGGATCAGTTCTCCATAACAATGGGAAACGCCGGCGGAGCAATCTTCAAGCTCAATGGGCGTGACCTGGGAACCCTCGGTCGACGCGGCGCGGTTGTTCGAAATGCTATCCTCAACGAGGCTCGACTCAAAAACCAGTGATGTTCGCTGACAGCCCATGCCATCCGAACGTCGGTCATCGGTTTTGAAACGTCTTGAAGCCCTTCGCTCCGAAATCTCCTCCCACGACTATCGCTATTACGTCCTGGCGCAACCGACGATTTCCGACCTCGCCTATGACGCACGTATGCAGGAACTTGTTGAACTGGAGCGCCTCCACCCGGAACTGATCACTCCCGATTCGCCGTCGCAACGCGTCGGCGGTTCTCCAACGAAGGAGTTTCCGTCGGTGACCCATGCCGTCCCTATGTTGAGTCTTGCCAACACCTACAACGAGGAAGAAATCAAGGATTTTGACCGGAGGGTTCGATCACTGCTGGGCCATGAGCCTTATCGATACGTGTGTGAATTGAAGTTCGACGGTATCGCTATCAGCTTACGGTATGAGAACGGGGTCTTCGTGCGTGGGGCCACCCGAGGTGATGGAACACAAGGGGATGACATTACGCAAAACCTGAAAACGATTCGATCCATTCCGTTACGCCTTTTCGATCCTCCGAAGCAGTTACGGGACCTTGAAGTACGGGGTGAAGTATTCATGGAACGAAACGATTTTCAAAAGATGAATGAGGAGCGCCAACGTGCCGGTGAAAAAACATTCGTCAATCCCCGCAATTCTGCGGCTGGAACTCTCAAATTGCAGGACCCCAGGATTGTCGCCCAACGTCCCTTGAAGTTCATTGCCTACTACCTCCGATCCGATGAAATGACATCACAGAGTCATTACGACAATTTGGAGATACTGCGGAAGATCGGTTTTCCCGTGAGCGGACATTCAAAGGTGTGCCCGACGGTCGATGATGTGGTCAAGTTCTGGGCACGATGGGAAGAACAGCGGGACTCGCTTCCGTACGACATCGACGGAATTGTCGTCAAGGTGGATTCCCGTTCTCAACAGGAGAAGCTTGGAACCGTCGCCAAAAGCCCACGCTGGGCAATTGCGTTCAAATTCACTCCTCGCAGTGTGGAGACCAATCTTCTTGACATCAAGCTTCAGGTGGGGCGCATGGGAACGATTACGCCCGTGGCCGATCTCAAACCCGTTTTTGTTGGAGGATCCACCGTCTCCAGGGCAACGCTGCACAATGAGGATTACATCCGCGAGCTCGATATCCGGATTGGCGATATCGTTGTCGTGGAAAAAGGGGGAGATGTGATTCCGAAGGTAAGTGGTGTCGTGCTCGCGAAGCGGCCTGCGGGGACAAAACCATACAAACTCGCCACGACGTGCCCCGAGTGCGGATCGAAAACATCCCGACCTTCGGATGAGGCAAACTACTATTGTGAAAACAGCGAATGCCCGGCTCAGATTCGAGGACGGATCGAGCATTTTGCACACAGAGGGGCCATGGATATTGAAGGTCTTGGGGAAGCCGTCGTGGATCAGTTGGTGTCGCTGGGATACATTCGCCACTATGCCGACCTCTATGATCTTCGGGGAAAAGCCTCGAAGCTTGCCTTGCTCGACCGATGGGGTGAGAAAAGCGTCTCAAATCTTCTCGCAGCCATCGACGCCAGTGCGTCACGCCCATTTTCCCGCGTGTTGTTTGCGCTCGGTATTCGTCACGTCGGTGCCGGATTGGCGCAGCTCCTCGCTAAACACCTCACCTCGATAGACGCGATCATGTCTGCCCGGCGGGAGGATCTCGAGACAATTCCTGGTGTCGGACCTCGGATTGGCGACAGTGTCTATAGCTTTTTTCAGGACAAGCACAACCGTGGCCTGGTTGAACGACTGCGACAGGCAGGTCTCCAGATGATTGAGCGGCGACCGAAATCTCGATCTCCGCTTGCAGAAAAAACATTTGTTCTCACCGGCACTTTGCGTACATTATCCCGTGAGGAAGCGAAAGCTCTCGTCGTGTCACTCGGCGGCACTGTGGCTTCGAGTGTCAGCAAGAAAACCGACTTTGTTGTCGTCGGCGAAGAGGCAGGTTCGAAGCTTCAGAAGGCACGTGACCTCGGTGTTCCTACGATCAACGAACAGGAATTCCTTGCGCTGATCACCAAATCATCATCGATTACCTAACATAGGGGGCTTTATGAATACTTCCATTTTCCGGAGCGGTTCAATTTTGCTGATGTTGGTTTGTATTCCTTCGTTCGTTGTACTGGGTCAAATGAGGAGCGGAAAACTGGGGGTCGGAGCGGGGGGATCGCTTTACCTCTTTGTCGAGAATATCAACGACAGACTCCCCAAAGCCGGAGGCGGCGTGAATCTCAGCTATTCTGCTATGGAGCACGTGGGTATTCGGGCAATGTTCGGTGCCGGCCAACTGGGCTGGCTCGACAAGGTCGCTGCACAAAGACATACCACGAATATATTCTCCGCCAATCTGTACGTGAGCTACGACATATTGCCACACAGCACATTCAATCCATTTCTTTTTGTCGGCGCCGGCGCTATCTATTTTGATCCGCGTGATAACGCTGGTGTTTATCCCACCGCGAGCTTCGAAAAGTTCGACATCAATTACCTCGGCGGGGTGGGCGTGGATGTCTTCTTCAGCGAGTTCTTGTCCATGACCGTGTCGGGAGAAATAGCGATGGCAAATACGAACAAGCTCGATCTTGGAAAGACCCAGCGTTCGCGTGAGCTGTATTCGAGAGTCAATTTGGAATTTCGTTACTATTTCTTCGATGAGCCGTACATCACAAAGCTGATCGAAGCGCTTCAGCGGCGATTCGACAATAAATAGTATCCGGCATGTTTGAAGGATTTCGGTTCAATCTGGGATTGCAGTACGCCCGCTTCCACTTTCGAAAGCATCGGGATCCTGTCGTCCGGTTTACCGAGGCCGTTGGCCGATCACGCAAAGCCCTCGTGATTCTTCCTGAATCGCTGACGGACATGGATTCCCTGCAGATTGTCATGAAGTATCTGAACAAGCGATTTGCTTCGGGGAGTCTCCTGGTTCTGGTGCGCGACGAGTTTGCATCCGCTGTCCGCGGCAACTTCAACACCAAAACAATCACGTATCATCCGAACGAGGTCAATCGGTGGTTTATCCCTCGCGTCGAATTGCTTCGGAAGATGAAATCGAGTACCTTCGATATAGCGCTGGACCTGAATGTCTCGCTGGCGCTCCCGAGTGCGTTCATGTGCCGGGAATCCAACGCCCCGCTGCGCGTCGGTTTTGCCAAGCCCCATGGAGATCATTTCTATAATTTCCAGGTCCAGACACGAATGACTGCCAATACCCCGGTTGCGTTTAGGAGTCTTCTCAAATGTCTTGATATGTTCTAAGTCTGTTTGGAGGGACGCATGCATTTTGAAATCAAAAAGAACGGCAAAGCAACCGTGTTGAAAATCAAGACACGCAAGCTCGACGCAAGCATTTCGCCGGAGCTTAAGGGCGAATTCTTGATTCTCTGCACGCCGCAAACCAAGGAATTGATCATTGACCTCGCCGACGTGGAATTCTGTGACAGCAGCGGACTGAGCGCCCTGCTGATCGCGGAGCGCAAGATGCGCGAAAACAATGGCGTCGTCAAGCTGGCCGCCATGCAGAAGAAAGTCACAACCCTGATCAAAATCTCTCACCTCGACCGCGCGTTCAAAATCTATGACACCGTGGCGAAGGCTCTCAAGAACTGAAGAGTCTCAACCCTACAATCTGCGAGAGGTTTCTTGGGTTTCTCATTCCTTGACTACACCATCGTAGTCGTGTATCTGGCCGGCGTCACTGCAGCCGGCGTTATTCTCTCCGGCAAACAAAAGTCTTCCCGCGACTATTTCCTCGGTGGAAAGAATATGTCGTGGTGGTCCGTGGGATTTTCGATTGTCGCCAGCGAAACGAGCACCCTCACCTTCATCTCCATCCCCGGCCTGGCGTACAAGAGCAATATGCATTTCCTCCAGCTGGCCGTTGGGTACTTCATCGGCCGCCTCCTTGTGACCGTCATTTTCATACCGGCCTACTACAAAGGCAACCTGGAGACTGCCTATGACTTTCTTGGAAAACGATTCGGAACATCCCTTCGCAAGTTTACGTCCTCCGTTTTCATCGTCACACGGGTGTTAGCATCGGGAGTGCGGCTGTTTGCCACCGCCATCCCGGTTCATCTCATCACTGGCCTGGACTATCCATCCAGCATTCTCCTGATCGGTTTCTTTACCCTCCTCTATACGTATCTCGGGGGCCTCAAGGCGGTCGTGGCCATGGACGTTGTTCAGATGTTCATTTATCTCGGCGGTGCAGTCGCATCGATGGTTCTCATCATCAATCAACTTCCCGGCGGCTGGGCCGATGTCGTACAATTTGGTCACGCTCCCGGAATCAACAAATTCGAGATCATCAACACTTCCTGGGGCAACGGTTTCCTTGATTTCCTCGCGACCCCCTACACCCTCATCGGAGGACTGCTCGGGGGCACATTCCTGACGATGGCGTCCCACGGGACGGACCAACTCCTCGTTCAGCGTTTACTCGGTTGTCGATCACGTTGGGATAGTCAGCGCGCGCTGATGCTTGATGCAAGTTTCATTGTTCTCCAATTCGCTTTTTTTCTCATTCTGGGACTTTGCCTCTACGCCTTCTACGGAGGCGTCTCCTATCAACAGCTTGGTTTGTCTTCTTCCGATGAGATCTTTCCAAAGTTCATTGTCGAGAATCTGCCACAAGGGATTGCAGGGCTCGTTGTCGCCGGCGTCCTCGCGTCGGCTATGGGAACGTTGTCTTCATCGATCAGCTCCCTCGCCTCCTCATCCTATCTCGACTTGTTCAAGCTCTCGTCCAGCGGTCGCGTGCTGAACCAGTCTCTTGAACTGCGATGGTCGAAGATATTTACGCTGATATGGGGCGTTATCCTCATCGGCGGTGCAATGCTTTTTACTGACACAAAGAATCCCGTTGTGGAGCTTGG
>Ga0315286_10000791_pt1 | contig 27548 bp, 31 predicted proteins | sample YL17G10_0_MG_FD_205038 | JGI IMG/M metagenome (GOLD analysis project Ga0315286, IMG submission 205038) | Sediment microbial communities from Yellowstone Lake, YNP, Wyoming, USA - YL17G10_0 | ecosystem: Environmental > Aquatic > Freshwater > Lake > Sediment | place: USA: Wyoming | collected... | reverse complement strand
CGCCGATTAAAAGGTGAGGCGTTAAAATCATATTTATACGCTTATTATATCTCAAAAGAACTTAACAATGAAGTAAATTATTGGTAGAGTAAAGCTATGGGTAAATTATATATAATCGCTACTCCAATCGGGAATTTAAAAGATATAACCCTTCGAGCACTGGAAACCCTAAAAGAGGTTGATTTGATTTTGTGCGAGGACACGCGAGTGACTAAAAAACTGCTCGAACATTATAATATTGAGAAACCGGTTGAAAGCTATCATCAACACAGCAATTTTAATAAGATTGGAAAAATCAAAGAATTATTGAAACAAGGTAAGAATTTGGCCTTGGTTTCAGACTCCGGAACCCCGGGAATTTCCGATCCAGGGAATAAGTTGATTGGTATTTTGGCAGGTGAGTCGATGAGTAATTTAGAAATTATTCCGATTCCGGGGCCGAGCGCCATAATTTCCGCAGCCGGTATTTCCGGTTTTCCTATGGATAAATTCGTTTTTCTTGGATTTCCCCCGCATAAAAAAGGCAGGCAGAAATTCTTCAAAGAGTTTAGCGAATATAAATATCCGGTCGTAATTTACGAATCTCCGCACCGTATCGTTAAAACCCTGAATGAATTGAAAAATATCGGCGAATTTGATATAGTTGTCGGGCGCGAACTAACCAAAAAATTCGAGACAATCTATAAGGGAAAAATTAGTGAAATTATTCCCAAAATCGAGCCAAGAGGAGAATTCGTAATTGTAGTAAACAACAAACATGAAAAATAAATTTTATATCACAACTACACTTCCGTACGTGAATGCATCGCCGCACATAGGCTTCGCATTGGAAATTGTGCAGGCCGATGTAATTGCGAGGTACCGTTCTCTTTCCGGAGATGAAGTATTTTTTAATACCGGAACCGATGAACACGGATTGAAAATTTACCAAAAAGCAATCGAAGAGAAGAAGGACCCGCAGAAATACTGCAATGAGTATGCGGCTAAATTCGACTTATTAAAAGAAAAACTCAATCTTTCTTACAATAATTTTATTCGTACAACGGACAAGCATCATATTAAGGCAGCCCAAGGGTTTTGGAAAAAATGTGAGGCGAGTGGAGATATTTATAAAAAGAATTATAAAACTAAATATTGCGTAGGTTGTGAACTGGAAAAAACAGATTCGGAATTAGTTGATGACAAATGCCCGATTCATCCGGACAGAAAGATAGAAATTATCGAGGAAGAAAACTATTTTTTCCGATTCTCAAAATACCAAAAATCACTTTTAGATTTATACGAAAAAAATCCAGATTTCGTAATTCCGGAACATCGACAAAAAGAAATTTATAATTTTGTGAAAAGCGGATTGCAAGACTTCAGTATTTCCAGACTTAGAAGTAAGATGCCTTGGGGCGTACCGGTACCCGGCGACGACAATCATGTAATGTATGTTTGGTTTGATGCTTTGATAAATTATATTTCCTGTCTTGGTTGGCCCGAAGATGAGAAGAAATTTAATTTATTTTGGGGAACCAAGAAAAATCCGAACGCGATTCAAGTGGCGGGTAAAGATAATTTAAGGCAGCAAACAGCAATGTGGCAGGCGATGCTGATATCCGCGGGAATTCCTAATTCCAAGCAGGTTTTTATTCACGGATTTATCAACTTGGGTGGTCAAAAGGTAAGCAAGTCATCTGAAATTTCCTTACCTGGTCCGATTGAATTGGCCGATAAATATGGCATTGATACGCTTCGCTATTACCTATTAAGAGAAATTCTTGCTTGCGAAGACGGCGATTTTTCGCTCGAGCGGTTGGAGCAAAGGTATAATGCGGATCTGGCCAATGGTCTTGGTAATTTGGTGGCCAGAGTTTTAACGTTGGTGGACAAAAATAAGATTAAAAGCAAAAAATCCGACAGAGAAACCATAAAAGTAGTCGAAAAAACAGTCGAAAATTACCGCAAAGCCATCAAGGGGTTTGGATTTAATGAGGCACTGGAAGAAATTTGGAAATTGATAGGATTTTGTGATAAGTATGTTGATGATAATAAACCATGGGAATTGGCGAAGACCGACAAGAAAAAATTGGAACAGGTTTTATCTAATCTGATTTATTGTATTTCCGAAATTGCCGATTTAATCGCGCCGTTTTTACCAGAAACCGGCGAGAAAATAAAAAACCAGCTTGAAAACGGGAAGTCGGAAATTTTGTTTCCCAGAATTGAAAAATAATTTTGATTTTTAATTTTTGCATTTTGATTTATGCTTATTGACACCCATTGTCATCTTAATTTTGACGATTTTAACAACGACCGAGATGAAATCATCGGTCGTTGTTTGGCTAATGATATTTGGCTAATTAATATTGGCGTAAATTATAAAACCTCACAGGAAGTAATCGAAATTGCGCAAAAATACGAAAAGGGAGTTTATGCTACGGTTGCCATTCATCCGCACGATGTTACCGGATATGAAAAAAGAGAAAAAGAAGAGTTTGATTACGATAAATTTCTGGAATTGGCGAAAAACAAAAAAGTTGTGGCAATTGGCGAAACTGGCTTGGATTATGCATATTGTGAAAATGACGAAAAAGCGCAAAAACTACAACAGGAAGTTTTTATTAAGCACCTGGAGCTGGCGATAGAAGTAAATAAGCCTATTGTCGTCCACTCCCGTCGAACTTTTCCGGAAATTTTAAGCATTATTCAAAATTCAAAATTCAAAATTCAAAATTCCGGACTCGGCGTACTTCATTGTTATATGGGCCGCTGGTCTTATGCTGAAGAATATTTGAAACTCGGATTTTATCTTAGCTTTACGGGCTTAATTACTTATGCGCGTGATTACGATAAAGTCATCAAAAATACGCCACTCGGGAGAATTTTGATCGAAACCGATGCGCCATATCTGGCACCCGAACTTATCAGAAAACAAGACGAAATCGTCAGAAATACTCCTGAAAACGTTAAATATGTGGTAGAAAAAATCGCAGAGATAAAGGGGATAAGTTTTGATGATGTCGCCGAACAAACAACCAAAAACGCCAAAGAGTTGTTTGTGATATAATATAAATATGGAATATAATCCCGAAAAAATCGAATCAAAGTGGCAGAAGAAATGGGAAAAACTTGGCATAAATAAGGCCAAGGATTTCTTGTCCCGAGCGAAGTCGAGGGATGATAAGGGCAAGATGTATATTTTGGTTGAGTTCCCTTATCCTTCGGGAGACGGTTTGCATGTCGGGCATGTACGCAGCTATACCGCACTTGATGCGATTTCCCGAAAAAAGAGAATGGAAGGATATAATGTTTTATATCCGTTTGGCTATGATGCTTTTGGTTTGCCAACCGAAAACTATGCTATAAAAACAGGCATTCATCCAATTGAAGTTACCAAAAAAAACACAAAGACTTTCGAAAGGCAACTAAGAAGCCTGGGGTTGTCTTTTGACTGGTCAAGGCAAGTCAATACCACTGACCCGAAATATTATAAATGGACGCAATGGATATTCCTGCAATTTTTCAAAAAAGGACTGGCATATCAAGCAAAAATGCCGATTAATTGGTGTCCGAGCTGTAAAATCGGCTTGGCCAACGAAGAGGTTGTTGGCGGAAAATGCGAACGATGCGGAGCGGAAACCGAAAAAAGGGAAAAGAAACAATGGGTTTTAAAAATTACCGCTTATGCGGACAGGCTGATTAATGATATGGGAAAAGTCGATTATCCGGAAAGAATTAAAAGCCAACAGATAAACTGGATTGGCCGTTCCGAAGGCACAACTATTAAATTTAAAATCGGCGAATCAACAATTGAAGTTTTTACCACGAGAATCGACACAATTTTTGGGGTTACGGCCTTAGTTTTGGCACCAGAACATGAACTAATATTAAATATTAAAAATCAAATATTAAATATAAAAGAAGTTGAAGAATATATAAAAGATGCGAAAAAGAAATCGGAAATGGAAAGAATGGATATGGAAAAAGAGAAAACCGGAGTTGAATTGAAGGGAATTTTTGCAATTAATTCCTTAAATAACGAAAAAATCCCAATTTGGATCGGCGATTACGTGATTGCCGCTTATGGCGGGGGAGCGGTAATGGTTGTTCCTGCGCATGATAAACGTGACTATGAATTCGCAAAAAAATACGGCATTGAAATCAGGGAGGTTGTCTCGGGCGGGGATATCTCAAAAGAAGCGCACACTGATTACGGGAAATTAGTTAATTCTGGAGAATTCAATGGGCTGGATTCGGAACAAGCAATCAAAAAAATTACCGAATGGTTAAAGAAAAATGGGCTTGGAGACAAAAAAACAAATTACCACTTAAGGGATTGGGTGTTTTCGCGCCAGCATTATTGGGGGGAGCCGATTCCGATTATCCATTGCGAGAAGTGTGGCGTAGTTCCGGTCGAAGAAAAAGACTTGCCGGTTAAGCTGCCCTATGTTAAGAATTATAAACCCACAGATACCGGCGAATCACCGCTTGCAGGAATTAAGGAGTGGGTAAGCGTAAAGTGTCCCAAATGTAATGGACCGGCAAAAAGAGAAACCGATACTATGCCCAACTGGGCAGGCTCGAATTGGTATTTTATCAGATATTGCGACCCTAAGAACAATAAGGGTTTGGCGGATATAAAGAAGTTGAAATATTGGATGCCGGTTGATTTATATAATGGCGGAATGGAGCATACTACATTACATCTTTTGTACTCACGTTTTATCTATAAGTTTTTGTACGACATCGGAGTTGTTCCGCATAACGAGCCATATAAAAGCAGGCGTTCGCACGGAATGGTTTTGGCTGCTGATGGCAAAAAAATGTCCAAATCTCTCGGCAACGTGATTAACCCTGATGAGGTGGTAAAAAAATACGGCGCGGACACGATTCGTTTATATGAAATGTTTATGGGGCCCTATGAAGAAGCGATAAATTGGAGCACGGAAAGCTTAGAGGGTTGTTTCAGGTTTTTGAAAAGAGTTTGGAATATATTTGATCCTTCGACAAGCTCAGAACAAGTTAAAATCGGAAAAACCACCACCAAAGAATTGATACAAAAAATAAATTACACGATTAAAAAAGTCGGCGACGATTTGGAGAATATGAAATTTAATACCGTAGTTTCGACAATGATGGAATTTCTGAATGCCTGGAGCGAAAAAGATAATGTTTTATCAAAAAAAGACGCGGAAAGTTTTTTGAAAATTCTCGCGCCGTTTTGCCCGCACATTACCGAAGAACTGTGGTTAAAATTAAAGCCCGCCTCCGCCAAGGCTTCGGCGAGGCAGAAAAATTCCATTTTTCTGGAAAAATGGCCGAAATATGACGAAAAACTGATTAAGAAAGACATAATTGAGCTGGTAATTCAGATAAACGGGAAGGTAAGAGATAAAATCGAAGTAAGTGCGGAAATTTCCAAAGAAGAAGCGGAGAAATTGGCATTAAACAGTAAAAAAATAAAAACCTGGCTCAATAATCAAAAGCCAAAAGTAATAATTTTCGTAAAAGGAAAGCTGATAAATATAGTCATATAAGATGCAAGTATACTAATGATATGCTAATCAACTAATTGCTAATTCGCATATTCGTAAATTGGCATTAAATTCGTAGATTGGCATCGTGTTTATGAAAAAAAACATTGCGGTATTGATTTCCGGAAACGGTACGAACTTACAGTCGATTATCGACCACATCAAAAAGGGAAAGTTGAAATGCAATTTGGCAGTGGTGATTTCCAATAAAGCCGATGCTTATGGTTTGGTGCGGGCGAAAAAAGCGAAAATCCCTGTATATTTTGTTGATTCCAAAGACATTTCCAGAGAAGAACACGAAAAGAAAATTATCGAGATTTTAAAAAAACACAATGTCGACTTGGTGGTTTTGGCCGGATATATGCGTATTATTACGCCGCACTTTATTGAGCAATATAAAAATCGGATAATTAATATTCATCCGGCAATTCTGCCTGCATTTCCCGGAACCGACGGCTATGGCGATACCTTTAATTATGGTTGTAAGGTTGGCGGGTGCACTGTGCATTTTGTCGATTCAGGAGTTGATACCGGCCCGATAATTATCCAGAAAATAAATCCAATTCAAGAAAACGAAACATTGGAATCTTTTAAAAAACGCGGATTGAAAATCGAACACCAAGCGCTTCCCGAGGCAATTAAATTGTTTTGCGCAGACAAACTGAAAATCGAGGGAAGGAGGGCGAAGATAAAGAAGTGATTAATATTTAGTGATTAGTATTTAGAAACAAAAACAGCCCCGCGTCAAACGCGGGGCTTTAATTTTTATTCGTTTCTATAATCCGGTCCGTCGTAATGTTTTTTGTTGATAAAGCGGGCAGCGATAGCAAAAATAACGGATACGCCGAAAATAATCAATAACGGAACAGCGCGAAACAAAAATTCTCCGTATTCCGTCTTCATAACCTCTTCCTTTTAAAAAGAACGATTTTAGTGCCGCTGGACGGACTCGAACCGTCATGGGATTGCTCCCATAGCATTTTGAGTGCTACGTGTATACCAATTTCACCACAGCGGCTTTTATTCAAAAATTAAATTAGCACGATTTTAATCTTTTGTGTATTCACATTCTTTGTTGCTGCACTTGATATTTCCGCCGCGCGTTTCAATTAGAAGTGAATCGCATTTCGGGCATTTTTCGTCTATTGGTTTATACCATAAAGCAAATTTACATTTCGGCCATTGATTGCAGCTGTAAAATATTTTTCCTTTTCTGGTTTTTCTTTCGATGATTTGTCCCGTTTCGCATTGTGGGCATTTAACGCCCAATGGTTGTTCTAGGGGTTTTGTGGTTTTGCATTCCGGATATTTGGAGCAAGCAAGGAATTTTCCAAATCTTCCGGTTTTTATCACCATTGGCGCACCGCATTTTTCACAAATTTCGTCGGATTTTTCTTCAATGAAGTCTTTTTTAACCAAAGAATTATATTTTTCTTTCAGGGTTTCCTCAAATGGTTTATAAAATTTTTCTACAACCGGTACCCATTTCTTTTTTCCGTTGGCAATACTGTCTAAATCATCCTCCATTTTTGCCGTAAAGCCAATATCCACGATTTTCGGAAAGTGTTCAACTAAAAGTTTATTTACTACAATGCCGATATCGGTAGGATAAAGATATTTTATCCTTTTTATTACGTAGCCTCTTTTTTGAATTGTTTCCAGAATCGGAGCGTAGGTTGATGGTCTGCCAATGCCGTTTTCTTCAAGGGCCCTGACCAGCGTAGCTTCGGTATAGGGAGCAAGTGGTTGGGTGAAATGCTGAAACGGACCTACCTCTATTAAGTCGAGGTTTTCTTTTTTCTCCAGTTCCGGCAATAAAATATCTTCTTTTTTTATTGGCCAAACACGAAGGAAGCCGGGAAATTTCATTATATTTCCGCTTGCTCTAAAAAGATAGACATGTTCCAAAAGACTTTTATTGGTTTCAATGTTTATAGTTGTGCTGTCAAAAACAGCGGATTTCATCTGGCAGGCGATTGCCCTTTGCCAGATAAGGTTGTACAAGCTCCATTGATTTTTATTGAGAAATTGTTTTAGCTCCTCAGGTCTTTTTTCCGGAAAAGTGGGTCTGATTGCTTCATGTGCTTCCTGCGCACCCTTGCTTCTGGTTTTATAAATGTTCGGTTTTATCGGTAAATATTCTTTTCCAAAATCATTGGTAATTAAATTTATTATGGCGTTTATTGCCTGTCCGGCCAGGTTTAAAGAATCAGTACGCATATAAGTTATCAGTCCGATTGATTCTTTGTTTCCGTCTCCAATGGTTATTCCTTCATATAATTGTTGGGCAATGAACATTGTTTGTTTTGCGGAAAACCTTAATTTTCTCGAAGCTTCTTGTTGTAGTGTGCTGGTAGTGAATGGCGGAAAGGGATTTCTTCTGGTTTCTTTCTTTTCGATATCCGATATTGTATATTTAAGGCCATTCAGGTCTTTTACGATTTCTTCTGCATTAACCCTTGTTTTAATATCTAATTTTCCGATCGACTTATTGTCGATTTTTGTTAAAATTGCTTCGAAATCATTTTTAATTTTCGTATCCCGATTCTTAATTTTTAGAAGCGTAGCGATGATTGTCCAATATTCTTCCGGTTTGAATCCGTCAATTTCTTTTTGTCTTTCCGCAACCAGGCGCACAGCCACGGATTGAACTCTTCCCGCGGAAAGTCCGCGAGCTACTTTTCTCCACAAGAGAGGAGAGAGCTTGTATCCCACTAATCTATCGAGGATTCTTCGCGCCTGTTGGGAGTCGACAAGCCCCAAATCAATGCTTCTGGGATTTTGCAGGGCTTCTTCGATTGCGCTTTTGGTGATTTCATGGAAAACAATTCTTGTGGTCTTCGATTCGTCGATGTCGAGCGCCTTGATAAGGTGCCAGGCAATCGCTTCTCCTTCGCGGTCTTCATCGGTTGCCAGAATAATGCTTTGGGATTTTTTTGCTCTTTCTTTTAATAAACTTACCACTTTTCTGGCCTTGGGGATAATAACATATTTGGGATTAAAATGGTTGTCGGTTTCTATTGCCAGTTCTTTTTGCGGCAAATCTCTGACATGACCAAAAGAGGACTCGACAATGTAGTCCTTGCCCAAAAATTGCTTGATTGTTTTCGCCTTAGTCGGCGATTCAACGATTACTAACCGCATAATATATAATTTCCCTTACCCAGATTCCTGACCGCTTTTTTCAATTCCAGAATCATTAAAGTGGAATTAACAACGGACGTCGGAAGACCGCTTTTTTTGATTATTTCATCGATGTGCGCCGGTTGTAAGGAGAGGGCGGAAAAAATTATTTCCTCTTCTTTGGTTTCAGGATTTATTTCTCTTCTTTTTGTTTCCAATAAATGCAAAAGATTCAGTTCTTCTAAAATATCCTCTACGCAGGTTACCGGTTTTGCGCCAAGCTTTATCAGTTGATTTGTGCCCTGTGAGTTTTTTTCGTAAATTGAGCCGGGAATTGCGAATACTTCGCGATTTTGTTCCAGAGCCGATGCGGCGGTAATTAATGCCCCGCTTTTTTCCGGAGCCTCGATTACCAACACTCCCAGGCTTAACCCGCTGATAATTCTGTTTCTTTGCGGGAACGTGAATTGCGTACCACGTACGCCCGGCGGATATTCGGAAATAACCGCTCCGTGTTGACTTATTTTTTCTCCGAGATAATAATTACAGGACGGATAAAAGCTTTTTTTGTCTATGCCGCTTCCGAGTACCGCGATTGTTCTTCCTTTGTTTTCCAGGGCCGCCTGATGGGCAAAGGTATCAATGCCCCTTGCCAATCCACTGATGATGGTGATTCCCATTCTTGCCAATTCGCCGGCGATATCGAGGGTAGCTTGTTTTCCGTACTGGGTGTATTTTCTTGTGCCGACAATTCCAATTGCCGTTTTGTCCTGTTCGATTATTTCTCCTTTTATATAGAGCTCTTTCGGATAATCATGGATTTCTTTAAGAATAGCAGGATAGTCTTTGCTTTGTAAAGAAATTTTTTTGATAGTATTTAAATCTGCTCTTGACATATTTTGAGCATTATGCTATACTTGTATTAGAATTAAAAACTAAACAGATTCGCGTTTCTGTTCCTGCCTGTCGAGTGACGAAAGTCGAATCTACCCTCCTTGATTTGGCAAATAGTCGTAAAGAATTTTAGGTTTTTTCACTTATGTGAAACAATCTGAAGCGCTCGTTGGCAGGACTAGGAACGTGAAGACAAAAGAGCATTGATTTTTTCAATCGCTTTTTTTGTTATGTCTTTTATTCCTGTTTCTTCTTTTTGGGAAAAGTTTTTCAACACCAAGTCTTGTGCTTTCTTTCCGGAGCCTTGATGCATAAGAAGCGGTCTGATTCCCATGCGAATTCTGGTGAAATTTTTTGTTTTTAGTTCGTCGACTATCGACTGTACGCCCTTGTGGCCGGCGGACGAAGAATTTTCACTGACTCTTATTTCGCCGAAAGGCAAATCAATTTCATCGTGGATGACGATTAAATTCTCTGCCGGTATTTTGTAATAGGCGAGTGTTTCTTGGATTATTTTTCCCGAATTATTCATAAAGTTTTCCGGTTTCAGTAAAATAATTTCTTTATCTCGAGCGGAATTGAAGGATTCTTTTAAGGCATTAATAATTCTGAATCCGATATTGTGTCGGGTTTTTGCGTATTTTTTTCCGGGATTTCCCAGGCCGGCAATTAAAATCATGATTTATAGTTGGTTACTGATTAAATTTTTTATATATTCTTTTATTTCCGTATAATTGTCCAGACCGGCTTTCGGCTTGAGAATATAAGCTTTTTCTTTATCGAGGATTGTTTCTCCGCTTATAAGCAAATTATTTTCTTCGCTTCCGAGCGTGTCGAAATTTATCGTATCCAGGTTGGTTTTGCTGGCCAGGTTCCAGGCATATTTAATGTCGGTGATATCGATATTTGTGAAAATATGACTACCGAATCCTTTCCAGAGTTTCAGGATTGTGGGAAAATCCCAGAAAAAATTAAGCGAGAGAATTTTGTTTTTCAGGATATTAATTACCTCTTGTTGTCTCTCGATTCTCGAAAAATCTCCTTCAGGGGCGTTGCGGCTTCGGATGTATTTCAGTGTTGTTTCCCCGTCCAGGTGGTGTATGCCCTTTTTTAAAGAAAATATCTCGTAAGAATCATATGGTGCGGGGAATTTCGGGTCGTAAATATCGTTTTTTACCACCACGTCTATGCCTTCAAGTTGATCAATTATGTTTTTTATTCCCTCTAAATCGAAAATAATGAAATAGTCCGTATCGAGGCCGGTAATTTCTTTCAAGCTTAGCTTAACAGATTCGAGGCCTTGTTTTCTGTCCTTGGTCGAGCCGAACAGTGCGTTGATTTTAGTATAATAATTCTGTTTGGGAAATTTTAACAGTAAATCGCGGGGTATCGATATACCAATCGGTTTTTCTCCCCTGGGCGTGCTATTAATGACAATAATTGTATCGGTCATATTTTCTCCCCGATGTCCTTCGCCGGGAATTCCCAATATCAAAAGATTGATTCTATTTTTTTGTTTAATTGTGGAAAACACCAGCCCCATTACTTGTCCCTGTGCGGAAATAATAATTTCTCTTTTCAAAATTTTTCCCGGGTAGGGAGAAAAAGAAAGAAATAAAATCGAAACAGATATAGCCAAAAATAAAATAATAAAGTTTTTGAAAGTATTTTTGGGTTTGGTTTTTTTTGGTTCGGCGCCGAAATCATTTCTTAGCGTTTTATTCAGTTCTTTTAATTGTTCTTGCATTGCTTTACCTCGTACCCTTTTTAACATTTAATTTCTTGATATTGTAAACAAAAATTAACAACTTGCGGTTCTTTGGCTTTTTGTTATGAGAAGGGGCGCAAGGGTCTATAATCTTATTATAACATTTGCCTTATAATTGAGAAGTTTGTATAATAGATTTATAAGATTTATACGGCAATTATGACAAAAGAGAACAAAACAAAAGTTTCCGGTTTTAAATATTGGTTGGGTTTTATATGGGAAATTTTGAAAATTGTTATTATTTCTTTGGCGATTGTTGTTCCGATCCGCTATTTTTTAATTCAGCCGTTTTATGTTCAGGGTGCGTCAATGGAGCCGAATTTTCTCGACGGAGATTATTTAATCGTTGACGAAATAAGTTATCGATTCGAGAATCCGCAAAGAGGCGATGTGGTGATTTTTAAATATCCCCTTGACCCTTCGCAATTTTTTATTAAAAGAATAATTGGTCTTCCCGGAGAAACCGTAAAAATAGAAGAAGGAAGAATTTTTATTTCGGGAAACGACGAGACAAAGAAAATAATTCTCAATGAATCTGATTATTTGAGAGACGTTTATACGGCGGGAGGCACGGAGGTTTTATTGAAAGACGGAGAATATTTTGTATTGGGGGATAATCGCGGTTCGAGTTCCGATTCGAGAAAGTGGGGAATATTGCCAAAAGGACTTATTATTGGTCGGGCCTGGGTTAGGGCTTGGCCATTTGACAGACTGAGGGTACTGAATTAAATTGATAATTATAATAATATGGTAAAAGAAAAAAAACCGAAAAAGAAACCAGGCAAAAGAGGTCGGCCAAGCAAGCCCCGAAAGCCTAAATTGCAAAAGATAAAAGTGCAGGCACCAAAGGGCACGCACGATATTTTGCCGCAAGAGCAAAAATATTGGGATAAGGTGCGGGCGATTGTCGGAAATATCGCCAACAATTTCGGATTCGGGAGAATCGATACCCCGATTTTCGAAGATGTAAGAATATACATAAAAGGAACAGGCGAGACAAGCGATATTGTACAGAAAGAGATTTATACATTTAAAAATAAGGGGGGGGAGCTTTTAGCTCTTCGGCCGGAATTCACTCCCGGAATAGTTAGAGCCTATATCGAACACGGAATGAGAAATTTGCCCCAGCCGGTAAAGCTTTACAGCGTCGGTCCATTATTCCGTCACGATAAGCCTCAGGCGGGAAGATATCGTCAGTTTCATCAGATTAATTTCGAGATTATCGGAGATTCGAGTGCGGTTAGCGATGTGCAGATAATTCAGGTTTTTGTTTCGATTTTGAAAAAACTGAGCTTGAAGAAATTCCATCTTTACATTAATAGTATCGGTTGTTTAATTTGTACTCCGAAATACAAAAAAACTTTATTGAGTTATTATCGACAGAGATTGGACAGGGTTTGTCCTGATTGCCATAGGCGTTTTAAGGAAAACTCGTTAAGATTATTGGATTGCAAAAACGAGAAATGCCAGAAAATAGCCAAAGAGGCTCCGCAAATGATAGACTTTCTTTGTGATGAATGTCATGGTCACTTTAAAGAAACGCTGGAACTTCTCGACGAATTGGAAATTCCCTATATTCTTGATCCGTATCTTGTAAGAGGGCTGGATTATTATACGAAAACAGTTTTTGAAGTCTGGGAAGACAAAGAAGACAACAATCAAGGAGCATTAGTTGGTGGCGGACATTATGATAATCTGGTGGAAATGTTTAAAGGAAAACCGAATCCGGGAGTTGGCGGTGCGGCGGGCATAGAAAGAATAATTAATTCTTTGAAAAAACAAGACGTGAAAATTCCCGAAGGCGAAAAGCCAAGGGTTTTTATTATCCAACTGGGTGACTTGGGAAAAAAGAAGAGCTTGAAGCTATTTGAAGAATTTCAGCGCAACGGGATTAGGGTTGGCGAGGCATTCAGCAAGCCAAGCATAAAATCGCAACTTAAAATTGCCGATAAAGAAGGCGTGGAAATGGCTTTGATTCTGGGGCAAAAAGAAGCACTTGAAGGAAATATTATTATCAGGGACATGGTTTCTGGAGCGCAAGAAACCGTGCCCTTGGAACGGGTTATTAATGAAGTTAAAAGAAGATTAAAAAAATAATTAAATAAAAAATTTATGGAGGAATGTATTTTTTGCGATATCATCAAAAACAGACTGCCCTCGGCCACGGTTTACGAGGACAATGAATTTATCGCATTTAAAGATATTAAACCGTTGGCTCCGGTACATATTATTATCGTTCCTAAAGAGCATATCGCTTCTATTAATGAACTTGAAGAAAAAAATAAAGAGATGATTGGAAACATGCTCTTGGTTGCCAAAAAATTGGCCAAAGAAAAAGAGATAAGCGATGGATATAAGTTAGCCTTTAATACTGGTCGAAAAGGAGGTCAATTAGTCGACCATCTGCACCTGCACCTGATGGGCGGATGGAAAGAAGAACAATAAGTAATATAAAATTATGGAAGTCAAAAAGAAACTTAAAGAGCCTACTTCTTTTCTTTTAAGGCGCTTTACCCAGAAAGTCAGGGAAAGCGGGATTTTGATTCAGGTAAAGAAGAATCGATTTCACACAAAAGAGCAAAGCAGACTACAGAGAAGAAAAGGTGCGTTGGAAAGAATCGCGAAAAGAAAAATAAAAATAAGATTAAAAAAACTGGGAAAAATCAAATAGTGGTTATTGGGTTTTTTCTTTATGTTATCGCAAGCCAGTGATTATTGGTTTTGTTTTGAATAAAAATATGAATCTACGGGAAACAATCAATCAAGAAATAAAAAAAGCAATGCAGGAAAAAAGCGAATTGCCTCTTTGGGTATTAAGGGGAATAAATGCGGCAATTAAAAATAAAGAAATAGAAAAAAGAACGAAGCTGAGTAAAAACGAAAAAGACATTCAGAAACTAGAAGAATTAAGCAGATTAAATGAAGAAGAAATAATTGAAGTTATTTCTTTCGAAGCTAAAAAAAGAAGAGATTCGATTGCGGAATTTAAAAAGGGCAACAGGAAAGATTTGGTGGAAAAAGAGGAAAAAGAATTGGAGATTCTCAAAAAATATCTGCCTGAGCAAATGAGCGAGGAACAAGTAAAAGAAGAAGTGAAAAAAGCCATTGTCAAAGTCGGTGCAGTCGGGCCAAAAGATACGGGAAAACTAATGTCGGTTCTGATGCCCGAATTAAAGGGCAAAGCAGGGGGTTCAATGGTAAGTAAAATAGTCGGTGAATTGTTAAATAGTTAACAATGATTAAAACGGGTCTTGAGATAAATAATTTAACCAATTTTAGGGTTGATAAAAAGTTTTTAAAAGAGATAGCCGAAAAGACATTATCTTTGACAAAATTTGAAATTCCCGAGATGAGTATTGTATTGGTTTGCGATGCAAGAATGAAAAACCTGAACAAGAGATATAAAGATAAAAACAGGGTTACCGATGTTCTGGCATTTGATTACGGAGAGGTGATTATCTGTCTTTCTCAAGCCAAAAGACAGGCTAAGGAATTAAGGCATTCACTGAAAAAAGAATTGGGAATTTTATTGATTCATGGAATTCTCCATTTGGCGGGCTATAAAGACCAAACAAAACAGCAAAGAGAAAGAATGACAAAAAGACAAGATAATATTTTCTTAAAAATAAAAAATTCACCCCGTTAAATTCTGCAGCGACAGAGTATTTAACGGGGCAAGAGAAGAAATATGGCAAAAGATAATATCATAGTCGGATTGGACGTGGGCACGACCAAAGTAAGAACGGTGATTGCTTCGATTAAGGCAAAGGACGATGCGCGTCCGAAAATAATCGGCGTTGGCGAAAGCGCATCTTCGGGAATGAGAAAGGGCGTGGTGGTCGATATAGAAGAAATGACCAAAAGCATCAAGCGTTCGATCGATAATGCAGAAAGAGTTAGTGGTGTGAACATCGACAAGGTTTTTGTTTCCGTTGGCGGAAGCCATGTGAAGGCAAGAGGAAACAAGGGCGTGGCCGCGGTTTCGCGCGCAGATGAAGAGTTTTCGCAGGAAGATGTGATGCGGGCAATAGACAACGCTTCAATTCTTTATTTGGATCCTAATCGGGAAATTATTCATATTATTCCCCGCGAATTCAATATAGATGGTCAGGGTGGAATCCAAGATCCCAGAGGAATGAGTGGATTTAAATTGGAAGTTGATGCGTTAATTGTCGAGGGGCTTACTCCTTATATCAAAAACTTAAGAAAGTGCATTAATAATGCCGGGCTTGAAATTCGGGGCCTGGTTTTAAATGTTTTGGCCGCGTCTCAGGCGGTTCTGACGAAAAAACAAAAAGAATTGGGAGTTGTGGTGCTTGATTTCGGCGGCGGAACAGTGGGTATGGCGGTTTACGAAGAGGGAAAATTATTACACATTAATATTTTACCCGTTGGTTCGGCTCATATTACCAATGATATTGCTATTGGTTTGAGAACAAGCGTGGAAACAGCGGAGAAAATAAAACTTGCTTACGGTTCGTGCTTGCCCGAAGAAGTAAGCAAAAAAGAAACAATTGACCTTTCGAAAATAGACGAGAAAGAAGAAGGAGTTGTCGGCCGCAGAGAAATAAGCAAGATTGTGGAGGCAAGAATGGACGATATTTTTTCTTTAGTGAACAAGGAACTTAAAAAGATAGACAGGGAAAGGCTGCCGGCCGGAGCAATTTTAATCGGTGGCGGAGCAAAAACTCCCGATATCATCGATTTGGCAAAAGAAAAATTGAAACTTCCGGTGCAGTTGGGGTATCCTCAGGGAATTGATGGTTTGGTGGACAAAATCGACGATCCGACATTTGCCACTTCAATTGGTTTGATTTTTTGGGCTCTGGAAATGACAAGCGACAAAGAAGACAGAAAAATGTTTTCAATCGGTAAGGTTTCTCCTTCCGGCTTCAAGGCAATCGGAAGGATAAAAAGCTGGCTGAAGAATTTCTTACCCTAAGAGTTGACTAATTTAAAGATTAGAGATAGTATGGATTTACCTATTATTTATAATAATTACATTCATTTTGCATTTTGATTTTTGCATTTTGAATTATTGATAATATGCCTCAAATTAAGCCCGAAATAGAAACATTCGCCAGGATAAAGGTTATTGGCGTTGGGGGAAGCGGTGGTAATGCCATTAGCCGCATGATGACATGCGGAATTAAAGGCATTAGTTTTGTCGCGGTTAATACCGATGTTCAGGCGCTTCATAATAACAAAGCGGGTGAAAAAATCCATATCGGAAAAGTTCTCACCAAGGGGCTGGGAGCGGGAATGAATCCGGAAATAGGGAAAAGAGCTGCGGAAGAGAATAAAAAAGAGGTTCAGGATGCTTTAAGCGGTTCGGATATGGTTTTTATTACTTGTGGTTTGGGTGGGGGAACAGGAACAGGCGCGGGTCCGGTGGTTGCGGAGATAGCGCGTGAAACAGGGGCATTGACGGTTGCGGTTGTAACCAAGCCTTTTTCTTTTGAAGGAAGCCAGAGAGCGAGAGTTGCCGAAGAAGGACTTGCAGAACTCAGGGATAAGGTTGATACCCTGATTGTCATTCCCAATGACCGGCTTTTGACGATTATCGATAAGAAAGTTTCTTTGCTTAATGCTTTTGAAATTGTGGATGATGTTTTAAGACAGGCGGTTCAGGGTATTTCTGATTTGATTATTTACCCCGGCATAATTAATCTTGATTTTGCCGATATTAAAGCGATTATGCAGGATGCCGGTCCGGCGATTATGGGTATTGGCAGGGCAACCGGAGAAAACAGGGCAGTGGAAGCGGCTCGAGCGGCAATCAGTTCTCCGCTTCTGGAATTTTCTATTGAAGGCGCAAAAGGAATACTTTTTAATGTCAGCGGCGGTTCGGATATCGGAATGTTTGAAATCTCCGAAGCAGCTAAAACTATTACCGAAACAGCTGACCCAGATGCAAAAATAATTTTCGGCGCAGTTGTGGATGAAAAGGCCAAAAAAGGTGAAATTAAGATTACGGTTATTGCCACCGGATTCGGTAATCATTCTCGGGGTAATAATACCAATCAACTGACTATCGAAGATAAGAAAGCAAGACTGACAATCGAAGTGGATAAAAAAAAAGCGAAAAAAGATAAAGACGAGAAAAATTTGATGATTGATGACGACGGGCCGATGCCTGCGGTTTATAAAAGTCCCTTGCCCGAAGAAGACGAATGGGATGTACCTGCGTTTTTAAGAAAGAAGCCGAAATAAATTTGAATAAATGATTGTGGATTAGCCCCGCAGCTGCGGGGCTAATTTTTTTCTTGACAAGCAAATTTTACCCGCTTATACTTAAATTAGCACTCTCAATACGAGACTGCTAATATAAAAATGAGATTGGATAAATTTACTACAAAAGCGCAGGAAGCATTACAGGATGCGCATGGAATTTCCGCAGAGCGCGGTCAACAGCAAGTCGATGCCCTGCATTTGCTTAAAGCCCTTCTTTCACAGGAGGATTCTTTGGTTTTGGCGATTATCGAAAAATTCGGAGCCGATATCAAAAAAATCGACAAGGAAATTGACCAGGCGCTGGCTCGTCTTCCGCGTTTGAATATCGTAAACACCGGAATTATGCAGGCATATCTTACTCAGGATTTAGGCAAGATAATCGAGCAATCTTTCAGGGAAGCGGAAAAAATGAAGGACGAGTTTGTTTCCACTGAGCATTTTCTTTTGTCTATGCTTTCGATTCAAAATAGGGCAAGGGAGGTTCTGGAAAAAAACAGCCTGAATTACGATAAAGTTTTGAAGGTTTTGGCGGAAATCCGTGGAGGAGAGCAGGTAACCGATACCGAGCCCGAATCAAGATATCAGGTTTTGGAAAAATACACCAAAAATCTTACCGAATTGGCGCGTAAGGAAAAACTTGACCCGGTTATCAGCCGCGATAATGAAATCAGGCGCTTAATGCAGGTTTTGTCGCGTAGGACAAAAAATAATCCGGTTTTGATTGGTGAATCAGGAACTGGAAAAACCGCGATTGTCGAAGGACTGGCGCAAAGAATTGTTTCCGGGGATGTGCCGGAAAATCTTAAAGATAAAGAATTGATTAGTCTGGATTTAGGGGGCATTGTTGCGGGCACAAAATTCAGGGGTGAATTCGAAAATCGTTTGAAAGCGATTTTAAGGGAAGTCGAAAGAGGTCAGGGTAAATTTATACTTTTTATCTATGAACTGCATACCTTGGTTGGCGCGGGAGCTGCTGAAGGCGCGATTGATGCTTCGAACATGTTGAAGCCGGCTCTATCCAGGGGAGAACTGCATGCTATTGGCGCCACAACCTTAAAAGAATATCAAAAATATATTGAAAAAGACCCGGCTCTGGAAAGAAGGTTTCAGCCGATTTATGTTGCCGAACCGTCGATTGACGATGCAATTGCCATGCTGCGCGGAATTAAGGAAAAATACGAAGTGCATCACGGAGTGCGTATTACTGACCCGGCGATTGTTGCGGCCGTTAATTTATCTTCGCGCTATATCAGCGACAGGTTTTTACCAGACAAAGCAGTTGACTTAATGGATGAAGCAGCTTCGGCCTTGCGCATGGAAATTGATTCTATGCCTATTGAACTCGACCAGATGAAAAGAAGCCAGATGAAGCTGGAAATTGAGGTCAGGGCCTTAAAAATGGAAACCGATACCGACTCTAAGGAAAGATTAAAAGCAATTAAAAGAGAAATTGCGGAACTGAAGGAAAAAAGCCGTGAAATGGAAATTCAGTGGAAAACGGAAAAAGACATTATTCAAAAAATCCGTAATTCGCAAAAAGAAATCGATACCTTGAAGGGAGAATCCGATATCGCCGAAAGAAAGGGCGATTTGCAAAAAGCCGCTGAAATTCGTTACGGTAAAATTCCTAATTTGGAAAAACATATAAAGGATAGTCAAAAACAACTTTCCGGTTTGCAGGGGAAAAGAAGAATTCTAAAAGAAGAGGTTGGGGTTGAAGATGTTGCTGGTGTTGTTTCGCGCTGGACAGGCATTCCGGTTTATAAAATGATGGAAGAGGAAACCGCGAAATTGTCGAGAATGGAAGAAGAGTTGAAGAAAAGAGTGCTCGGTCAGGACGAGGCGATTTCTATTGTTTCTAATGCCATCAGAAGAAGCAGAGCGGGGATTTCTGAAGAAAACAGGCCAATTGGTTCATTTATGTTTTTGGGTCCCACTGGCGTGGGAAAAACCGAGTTGGCTTTGGCCTTGGCTGAGTCGATGTTCAATACTGAAGATGCGATTGTGCGCCTAGATATGTCTGAATACATGGAAAGACACACAGTTTCAAAAATTATCGGTTCGCCACCGGGTTATGTTGGGTACGAAGAAGGCGGACAGCTTACGGAAATTATCCGTAGAAGGCCGTATAGTGTGGTTTTATTCGATGAAATCGAAAAAGCCCATCCTGAAGTATTCAATATCTTGCTTCAAATTTTGGACCGCGGAAGACTTACTGATGCAAAGGGCCGTTTGGTTAATTTCAAAAATACAATTATAATTTTAACTTCTAATGTCGGAAGTGAGCATTTACAAAAAATGGCGGAATTTGGATTCAGCCATAGCGGAGAAGCAAAAAAGAAAAAAGAAGAGGAAACAAGAGAAAGGATTAGCGCCGCTCTGAAGGAACAATTTAGGCCGGAATTTCTCAATCGTCTGGACGAAGTTATCATTTTTAACAGCTTGGGGTTGGAAGAGGTAAGGCAGATTGTGGACTTGCAAATCAGAAAAGTTGAAGAGCGCTTGGCGCACAAAAAAATTAAGATTAATGTTTCTATTTCTGCTCGTAATTTGTTGGCGGAAAGGGGTTTTGATCCGGATTACGGGGTTAGGCCATTGAAAAGAAAAATCCAGCAATTGGTTTTGGACCCTCTGGCGAAAATGATTGTTGATGGTATTGTTAAAGAACGGGACAAAGTGAAAGTCGACGTTAAGGGGAAAGAAATCGTGATTTTATTGGCAAACATTGAAATCAAGAAAGAAAAAGTAAGAGTATAAACCAGGCTCCAAGCATGGTCAAGGGGTTTTTAAATTCCTTAGGATAAAAAAAACAGCGGTGGATGACTTTTTGTCATTCCACCGCTTAATGTTTAGATTTCGGTCAGAAAGTCGATAACTTTCTGGAGATTTTCGCAGTCCGTGGGTTCGGCCGCTTTTTCTTTCGATAAATTAGGGAAAAGCACAGCGGTGTCTTCTTCGAGCTGCTCCTGAGCTTCTTGTTTCTCTTCTTCAAGAACTTGTTTTAAGATCAGCGAGAACAGATAATCGAAAGCCGGCTTGTTCTTTCTGGTGGGGTGGACGTCTCTAGTTTCTTTTCCGCAAGAAACACTTAATTGTCTTACCCAGTCATAGCAGGAAAGCTTGGTTTCGACGCCCCTGATTATTGCGGTAGCATAATAGCAGTATTCGTTTGCGTCTTGCGGTCCTCTACAAAAGACTTTTTCCCAGAGAGCTTCATTCTTCAGGGTGAGAGTGGTGATGCTTATGATGATCCTGTAATCATCGGCTTGTTTGATCTGTTTCCTTTCTTTTCTCGAAAGCTTTTCTTCCAAATTGACCTCCTTTAAGGTGCGTTTTAAGATTTCTCTTATCATAGTATATACCTTAAAGAATGTCAAATAATCTAGTGGGGTTGACCCTTCATCCCTGTCTCGGGTTATTCTATTTGGGGTGCATTATTTCGGAGAGTTAATAATAATTCTAAGAGTATGAGTTAATTTCTTAAAAGGGTGAAGGGTTGACTTATTTTAACTTATTTGCTAATATATGGGTAAAGTTTAGTACCTTACAAATAAAGGAGAATGAATGAGAAAATATAAGAAATACGCTTTTATCTATCATTTTTTGCGGGAATCGCGCGAACTGAAATACGAATCAGCGCAATGCGAAGGAGATACGGAAATGCGGGTTGTCGTAAAATTACTGAAGTGGTTTTCGAGAAGAGTAGATTGCTGTGAGATTCCGGGTTGTGATTGCAGGAACAATACAATGATGATTAACGGTGAGATGATTCCCGAAATGAAGGCAGCCGGCGTATACGAAAACATGACTGAAATTAAGTAAGGAAAGGAGAAAAGAATGTTAGAATCATTAAGAAAAAGGATTTTAGGGGTCATAAAACAATGGATGATGGACGGGGCAAAGTCTGTCGGTAGATTCGGCCATTTTGCGGTCAAGGATACAATGTGGTGCCCTTGGTGTGGTACCGAGTTTCTTCAATTCGATCATCATCATGGTGAGTGGCAATGCCTTGTTACGGATTGCCGTTTCACTTTTCCCGAGGAATTGGAGCCGCCAACGCCAGAGAAATTCAAGGAATATCTTGAGCGTAAAGAGCTCGACAAGCGCATCGAAATGTTCCTCAATTCGGAATAAAGGAGAAAAAAATGATCGTGAAATTACGAGAAGAGAAGAATATTCAAGGATATGGATCAGATCGTTTTTTCCCCGGACCGACAACTCTTTGGTTGTCCATGAATGTTTATTCGTTGGATACAAAATCTCGCCTAAGGGCCTATGAGAGGATGAATGGTTTTTGCGAAGCAATCAACAAAAGAATCGGCGCCAAGATTCGTCGTACAAAATCATTCGTCATCCCTATGTTTGCGGTAAATAATCGCATTCAGATGCTCGAAATTCTCATAATGGTTGAAACGCATTTTGTTCCCGATTGTGAGGGCATCAAAGAAGAGATTAAGGCTATCGTGAACAGGCGAAGAATACAAATCAAGGAGGCAAAATAGAAAAATCAAAGGACGGATTCCGTAATCCGTCCTTTTTTGTTTTTTCCACGACAGGAAGCTTTGGGCGATCGGAGATTGATCCCGTAGTAGATTTTAGACTGCTCCGACTTCGGTCGGAGCAGTCTCATTTTCAAATAGTCTAAAATTTACTACGGGGTTGACACATTTGATTGGCTTTGATAGATTAGAGATACAATTTGAACATTAAAAGGAGGAAAAATGAGTCATGGCGGACGTTGGTCAAGTGTTATTTGCGTGGGCGACCACTACGAGATGGACGGGAAGGTTATAGATACAGCCGACTTTCTGGGACTAGGTAGTGTTCCGGAAACCAAGGAACAATGCGAGGATCGCCGGAAGAAAAATGCCGAAAAATATCGAGTGAATCCGCAAAGCAAACCGGGAAAATAATTTTTACCGAAAGGAGAAAAAGCCATGAGAATATGCGCGAGATGTAATCATCCGGAAGATAACCATGGAAAAATGCTTGGTAAAGAGTATTGCAGCGCGAGAAATAAGGGCGAACTAATGCCGTGTTTCTGTTCAGGATTTGTTGAGCCAGTTCTTAGGCCGAGTATAGAACAAGAAATCAGGCAGATGGTAAAAGACCGTGGCGAGATAATCTCGGGCGACCTACAGCAGGTATTAAAAGAAAAAGGCATACAATACGACGAAGACGAAGTGGCCAGAATACTGTATTTATTATTTTATGAGGAAAAAATATCAATCAAACAAGTTCTTTTTTGAAGCATCGGGCCGGGAATCCAATCCCGGCCTTTTTATTTTCATTAAATTGTTCGTAGTGGTATAATTAAATTATATGGAACAGGAAATTTTACAAAAAATCGAGGAACAGGGCAGAAAAATCGATGAGATGTATCGTTCCGTGGAGAAATTGAGAAAATATTTTCTCTGGACATTGATTATTACCGTGGTAACGATTGTTCTGCCGCTCATCGGATTGATGCTGGTTATTCCAAATCTCCTCAATACCTACAGCGGGAATTTGGGGATATAAGAGATTTATCGGCACCGGATAAAAGCCTTGCATTCTGCAAGGTTTTTTGTTAGATTAAAGATATAATTTGAACCTTAAAAAGCCCGTCTACGTCGCGTCTGACGCGACTACGGCAGGGCGAAGGAGAAAAATGAATCAAGAAACAAAGTGTCCTGATTGCGGGAGTGTGTTAAGGGAGTGTTGTATCCGTTACGTTTTGGCGGGGCGGCCTGCGCCGGAAAGTTCCGAGCTTCAGAAATTGCTCTACAAGAACGTTTACGGCGTCGGATTGATCGTCGGTGAATGGAATAGGGCCATGAATTTAATCGCTCATTCTGAATTCAGCGCAGATCCTTGCCGGATTTGCAAAACCGGAAAAGCAATTTTTGATACCGGGCTTTGCCAGAACGACGCACTTTACGCTTTAAATTCGCGTAAGTAAGGAGGGGAAATGGGCACCAAGATTAAACTGACAGTTCATTTTTATGATGGGAAATATTACCACACGATAAGCATTTCCAGCTGCCAAAAACAGCCACATTCTTCCAGGGAGGTTTTTTCCATCGAACGCGATATTTCCTTGATGGAAATAGAAGAGTTGAAAAAAGAAGCGCGCCTGATGGCAAGGCAAAGGGGGATTCTTCACGTTATCGATCTTGATGATTAAGAGAGGCAAAAGCCTCTCTTTTTATTCTTTATTGACCCTGCACCTATCTTGAATTATAACTTTATAAATATATTACTCAGAGGCGAAGCCGCCTTACGGCTCTGAATAAAATTATATTAAGAACGTCAAAAAGATAAGTGCAGGGTTGACACATTTTATTATATTATGCTATTGTGTAATTACAAAAAATTAAATACGAAAGGAGTTCTTTTAAATGAGTGAACGGAGATTTGAGCTGGGTTTGGCGTCGAGGCGAGTACTGTTTCGTTTGAAAGTTTTTGACAAAGAAGGCGAAGAAGGATACGACAAGAAGTGCGATGCGCTTCAAGAAGAACTGAAATCTGTTCTCGGCGAAAAAGCCACAGTTAACGGCTTTCCCTATATGGCCGACAGCATGATTTTTAAGATCACCGTTCCTTTCGAAAAAGAAGATGAATCTTATCGTATTATTACCGATGTTGTAGGGAAGTATTTTCCCGACTGATCATTTAGAATCATCGACACGGGTCCCGCAACGCGGGACCCTTTTTTGACATTTTTTTTGTTTTTGCCTATGATGGAGAAACAAGAATATGAAACTATTAATTACCGGCGGCTTGGGCTTTATCGGCTCCAATTTTATCCGCCACATAATGAATAAATATCCCGAGTACAAAATTGTTAATTTAGATAAAATGACCTATGCGGGCAATCCTGAGAATTTAAGGGATATTGAAAAAGATCCTCATTATAAGTTTGTTCGCGGATGCGTTGCTGATGAGAATCTAGTGAACGAGCTGATTTCAGGTGAAAAGCCGGATGCGATTATCCATTTTGCCGCGGAAAGCCACGTTGACCGTTCCATTCACGGCTCGCTTGATTTTGTGCAAACCAATGTAATGGGCACGCGCGTGCTTCTGGACGCAGCCAAGAATTATAAGATCGAGCGTTTCATTTATATTTCCACGGACGAAGTTTACGGCGATATTGAAGTCGGTAGTTTTAAAGAAGAAGATCCTTTCAGGCCGAACAGCCCTTACTCCGCATCAAAAGCAGCAGGGGACTTGCTTGCCCGGGCATATTTTAAAACTTTCAAGCTTCCGGTTCTGATTACGCGCTCAAGCAATAATTACGGACCTTATCAGTATCCGGAAAAATTGATACCGCTTTTTATTACCAATTTATTGGAAAACAAAAAAGTTCCGCTTTACGGTGATGGCTTAAATGTCCGGGATTGGCTTTACGTCTTGGATAATTGCGCGGGAATTGACATGATTTTACATAGAGGGAGAGATGGCGAAGCATATAACATCGGCGGAGACAATGAGAAAACCAATCGTGAAATCACTGATATTGTTTTAAAGGAATTGGGCAAAGACGAATTTTGGATTGAATACGTCAAAGACAGGCCGGGCCACGACAGGCGTTATTCTCTTGATTCGACAAAAATCAAAAAACTCGGCTGGAAGCCGAAATATGATTTTGAAACCGCAATCAGAGAAAAAATAGATTGGTACAGGAACAACATTGATTGGTGGAAAAAAATTAAATCCGGAGAATATTTGGAATTCTATAATAAACAATATAATAATTAGGGGCTAGGTATTGGGAGTTAGGGACTAGCCATTAACTAGGGACTAGGGATTAGCCACTATACCCTAAGTCCTAATCACCAATCACCAATCACTAATCACTAAATCCTAATCACTAAATCTTAGAAAAATATGAAGGGAGTTGTACTGGGCGGAGGCACTGGTTCGCGTTTGATGCCGCTGACAAAAGTTATTAATAAAAATATTTTGGCTGTTTACGACAAGCCATTGATTTATTATCCGATTATGACTATGCGTGATGCGGGAATCGAAGAAATTTTACTTATTTCCGGCCGCGGTCATGCCGGGCAATATTTGGATTTATTAAGCAATGGGAAAGAGTTAGGCGTGAAGCTGACTTACGTGATTCAAGAAGAACCTAAGGGCATTGCCCATGCCTTGAGTATTGCCGAAGATTTTGCCGATAACGGTTCGATAGCGATGATTCTGGGTGATAATATTTATGAAGAAAGCCTGAAACAAGCGGTTGATAATTTTAAAAAACAGGAAAAAGGCGCGAAGATTATTATAAAACAAGTATCTGACCCGCAGAGATTCGGAGTGGTGGAATTTGACGGTGATAAAGTTGTAGATATTCAAGAGAAACCCCAATTTCCCAAAAGCGATTGGATTTCAACCGGATTTTATATGTACGATAAAAGATGTTTTGATTTTATCAGGACATTAAGACCTTCCGGCCGCGGAGAGTTTGAAATTACTGATTTAAATAATTGTTATATCAAGGACGGAACTCTTACCTATTATAAAACAACAGGGGAGTGGATAGATGCCGGAACCTTCGATTCTTTATTGAAGGCGAATATTTTTATTGCCAAAAAGAAAGGAAAACTTTAATTTTCCACAGAGCACTATTGACATAAAGCTTTAATTTTGCTACAATAACATTAATCCTGAACAATCGGGAAATTTATTAAGGAGAGGAGAGAGAGTTGAGTTTGAAATTTGTTGGCACGGAAGTGGTATTTCGGGGCATAATCGGGGATTTCCACGTGGAGATCACGGGTATAGCCGCTCTGTGCGGAAGCAATCATCTTCCGGATGATTGCCATGAGCCCGCAGCAAGCGGAATGCTCACGTATCTGCAGGCCGTCAAAGATGGTCGAAACGTCCGGGATCTGGGACACTTGAAGAGTATTCTTCAAGAAGGACCTCGTGGTCCCAGGATCATGGCCAAGGATCCTCACGATCGAAGACCGCCGATTTGCTGGGATCCAGCACTGACCAATTTTAAAAAACTCTAATAAGGAGGAGGGAAACAATCGAGCAGTCGCTCAAGGCGACTGCTCTTTTTATTGCTTTCTTGTTTTTTTTCACTTGCCCGTGTTATGATAAGTAGAGAAATGGATAACCTAGAAATAATTGATAAAGAAAAGGAACTGGTTAGTCGATTGGTTGACGGAGACAAAGAAGCTTTTGGCGAGCTTTACGATATTTACGCGCCGAAAATTTTTCGTTTTATCCGTTTGAAAGTCGGTTCGCAGGTTTTAGCCGAAGATCTTTCTTCGGAATCTTTTTTAAGAATTTGGGAGTATTTTCAGAAAGAAGAAAGAGAAATCGAAGAAAGTTTCCAGGCGCTTCTGTATAGAATCGCCCACAACTTGATTGCCGATTATTACAAAAGAAAAAGCTCGCAGGAAATTTTGATTAATGATGATTTTAATGTTTTTATCGAAAATCAAATTGCTCCCAGCGAAATAAGCCTAAAAGAGGATACTGAAGAAATTCACCGTGCTTTGGTGGGCATGAAAGAGGAGTATCAGAATGTTATTCTTTGGTATTATGTTGACGAGCTTCCGGTTCCGGAAATCGCCAAACTGATGGATAAATCCGAAGGCGCAATTAGGGTTTTAATTCACCGCGCTTTAGAGTCTTTAAAGAAGATTTTGGCGGAAAAAAAAGGAATAGGCCAAATTGGTGAAACCCCCCACCTGATTCTGTAATTATGTCTCTTTATTAAAGACACGGTAATCAGCTTAATAATTGGATCAGGTGGGGGGTGAAATATTGGTGTAATATTGGGGTGTCCCCCCACTTGGTTCTGTAATCATATTTTCTGGCAATGATATTATGTCTTTTAGCTTAATTATCGGTCCAAGTGGGGGGTGTAAGAAAAGTGTAACAAATAGGCCTAGCTAATCGTCATATATAGTAGACGGACAAGTACACGGACGCACAAAAATGGATGTATTAGTGCGAAAAATCAAAAAATTACAGCGAATTGAGCCTAACGCTTCCTGGCTGGAGAGTCAGAG
>Ga0315286_10000789_pt1 | contig 27568 bp, 32 predicted proteins | sample YL17G10_0_MG_FD_205038 | JGI IMG/M metagenome (GOLD analysis project Ga0315286, IMG submission 205038) | Sediment microbial communities from Yellowstone Lake, YNP, Wyoming, USA - YL17G10_0 | ecosystem: Environmental > Aquatic > Freshwater > Lake > Sediment | place: USA: Wyoming | collected... | reverse complement strand
GGCGCGGGTGAGGGGGCTTCGGCTCGTGAGGCCATCACCCTCACCCTTTCCGCCATGCGACTTGCGAAGCGCGTTGCGCCCGCAAGATCGCGGCGGAAAGCCCTCTCCCACAAGGGAGAGGGGACGCTGGGCGTCGCGCTCAACGCCTCTTCATCCCTCCCCTTGATGGGGAGGGTGGCGAGGATGACCCCGGACTTGATCCGGGGGAAATCCCGCCGGGTGGGGCGGAGCCGCTTGTGGTTGACCCCACCCCAGCGTCGCCTACGGCGCCGCCGGACCTCCCCGCCAGGGGGAGGTATGTCAGTGAGGTGAGGTGCGCGGCGCTTGCCGCAAACGAGGAAACTTGCCAGAACACCTACCATGCAAAGTCAGTGGAACGACATCTCCGCGCGGGACGCGATCGAGACCTATGGCGCCAAGGGCGTCAGCGAGGATTTGGCGCTTCGCGTCTACACCACGCGGTTGCTGGGCCGCGATCCTCTGCTCGTGCTGCATGGCGGCGGCAACACTTCGGTGAAGACGCGGGCCCGCGACGATCTCGGGCAGGAGCATGAGGTGATCGCGGTGAAGGGCTCGGGCTGGGACATGGCCGATATCGAGCCGCAAGGCATGCCGGCGGTGAAGCTCGAACCCTTACGGCGCCTGCGGTCGCTCAGCGCCTTGAGCGACGAATCCATGGTCAACGCCCAGCGTTTGAACCTGCTCGATGCGAGCGCGCCTAACCCTTCGGTCGAGACGCTGCTGCACGCCTTCCTGCCCAATAAATTCATCGATCATACCCATGCCGCGGCCGTGCTCGCGCTGGTCGATCAGCCCGACGGCGAGGCTCTGGCGCGCGAGGTCTATGACGGGCGCATGGGCATCGTGCCCTATCTCGCTCCCGGCTTTTGGCTCGCCAAGGCAGCTGCCGAGATCTTCGATCAAGATCCGCATGTCGATGGCCTGATCCTGCATAAGCACGGCATTTTTACCTTCGGCACGACGGCGCGGGAAGCCTATGAGCGTATGATTGAGCTCGTGTCGCTCGCCGAGAACCGCTTACGTCAGGGGCGTCCGATCGCGTTTCCGGCGCGGAAGCTCGAGGGTAAGCCGGCGGCGGTGGCTGAGATCGCCCCAATCATTCGCGGTGCGGTGGTGCTGAAAAGCGACAAACCCGGCGGCGAGCCCACGCGCTTCACGCTGAATTTCCGGTCGAACCCAGAGATCCTTACCTATGTGAACGGGGTTGAGCTCGGGTCCTACAGCCAGCGTGGCGTGGTCACGCCGGACCACATCATCCGCACCAAGAACACGCCGCTGGTGCTGCCGCAGCCTGAGGCTGGCAAGCTCGCGGACTTCGCCCGTCATGTTCACGAGGCGGTGGCGAAGTTTAGCGCCCGCTACGATGCCTATTTCGAGCGCGAGAACGCGCGGGTGGACGGGGTCAAATCGAAGATCGATTCCGCTCCCAGGGTCGTGCTCGTGCCGCGCGTCGGCCTGTTCGGCATCGGCCGCACGGCGAAGGACGCCTCGATCGCCGCTGATCTCGCGGAGAATACGGTCCGCGTCGTTACCGATGCCGAGGCCATCGGCCGCTACGAGCCGCTGCCGGAGAGCGATCTGTTCGCGCTGGAATATTGGAGCCTGGAGCAGGCCAAGCTGAAGGGCGCGCTGGTCAAGCCTTTGACGGGTCAAATCGCCGTGGTGACGGGGGCCGGCGCGATCGGCGCGGCCACGGCCAAGGCGTTGGCGGCGGAGGGCGCGGCGGTCGCCGTGCTCGATCTCACCGCCGAGACGGCGCTCAAGGTGGCCGGCGAGTTCAAAGGATTGGGGCTTGCCTGCGATGTGACCAAGCCTGCGGACGTCGCGCGCGCCTTCGCGGCCATTTGCGAGCGCTTCGGCGGGGTGGACATCGTCGTGTCTAACGCCGGCGCCGCCTGGCAGGGCCGCATTGGCGAGGTGTCCGACGAGCTCTTGCGGCAGAGCTTCGAGCTCAATTTCTTCGCCCATCAGACGGTGGCCAAAGAGGCCGTGCGCATCATGCTGAGCCAAGGGACCGGCGGGGCGCTGTTGTTCAACCTGTCCAAGCAGGCGGTGAACCCGGGCCCCAATTTTGGCCCTTATGGGTTGCCTAAGGCCGCGACCATGCTCTTGATGCGCCAATATGCGCTCGATTACGGCAAGGACGGCATCCGCTCCAACGGCGTCAATGCCGACCGGGTCAGGAGCGGGCTGTTGACGGACGCGATGATCAAGGACCGGGCCCGCGCCCGGGGGGTCTCGGAAGCTGAGTATATGAGCGGCAATCTTTTGGGGCGCGAGGTCTTGGCCGACGACGTGGCCCAGGCCTTCGTCGCGCTCGCCAAGGCGCGCAAGACAACCGGCCATATCGAGACGGTGGATGGGGGCAACATCGCCGCGGCGTTGCGCTAGGCTCAGTTTCTGGCGCAAGCGCTGTCGGTATCCGCTTGCAATCTGACTCTTTTTGTCCTGAGCGAAGCGTCCCTAAGGGAGTTTTAACCGCAACCAGCGAGGGTTCTCGGCGCCTTCTATCCCTTCCTGCAAGTCCGCCTTAGTGGTAATCAAAGCTGGCGAGGAGCCCCCCGCCTCAATTGGCGAAGCGGAAATGGAGCACGTCGCCATCCTTGACGACGTAGTCCTTGCCTTCGAGCCTGAGCTTGCCGGCATCGCGCGCGCCGGTCTCGCCGCCGAGTGCCACATAGTCCTCGTAGGCAATCGTCTCGGAGCGGATGAAGCCCTTCTCGAAATCGGTATGGATCACGCCCGCGGCTTGCGGTGCCCGCGTGCCCTTGGTCACGGTCCAGGCGCGCGCCTCCTTGGGACCGGCGGTGAAATAGGTAATGAGGCCAAGCAGCTTGTAGCCCTCGAAGATGAGCCGGTTGAGGCCGGGCTCGGCGAGGCCAAGCTCGGCGAGATAGGTCTGGCGCTCTGCCGTATCGAGCTCGGCGAGCTCGGCCTCGATCTTGGCCGAGATGATCACGCAACCCGCGCCTTCCGCGGCGGCCCGCCCCTCGACGCGGGCGGAGAGGGCGTTGCCGGTCGCGGCCGCTGCCTCATCGACGTTGCAGACATAGAGCACCGGCTTTGAGGTAAGGAGATTGAGCGCGTTGAACGCGGCCCGGTCGTCTTCGGAGACTTGCGCGAGCCGCGCCGGCTTGCCCTCGCGCAACAAAGCGAAGGCGCGCTGGACGAGGTCGAGCGTCAGCTTCGCCTCTTTGTCTTGGCCGCGCACTTTCCGCTCGAGGATAGGCACGCGGCGCTCCAGGCTGTCGAGATCGGCCAACATCAGCTCGGTCTCGATGGTCTCGGCATCAGCGATCGGATCTACCCGGCCCTCGACATGGATGATGTCGTCATCCTCGAAGCAGCGGAGCACATAGGCGATAGCGTCGACCTCGCGGATATGGGCGAGGAACTGATTGCCGAGGCCTTCACCTTGGGAGGCGCCGCGCACGAGGCCGGCGATGTCGACGAAGGTGAGCCGCGTCGGGACCACCTCGGCGGACTTGGCAATCTTGGCGAGAGCATCGAGGCGTGCATCGGGGACCGGCACCTCGCCGACATTCGGCTCGATGGTGCAGAAGGGATAGTTGGCGGCCGCGGCGGCCGCGGTCTGGGTCAACGCATTGAAGAGCGTGGACTTGCCGACATTGGGCAGCCCGACGATGCCGCATTTGAAGCCCATGCTATGCGTCCCTCACGAGCCGAGCCAGCGGCGGAGCATGCTCGAGAGCGTGCCTTCGGCCACCGGCTTCTTGGTCTCCGCGCGCGGCTGCGCTTGACGCTCGCGCAGTACCGGCTCAGGCTGCTCTTCGGCAGCCAGCGCCTCGGACTGCACGGCATGAGCGACGAAGGACTGAAACTTGTCGCCGGCGCTTTCGGCAAGGTCGGGCGCCCCTTGCGCGATCGCGCCGAGCAGGGGTTCGAGCCAAATATGATCGGATTTGGCGAAATCGTGCAGCACGTGAGCGTGCACCAGCTCCTTCTGCCCTGGACGGCCGATGCCGATACGCACGCGCACATAGTCGTTGCCGATATGAGCGGTCAAAGATTTCAACCCATTGTGGCCGGCGGTTCCGCCGCCCGTCTTCACCCGCATCTTGCCAGGCGCCAGATCGAGGTCGTCGTGGAAGACGATCACATCGGCAAGCTCGAGCTTATAGTAGCGCACGGCCTCGCCGACCGAACGTCCGGACTCGTTCATATAGGTGCCGGGCTTGAGCAGCAGGACGGTCTCGCGCCCGAGCTTACCTTCGGCGGCGACGCCCTGAAAGCGCTTGCGCCAGGAGGGAAAGCCGTGCGCGGCGGCGACGGCGTCAACCGCCATGAAGCCGACATTGTGGCGGTTGAAGGAATATTGCGCCCCCGGATTGCCGAGGCCGACAAAGAGCTTCATCTCTTCATCCAGGTCGAAATGAACGGAGGCGCGGTGATGGCGAAGAAGATTACTTCTTCTTCTCCTTCTTCTTCTCCTTCTCTTTCTCCTTCTCGGCAGCTGCTTCAGCCGGAGCAGCCGCCTCTTCCGAGCCGGGAGCGGCAGCGGCGGTAGCGCCAGCGCTAGCCTCTTCAGCGGCACGGCCGACGATGGTCGCAACGGTGAAGTCGCGCTCGGTGCTGGTTGGCAGCACGCCTTCGGGCAGCTTAAGGGCGGAAATATGCACGGCATCGCCGATTTCGAGGCCCGTCAGGTCGACGTCGAAATGCTCGGGGATGGCGTCGGCCGGGCAGCGGACCTCGATCTCGTGACGAACCACGTTCAAGATGCCGCCGCGCTTAATTCCAGGCGACGCGGCTTCATTCAAAAAGCGCACGGGGACCTCGACGGTGACCAGCGAATGCTCGCCCACGCGCATGAAATCCACATGGATGGGGAAATCGCGGATAGGGTCGAGCTGCACGTCGCGGGGGATCACCCGCGTCTTGGTGCCATCGAGGTCGAGCATGAAGATCGTGCTCTGAAAATGGCCGGTGTGGAGCTGATTGACGATCGCCCGATAGTCGACCGCGACGGTCTGCGGGTCGGTCTTGTCGCCATAGACGATGCCGGGAATGCGCCCTTCGCGGCGCGACGCGCGTGCACCGCCCTTGCCGGTGCGCGCCCGCGCCCAGGCCTTGAGTTCCAGCGCCTCAGCCATTCTTTCCTCCAACCAAAACGATACAAGGGCCAGAGCGAGGCCCCTGAGATGATCCAGCCGCCTCAGAGCGGAGCCAATGCAAGATTGAGGGGCTTATAGACTCCCCGCGAACCCAAGACAATCCGCTATTCGGCGCTTTTATGCCGACGCCAGTTGGGGTGGCGGGTTTCTTACGTCCGCCGGGGGTGCTTAGGCTTTGAGTTTCATCATGCGGGCGAACGGATGGTCGTGCAGCTCGCTTTGGCCCAAGACCTTCACGCCCGCTTCAGCCACGGCGTGATCGTTCTCGACCGCGCTCCCGCTCACGCCGATGGCTCCGATCAGCACCCCGTTATCGAGAATCGGCAATCCTCCGGGAAAGGTGATGAGCCCCTGATTGGAATGCTCGATGCCGTAGAGCGGATGTCCCGGTTGGGACAGCTGGCCGAGCTGCCCCGTGGGCATGGTGAAGAAGCAGGCGGTCTTGGCCTTCTTGATGGCGATGTCGATCGAGCCGACCCAGGCGTCGTCCATGCGCAGGAAGGCCTTCAGGTTCGCGCCCGAATCGACAACTGCGATGCACATCTTCGTGTTCAGCTCGACGGCTTTCTTGCGCGCAGCCTCGATTGCCTTCTCTGCATTCTCCAAATTGACGTGCATGGTCGCTCCTTATGGTTGGGTCTCTCGTGCTCCGGCACTCGGCTTTGGCGTCACCTTAAACGCGCGAGATGCCGAATTGGAGGCGATGGGGCGTGCAAATAGACGCAGTTTGCAGCGAGCCGGCCTGCCAAATGCTTGCTCCAGACAGACTGTCATATTGGGCGTAATATGGGGTCGCAAGGGCCGGGATCGCCAGGGCCCCTTAGCGACATCACGCTCGTCTCAAGATTGAAGGAGGAACACGATGCCCCAGAGCGTCTACAAAGTCATCGAAGTGATCGGTACCAGCCCGAAATCCTGGGAGGAAGCCGCCAAGATTGCGGTCGAGCTTGCCGGCGCGCACTTGCGCGACCTGCGTGTAGCCGAGGTCGTCGAGCAGGACCTCGTCATCACCGACGGCAAGGTGGAGGCCTACCGCACCAAGCTCAAAGTCTCCTTCAAATATGAAGGGCAGGGCTGAAACGTCGGGTTTGCGCTGACAAAATAAGGTTTCGGCTGGCGGCGCGCTTCGTCGACGGCGGTGTCGGCGCCGTCGCGCGATGATTTGAGGATGAGCGAATGGAGGTTCCATCGGCACCTTCCGTGGGGCGGGATGCTCGATCTATCTCCGCGCGTCTAAACCAGGAGTGTCTCTGCATCACACTCGACCGCGACGCGCTGTGTCAGGCGCTTGAGCGGGCGGTTGGCGACCAGGACTTCTACGCGACCTTCATCGGAACGCGGCCGCATCTATTTTCCAATGCCCCAGTTTTCATCTCGGAATCCGAGACCGAAGCGATGCTTCAGCTCGTGCGAGCCATCGAGGCCGCCACCCGACTACCTGGCTATCAAGAGGCGGCCTTGTCTTGGGCTCCGGCGATCGCACGGCCTGACTTCGGACCGCTTGGCGTCTTCATGGGCTACGACTTCCATCTTGCCGGGGCGGAACCCAAACTGATCGAGGTGAATAGCAATGCGGGCGGCGCCTTTCTGAATGCGCTGCTGGCCAAGGCTCAACGGGCCTGCTGCGCCGAGATCGAGATCGCGCCGGGCGGAGGCAAGGCCGACGATTTCGACGGGGCGGTGCTGCGCATGTTCCAGCACGAATGGGCGCTACAGCACGGGACCGGCACACCGAAACGGATCGCGATCGTCGATGATCGGCCGTCGGAACAATATCTCTATCCAGAGTTTCTTCTGGCAGAGCGCTTCTTTCAAAAGCACGGCATCGACGCGACGATTGCCGATGGCAGCGAGCTTCACTATGAGCGCGGCAAGTTGCTGACCACGGGGCAAGCGGTCGATCTGGTCTACAATCGACTGGTCGATTTTACTTTCGATCATCCCGAGCACCAAGCTCTGCGCGCGGCCTATGTCGACGGCGCCGTCGTCGTCACCCCAAATCCGCACGTGCATGCGCTTTGCGCCGACAAGCGCAATTTGGCGCTGCTATCCGATCGGGCGGCACTGCGCGCTTGGGGGCTTCCGGCGCGGATGCTCGCCGATCTCGCTGGGGTGCCGCGCACGGTGCTCGTTAGCGCCGGCAATCAGCAGGAGCTGTGGGAGGGGAGGAAGAATTTATTCTTCAAGCCTGCCGGCGGCCATGGAGGCAAGGCCGTCTATCGCGGGGACAAGGTGACGAAGCGAGTATGGGGGGAGATTATTCGAGGCGGTTACGTTGCGCAGGAATTCGCGCCCCCCGGCGAGCGCATGATCAAGCTCGACGGCATAGAGGAGCGGCGCAAAACGGACGTCCGGCTCTACACCTATGATGGGCAAATTCTGCTCACCGCCGCGCGACTTTACCAAGGGCAAACGACGAATTTCAGGACGCCGGGCGGCGGGTTCGCGCCGGTGTTCGTGATCTAGCTCGGACAGGTCAGCCGAGTTCGGATTGCCCGTGCTCAATAGAACAGGCTCGAGACCGACTTTTCCTCCGCGGTGCGGGCGATCGCCTCGCCTAGCAGCGGCGCGCTCGGCAGCACGCGGATGTTATGGGCATTGCGCACCGCCTCACTCGGGAGAATGGAGTCGGTGATGACGAGTTCCTTCAAGCGCGAGGCCATGATGCGGGCGACGGCTCCGCCGGATAGCACGCCATGGCTGATATAGCCGGTGACTTGAACGGCGCCGTGATTGAGCAAGGCCTCGGCGGCGTTCACCAGCGTGCCGCCGGAATCGACGATGTCGTCGACGAGCAGACAGGTGCGCCCCTCAACATTGCCGATGACGTTCATCACCTCTGAATCGCCCGGCCGCTCGCGGCGCTTGTCGACGATAGCCAAGGGAGCGTCGATGCGCTTGGCCAGGCCGCGCGCCCGCACCACGCCGCCGACGTCGGGCGAGACCACGATGAGATTGTCGGCTTCGAAGTTCTGCCGCATGTCCTGCACCATCACCGGCGCCGCGAACAGATTGTCGGTGGGGATGTCGAAGAAGCCCTGAATTTGGCCGGCATGCAGATCGAGTGTGAGCACCCGGTCGGCGCCGGCACGGTCGATCATATTGGCGACGAGCTTGGCCGAGATCGGCGTTCGGGGCCCAGGCTTCCGGTCCTGGCGGGCGTAGCCGAAATAGGGAATGACGGCCGTGATGCGCCGCGCCGAGGCGCGCCTCAGCGCGTCGATGATGATCAGCAGCTCCATCAAATGGTCGTTGGCGGGAGCCGAGGTCGACTGAATGATGAACACGTCCTCGCCGCGAACGTTCTCCTGCACCTCGACGAAAATCTCCATATCCGCAAAGCGGCGGACGATGCATCTGGAGAGCGGAATCTTGAGATAAGCCGCGATCGCTTCGGCGAGCGGACGGTTGCTGTTGCCTGCAACCAGTTTCATGCGAACCGCTCCTTCAGCGCCTCTAGCGTTGCATCCGCCGACGCTAACAGCGGAAGGCGCGCTTGTAACAAGTGCCGGGGCCCGCTGTAAACTCGCACCCGCAAATCGCTTGTGGATGCGGCGCCTGGCCTCAGGCTCTCGAACGCGGAATTAACTTGATGATCCCGTCGGCAGCGGCGCTGGCGGCAGCATCGGCGATCGGCCCCCAGGGGCCGCTTAGTGCGCCCTTCGGGATGGTATTCTGCTGGGACACGGTGCCGAGCTTCTTGCCGTTCGGGTCAATCACTTGCCAGTCGATGTGGATGTTTTGCTTGCCGCCGGAGGCGTCGGTCAGGACGACGTTGCCCTTTACCGTATAAACATTGCGGGCGGGGGCGCTCGCCAGCTTGACGCCGCCGGCGAACAGGCGCTTTTTGAGCGCCGCGGTCAGAGATTTTTGCCCGTCGCCCGGAGCCCCTGAAACCGGCGCGACAAGGGCCATCACCTCGCCAGGCGGCTCCGGGGTCGCCGATGCGGCTGGCGTGGCCGGGGGGCGGGTGAGCCCAGGGGATCCGCCGGCCGGAGGGGCGCCAAGCCCAGGCGATCTGCTGGCCGGGGGCGGCGAGTCCGAGGCCACTGGCGGCGAGGTGCCGCCACCGGACAGGCTGGCGAGGACCTGGGACGTGGTCTTGGCTGCGATGCTGCGGAGCGCTGCGCTGTCGACGCCGCTCCAGGGATCGCTGCCCGAGCGCTTGGCGATGATCTCGTCACCCGAGACCCTGGCGACACGCTGGCCCTTGGCATTGGAAACATCCCAGATATAAGAGATTTTGGAGCCGCTTTTCTCGGCCGAGGCCACGAGGTAGCCACGCAGCGTGTAGGGGGCGCCGGTGCTGCCCGGGATCAGCGTGAGTTTGCGCTCCTTGCCGGCGCTGACGAGGGCGTCGGTAAGCTCCTGCGTCACATTCGGAGGTGCGCCGACGATCGGGGCGAGGACCATGCTGGTAGAGCCGCCGCCGAAAAGTTTGCTGCGGGCGTCGCTGAAGAAACCGGCATTGGAGCTCGCGCCGCCACCAAAGCCGCAAAGGCTCAAGACAGCCGCGGCGGTCAACACCGTGGCTGCGATACGCCTAAGCCGGCGGCACACGCGTGGTGGATGCGCGTCCAACAAATACTCCCTCTGTTGGCCGCAAAGCCCCCTTCGCGACAACGGTCAGCACCCGCGGCGGGGCTTCCAAACCTCTTCTAAACACTAGATTACCTGTCTCCGCCAGCGTGCGTCCAGCTTAAGGATTAAGGGGGACGCTCCGCGCACGCCATGGTGAACGTCGATCAGGTGAGCACGATGGCCGAAATTTGGCGCCCATAATCATCTTCGCCGTGATGCTGCGATCGGCGATAGCTGAAGAATCGCGTCTCGTCGCAATAGGTGCAAAGCCCGAGTTCGGCGATGGTGCCGACGCCAGCGCGAGCAACGCGCCCCGCCACATAGCCCGCAAGATCGAAATGGGGCTCGCCGGAGCTCTCGTCGGTCATGAAGAAGCCCGAGCTCGCCGGCTCCTCGGCCAGGAAGCGCTCGACATAGTCGGCCCCCACTTCATAGGCTTTCTGCGAGATCGAGGGGCCGATCGCGGCGGCGATGCGCTCGCGCTTTGCGCCTAGCTCCTCCATGGCCGCGACCGTGGCCTCGATGATGCCCGAAAGCGCGCCGCGCCATCCTGTATGGGCCGCCCCAATGATGCGGGCTGCGGGATCGCAAAACAGCACCGGCGCGCAATCGGCAGTGAGCACGGCGATGGCCAAGCCGGGCGTGCGCGTGACGACGGCGTCGGCCTCGGGCACGCCGCCTTCGTCCCAAGGCTTCTCGGCGGTCACGGCCGTCGCGCTGTGGATTTGATAGAGCGACAGCAAGCCGTGCGGCTCAACGCCCAAGCTCTCGGCCACGCGTGCGCGGTTCTGTTTGACGCTTTCCGCCTCGTCGCGGGAGCCAAGGCCGCAATTGAGCGAGGCGTAGATGCCGCTCGAGACGCCCCCCTGGCGCGAGAAGAAGCCATGGCGGATGCCGTCGCATCGTGCGAGGGCCGGAGCTGAGAACAAAGCCTTGTCTGGGGTCACCATGGCCGGTCAGGAGGATAGGGTGAATCGATCCGGCGCGAAAGGTGGCGGTGGAGGGGGCTCAGGGCTCGTTAGCGCCAGCACTTTGAACAGGACGCCCATCTGCGCAGGATCGACAAGGCGCATGGCGCCGGATGCGATCGCCGCCTTCTGGTCGGGCGTTGCTTTTTCAAGCAGGCGCTCGCGGCGTTGGCCAAGGCCAAGCTTGAGCAGGAACTCTCCTTGCGGGATAGGCCCGTAAGCGCGCAGCCCCAGCGCCTCGGCGCTTCCCCTCAGATCGGCGAAATCGACCTGGGCCGAGAGATCGGCGTCACCGGGGCTCGCAAGCGGGTCGGCACAACGGTGGCCGCGCACGGCTTGCAGCGTGTCGCCAAAGCCCGTCTCCGCATGGCCATAGTCGATGATGAGGGCCGCCAGCGGCGCGCGGGCCGCACGGTTGGCGAGCTCGTGCAGGAGCCTCGTGGCGGCGGGCCTCGTTTCGAGAATGGCGCCTTCCGGCGCGACACCTCCCAACGCGGCTTGCACTGAATCCTCCGGCACTACCGACCCTTCGGCGAAAACGAAGCTGCCTTTGCCGTCGTCAGCGATCAGGCGCTCGCGCCACGACGTGCCGCGGCGAACGAGTTGCCGGACGGGCAGGGCGTCGATGAACTCGTTGGCGAGGAGGATCAGCGGGCCGGCGGGGAGCTCGTCGAGCCGCGCGTACCAGCGAAGCGGCACCGGCGCATCGTGAAGCGCCTTCCGTTGCGCTTCGGCCATCACGGAGCTCGTCTCAACAAGGGCGACGGAAACGCTGTCGATGAAGTTCGGCAAGACGCGCCAGGCCCGCAACGCGTCGGCCAGCAAAGTGCCGCGCCCCGGTCCCAACTCGGCGACGATCACGGACCGCGGCTCTCCCATCGACTGCCAGACCGCGACCACCCAAAGACCGAGTAGCTCGCCAAAGATCTGGCTGATCTCCGGCGCCGTGACGAAATCGCCTTGTTCGCCGATCGGTTGACGCGAGGTGTAGGCCCCGGCCCTTGCATCGAGAAGACAGGCTTCCATGTACGCTTCAACGCTGAGCGGGCCAATAGCGGCGATGCGCGCCGCAAGCTTCGCCGCAAGCGAGGCGCTTTCAGCTTGGTGGCGGAGCGCCGCCTGCATTATGGCGCCAAGGCCGGCTTGGCCCGCGCGCGCCAGATCAACCAAAGGCCGATCAGGATCATCGGCAGAGAATAGGCGATGCCCGGCGTCAAGATGCCGATATCGAGCGGATGTCCCGCATGCGGCTCGCGGAAGAATTCGACGAAGCTGCGGAAGAGTCCATAGAAGCAGAGGAACAGGCCGAACACCGTCCCCGGGCGCGTCAGGGCTTTATAGCGATAGGTGGCGATGCAGAGGATGGTGAAGAGCACGACGCCTTCCAGCGCCGCCTCATAGAGCTGGCTCGGATGACGGGGGCTGTCGCCAGCGCCCGGGAAGACCATGGCCCAGGGCACGTCGCTGACGCGCCCCACCACCTCGGCATTGATGAAATTGGCGATGCGGCCGAAGAACAGGCCGAATGGCGTCGCCGCAGAGGCGATGTCGCCGAGCGACAGCGGGTTGATGCCTTTGCTGCGGGAAAAGAGATAGACGGCGATGACAACGCCGAGCAGCCCGCCATGGAAGGCCATGCCGCCATTCCACACCGCGGGGATCTCGCCAGGGTTCGCCCAGAAATAACTCGGCTCATAGAAGAGCACGAAGCCGAGCCTGCCGCCCAGCACGATGCCGAGCGTAACCCACAGCAAAAAGTCGTCGGCTTGGCTGACGGTCAGCGGCGGCTTGCCGTTCCACAGGTGGGGCTGCGAGACGAGCCGGCGCGCATAAAGCCAGCCGAGCAGGATGCCCGCCATATAAGCGAGCCCGTACCAGCGGATCGCGAGCGGTCCAATCTCGATCGCCACCGGATCGATGACGGGGTAGGGGATGACGAGAAGGTCCATGAGGCGCGCGGCTATCTGGGAACGGGACCCGACCCTTTACCGCCGGTCGCGGGCTGTCAAGGCGCGCGGCGGCCCGCCGCCAAGCCTGCCGCTTGATCGAAGCGCGCCCCCACCCCATAGTTGGCAACATCACGGCGAACTCGAAGGTTTTTCAAGGATGACCCAAACCACTGGCCGGTTCTTCGACGAGCTTGGCAAACTCATCACCGACGCGGCGGGCGCGGCCTCAGGCCTGCGCAAGGAAATCGAAAGCGTCGTGCGGTCTCAGGCCGAGCACATCCTGCGCGATCTCGACGTGGTGCAGCGTGAGGAGTTCGAGGCGGTCAAGGGCATGGCGCAGAAGGCGCGCGAGGAGAACGAGCAGCTGAAGCAGCGCCTCGCCCTGCTCGAGGCGGTGCTTGACGACATCGACGCCGAGAAATCCGCGCCGCGGCCGCCCCGCCCGATCCGGCGCCGCAAGCCGAAGCGCGCCTATTGATAGGCTCCCGCGCGAGCGCGGTCGAACGTCGGCGAATCGGAGTCCCTCGCCTGCGCTGAGCGGAACCCCATCCACAGCTCTCTTTGGTCCGTCCACAGCTATTTGAGTCGGCGGCCGCCACCCCAGTTGGTGTGCGCAGAAACTCCGATATATAACTGATTCACAACCTGATTCGCGGCGGCGGGACGCGTGCGCAGGAACTCTGACGAGGCCCCAGAGGACACGCATGGCAACGGCGGAGGCTGACTATGACCATTTCACCAACCCGGTGGACATGGTCGAGCATATTGCTACCATCCATGATTGGACATTCGAGCGAAGTACTCCGGACGAGCTTACGCTCTCGGTGTCCGGGGCGTGGTGCGACTATCACATCTCGCTCACCTGGCGTGACGATTTGGAGGCGCTGCACCTGGCTTGCGCCTTCGACTGCAAGGTGACGAAGATCAGGCTGAACGAGGTCTATCGTCTCATCGCCCTGATCAACGAGCAGCTCTGGCTCGGCCATTTCGATCTGTGGAAGGAGGACGGCATGTTGCTTTACCGCCATGGATTGCTCCTTGCCGGTGCCGAAACCCATGCGGGCCAATGCGAAGCGCTGTTGCGCGGGGCGCTTGAATCCTGCGAGCGCTATTACCAATCCTTCCAATTCGTGCTGTGGGCCGGCAAGTCGCCCGAGGACGCGCTCCTCGCCACCATGCTCGAAACGCAAGGGCAGGCGTGACACTGCATCTCGCCGGACCGCTCCTCCTGGTGGGCGCGGGAAAGATGGGCGGGGCCCTGCTCGCCGGCTGGCTCCGGCAAGGTCTCGATCCCGCATCCGTGCACGTTCAGGATCCGTCGCCTGGTCCGGAGGTCGCCGCGCTGATGGCGAGCCACGGCATCCGCGTGCGGCATGAGGCTCGGTTGCCGTCGGCGCCCGCCGTCATCGTGCTGGCGGTGAAGCCGCAAATCATGGACGACGTGCTGCCCCCGCTCGCTCCGCTCATCGGCCCCCAGACCGTCGTGCTGTCGATCGCCGCCGGCCGCACTCTGGCGAACCTCGCTTCGCATTTGCCGCGAGGCGCCGCCATCGTGCGGGCGATGCCGAACACGCCGGCGGCAATAGGGCAGGGCATCACCGCGGCGAGTGCTAACGCCGAGGTGACGCCGGAGCAGGCCCGAAGCTGCGACGAGCTGCTCGAAGCGGTCGGCGAGGTGGTCTGGATCGGCGACGAGGCCCTGATCGACGTGGCCACGGCGGTCTCGGGCAGCGGGCCCGCTTATGTGTTTCTGCTGGCCGAATGTTTGGCCGAGGCCGGTCAAGCCGCCGGGCTCGATCCTGAGCTTGCCGCGCGTCTCGCCCGGGCGACGGTGGCCGGCGCGGGCGAGCTGCTGCGCCGTTCGGAGCTTTCCCCAGCCGAGCTCAGGCAGAACGTAACCTCTCCCAAAGGCACGACGGCGGCGGCGCTCGACGTGCTGATGGGCAAGGATGGAATGGCCGAGCTCATGACCCAGGCTGTGGCCGCTGCCGCCAAGCGCTCGCGGGAGCTCTCGTCGTGACTTAGGCCCGGGCGCCCGCGTCTTTCGATGGCCACAGAAAGATCCTATGCTCCAAGGCAGAAGGAGCCATGGCCATGTTCAACGATTCCAGCAAACGTAACAAAGCCATACAGGCGGCGCTTGAGCTTGCGGCGGAGCGCGGCTGGCGCAACGTCAATTTTACCGCGATCGCCGAGCGCACCGGGATAAGCCTCGCCGATCTCCGGCGTGAGTTCACCTGCAAGAGCGACATCCTCAAGGCCTTTCAGGCCGAAATCGACGCCGAGGTCCTGACCAAGACCAAGCGCGCGACGCCAGAGCAGACGCCTCGCGATCGCCTGTTCGACCTCATCATGACGCGCTTCGAATTGATGGCGCCATACAAGCCCGCGCTCGGCCGCATTCATGCGGAGCTTTGCTGCCATCCGGGCGAGGCAGCTTTGCTCGTCTGCTCGACGCTCGCCTCGCAATATTGGATGCTTGAAGGCGCCGGCGCCAAGCTCGACGGCGCGGGCGCGGGGTTCCGTATTACCGGCCTTGCCGCGATCTATGGCAAGGTGTTCAGGGTGTGGCTCGACGATGCCTCGCCTGGGCTCGACCGCACCATGGCCGCGCTCGACCGCAAGCTCAGGACGGGAGAGGATTGGCTTGCCGGCATGGAGAGCGCGTGCCGGAACCTCTGCCGCTTCGTCTGCGGAGTCATGCCGCGGGGATGGAAGCGGCGAGAGGCTGGCAGCACCGCCGAGCCTGCCGCCGGCGCCGCGCCAAGTCCGGGAGCGGTATAGGCGCTATTCCGGAAGCGAATCGTCGTCGTCCGGACCGGAGAGATCCTCCGGTCCCTCGCCTGGCAGCTCGGCATCGACCGGGTCATCCGCCTCCGGGTCGTCGGGGTCATTCGGAACGTCCAGGCTCTGACCTTCGATCTGCACGGGAGGGCGCATGTTCCGCTCGCGTCCGATCTCAACCTGGCCGCGCCCGATATCCATCTCGATCTCCGAGCCGGGTTGCTCCTCGTCCTGAATCTCGTCTTGCAGGGTTTCAGCCAGCGCCGCTCCCATAGGAGCGCCGGCCAATATCGCTGCCAGTCCGACTGTCGCTAACCGCATGTCGTTTCTCCCAAAAGATCAGGCCGGACTGTGTCAATGGCACCTAGGCCTCGGCCAGTCTAGTTGCTATCGGGGTCGAGCGGCTCCTCGCCCTCCACGGAATAGGGGACGTCCTCGGTCGTTTCCGGCGTCGCCGAACCGGGCGCGCCCGCGGTGCCATTGCCGTCGAGCCCGTTGATGAGGGGGCTGGTCAGTTCGTGGGGAAGGATGAGGGTCGGCATCGTCTCGCCGCCGCCCGCCGTACCGGCGCCTGAATCGCTCAACGTTTGCGCGTAGGCCGCGCTCGTCCATGAGCCGGCGATCAGCGCCAAGGCTGTGACGAGTGATCTCAGCATTTCCGCATCCCCCATTCCTGCGCAACGACGTTACACTTGGTCCCGTCAAATCGGAACCTTCAGAACCGCCTTTAAACCTCCGAGCCGCGATTGGCTCAAGGCGATGTCGCCGCCGTGGATACGGGCAATGTCGCGGGCGATTGCAAGCCCAAGCCCGGTGGAGCCGGCATCCTGATTGCGGGCGTGGTCGAGCCGGTAAAAGGGCCGGAACACATGCTCGCGCTCGGCTTCGGGAATGCCCGGGCCGTCGTCCTCGACCTCGACGAAGAGCGAGCCGTCTTGCTTCCCGGCGTGGACGGCGACGTGGTCGGCGAAACGCACCGCGTTGTTGACGAGATTGGCGACGGCGCGTTTGAAGGCATGCCGCCTCAGCGGCACGACGAGGGGGTGACGGCCGATGTCGATGCTGATGTTCTTGGTGCCATGGGCCTGGCTGCGCACCTCGGCGAGGATCTCGCCGATGTCGGTGCGCACGATGTCCTCACCGGAATCGCCTTTGGCGAACGCCATATAGTCCTCGAGCATGGCCTGCATCTCGTCGACATCGGTGCGCATGGCATCGAGCTCGGGCGAATCCTCGAACAACGCCAGCTGAAGCCTGAAGCGGGTGAGCACGGTGCGGAGATCGTGGCTCACGCCGGCCAGCATGGTGGTGCGCTGCTCGACATAGCGCTCGATGCGGTCCCGCATCTCAATGAAGGCTTGCGCTGCCTGACGCACCTCCCGTGCGCCCCTTGGGCGAAAATCGGGAGGCGTGGGACGACCCTTGCCCAAGCTTTCGGCGGCCTCGGCCAAACGCAGGATCGGTTTGATCTGATTGCGTAAAAACAAGATCGCCACGGTGAGGAGGACCAGCGACGTGCCGAGCATCCACAACAGAAAGATCTGCGAGTTCGACGCATAGGTCTGGCTGCGGCGCGCGATCACATGCATCACGCTGTTGATGAGCTTGATGCGAATGTCGACGAAATCGGACGCGCCGACCGTGTCGATCCAGAAGGGGCGGCCGATCTGGCGCGTGATCTCATCGGATAGCGTGCGGTCGAGTAGGTCGAAAAAGGGCTGCGAACGCGCTTGTGGCAGCTCCTCGTTGGGCACGATCTTGAGGCGAAGCCCGAGGTCGTCATTGGCGAGCTTGACCAGCGTCGTGTAGTCCTTGTCCTGCGGAAAGGCCTGATAGATGTCGATCAGCATGGCGATGCTCTGCACGGTGGCCGTCGACAGCCGCCGTGTCACCGTCTCCCAGTGACGCTCGAGAAACACGAAGGTGATCACCGACTGCAACAGCACCATCGGCGCGATGATGATGATGAGGGCGCGCGCATAGAGGCCCTTCGGCATCCGCTCGCGGATCGCCGTAGCGAGCTGCCCGTAGAACGAGCGGTACGCGCGGAGGAGTGGTTTGAGGTCGGGGATGGCGAGCATCACTCGGGATACAGAATGTAGCCTTTGCCACGGACGGTCTGCAGATAGACGGGATTGGCGGGATCCTTCTCGATCTTGCGCCGCAGCCGGTTGATTTGCACGTCGACAGCGCGCTCGCCGCCATTCTCGCCGTCCTTGGCGAGCTCGTGACGAGACACCGGCGAGCCGGGCCGCTGGGCGAAGTAGCGCATGAGCTCACGCTCGCGCTCGGTGAGGCGGACGGCTTCGGCCCCGCATTTGAGCTCGCCGCGGCCGATATGAAAGACGAAATTGCCCATGCGCACCTCGCCGGACGAGGGTGGGTTGCCGCCGCGGCGGAGCACGTTGCTGACGCGAAGCAGAAGCTCGCGCGGGTCGAACGGTTTGGACAAATAGTCGTCGACGCCGGTCTCCAGGCCCTCGATCCGCTGCTCGGGCTCGGCGCGCGCCGTCAGCATTAGGATCGGCACCTGGGACTCGCGCCTCAGTGAGCGCGCGAAGTCGAGGCCGGATTCGTGCGGCATCATCACGTCGAGAACGAGCAAGTCGAAGGTGAGGCTGCGCATGGACGCCCGCGCGGATGCCGCATCGACCGCCGTCGTCACGCGGAATCCATGCTCCTGCAGATAGCGGGCGAGCAGGTCGCGGATGCGGCTGTCGTCGTCGACGACCAGGATGTGGGGCGAATTGTCGTCAGGTGCCCGGCCGCGCTGGGTTTTGATCGGCACTGGGATCGTCATGAGGCCTCCGCTTTCCCGTCACCGTCGACGGTGCCTGGTGATGAGGACATGATGGAGGAGACTTTGGGCCGTTCTTCGGCATTGATCATGGCGTCCAGGAAGCGCCGGATCGCGGCATCGGCCCCTGGTCCCGCGGCGCGCAAGGCTTCGGCGAGGCGGATGAGCTGAGGCGCGGCGAGCCGTTCCGCCAAGGCACGGCCTGCCTCCGTCGGATAGAGCAGGCGCTCGCGCCGGTCGACGCTTCCGGCCTGCTGCACGACATAGCCCTTGTCGATGAGCTGTTTCAGCACGCGGCCCAAGCTCTGCTTGGTGATTTTCAGCACGTCGAGCAGGTCGGCCACGCGCAAGCCCGAATGGCGGTTGACGAAGTGGAGCACCCGGTGGTGCGCCCGGCCAAAGCCAAAGTCCTGAAGCATCGCATCGGGGTCGCGGGTGAAGTCGCGATAGGCGAAGAAGAGCAGCTCGGCGAAGGCCAGCAGCTCGGCGTCGGGCCGGCGCGCGGACTTGCGCGGCAAGGCGGTCTCGCTGCGGCGCTTGGCGTCGACAGGCTCTGTCAGCGGCTCATTTATGTCAGTCATGTTGACTTGTTTTTAGGCCTGCGTTAGAGGTCCATTTATGTCAGTCATGTTGACTTAATTCTGGTCCTTGATACTCCCCGGAGCGTGCTTGCGCAATTGTCGTGCAACTTCGCCGGAGTCTTAATAAGGCCTCTTGCAAGGGCCGGGCTTGGCCGGCAGGCCCTGTTGTCTGGGAGGGAAGTGCCTGATGGCTACCGAGCCTTACGATCAGCGCGACGGCTTCATCTGGATGAATGGCGAGCTTCTTCCGTGGCGGGACTCGCGGGTGCACCTCCTCACCCATGCGCTGCATTACGGAAGCGCCGTGTTCGAAGGCGAACGCGTCTATGACGGGGAGATCTTCAAGCTCACCGAGCACAGCCAGCGTCTCCACGAATCGGCCAAGGGGCTCGACTTCGAAATTCCCTATTCCGTGGCCGAGATCGAAAAGGCCTCTCGCGAGGTGGTCCGCGCCAACGGGCTGATCGACGGCTATGTCAGGCCGATCGCCTGGCGCGGCAGCGAGCAGATGGGGGTCGCCGCCCAGGCGACCAAGATCAATCTCGCCATCGCTGCCTGGGATTGGGGCTCCTATTTCGATCCGGCCGCCCGGGCGAAAGGCTTGCGCCTGACCATCGCTCATTATCGCCGGCCAGACCCGCGCACGGCGCCGGCTAAGAGCAAGGCTGCGGGCCTCTACATGATCTGCACCATCGAGAAGCACAGGGCCGAGCGGGCAGGTTATGCCGATGCGCTGATGCTCGATTGGCGCGGGCAGGTGGCCGAGGCCACGGGCGCCAACATCTTCTTCGTCGAGGACGGTGTGCTGCACACGCCGACTCCGGACTGTTTCCTCGACGGGATCACCCGCCGCACCGTCATCGGCCTTGCCAAGCAGCGCGGCTGGAAGGTGATCCAGCGCGTGATCATGCCGGAAGAGATGGCAGGCTTCTCCGAATGCTTCATCACCGGCACCGCCGCCGAGGTCACGCCAGTGTCGGAGATCGGGCCCTATCGCTTCACCATTGGCGACATCACCCGCACGCTGATGGACGACTATTCCGCTCTCGTCCATCCCGCCAAGACAGTTCCTGCCAAGTCAGTTCCTGTCGAGGCGGTTCCTGCTAAGGCCGTGGCCGCCGGCTAGCAGCTTCGCGGAACGGGTGAGGGGCGATCCGTGCTAGGATCGCTCCCATGGGAGTGGAACTCGAACGGCGTGACCCGCGCCCAGACTTCGACGCGGAATTCCGGGAGCGGTTCTATACCCTGCTGCAATGGCGCCGCGACGTCAGCGGTTCAAGCGCGAGCCACTGCCAGAGGGCACGAACGATCGGCTGATCGACATCGCCTGCCTTTCTCCCTCCGTGGGTCTAAGCGAGCCCTGGCGCTACGTGATCATCGACGATCCGACGCGGCGCGCAGGCATCCGCCAATGTTTCGAGACGTGCCATCAGGAGGCGCTGCAGACGCAGACCCCGGATCGCGTCACCCTTTATGCGCGGCTCAAGCTCGCCGGTCTCGACGACGCCCCCTGCCAAATCGGCGTCTATGCCGACCGGACGACGGCGCAAGGCCATGAGCTTGGGCGCCTCACCCACCGGAGAGCCCTCGATTATTCCGTTGCCATCGCTACCTATACGCTGTGGCTGGCCGCACGCGCGGAAGGAATTGGTGTCGGTTGGGTCTCGATTCTCGATCCCGTGCGTGTCGCGGAAATCCTGGAGATCCCGGCGGAGTGGGTCTTTGATCGGGCATCTTTGCATCGGCTATCCGGAAGAAGAGCACGACATTCCGGCCTTGCAGCACCAGGGCTGGGAGCGGCGCCACCGGTCGGGGGGCGTCGTCATCCACCGCTGAGGCGAGCGGGAAGAGGGCTACAGAGGCTTGAATAGTCGCCGATGAAGCGGCACTCTATCGGCTCGTGGGCTCCGCCAGGGGGAGGGGGCATGCACAGATCTCTGATTGGGCTCTTTCTAGCCTTTCTGCTCGCGGCCGCTCTCGGCGCGAGCCCCGCGACCGACGCCAAGGCTGGCGCGGCGATGGCTGGCAGCGTGGCGAGCGGCCTCAAGCATCAGCCGCTCGTGACCCCAGTTCTCGTTTGGCGTGATTGCCAGAGGATCGCCCGCTGCAACGGCTGCCAGCCCGCCTATCGCTGCCGGTCGTGCAGCTATCAGCGACAGTGCCCGCGTCGCGGGCCTTGCCAATGGGCCGACATCTGCGTTTGGGGACCGTTCCTTCCAGTCGCCCCGCGCGGGGTGCCGGTCTACTGATTGGCGATCGAGCTTGCCATATAGCAAGAGGCTATATGGAGAGGCGTCGAGGTCGTCGTGGCCAAAAAATCCAAAAAGAAAAAGCGCGATAAGTACGTTTACGGAACCAATAGTCTAAGGGAGAAGTGAACAGCTTAGGCGCACCCGTGGATCCCGAGACGGGGAACATTTCCTTTTGTCAGGAGATGATCAATGTCTACTCGGAAGTGAGCTACGAGCGCACAAAGGGTCCAAAAATCCTATCGCGCATTCCCCAGGACTGCAGCGACGACATTTCCTTCGATGCGTCTTCGGCGCTTGAGAAAAATTATGACTTCGTATTCGCAGTTGATACCAACACCTTGGAGTTGGCCGGTAAGAGCCTCTCTGCGGTCGGCATCGTGACGACCCAGCCAGTGTGGTTTTCTGGGCGACGAGGCCTATTTCATGGCTGGCGATTTGATGTGCCATTTTGTCTGGAATACATCGGCATCAAAGGAAAGCCTGAGAATTTTGGGAGGCTGTCGGCCTTTGACCATCTTGAAAAATTTGGCCTTATCGGTAAAGGCGAAAAGGTCGAAATGATTGTCGACTCGGATTTGACTAACCTCACCGACTATAACCAAAAGAAGTTGCCTAAATACGGGCCTCACTACCTACCGGACAATGTTACGCTTGTGTACGGCAGTAGCGATGGAGGGAAGGAGATTGTCGCCAACAAAGCGCTAGCTGTTGCGGATTCGGTCTCGGCCCAGTGTCTCGCTGCCGTGAAATCTGGGCGCGTGCCTTTCAACCAAAAACAGATTGAATCATCCATGCTTTGACGGCCTGCGCATCATTGGGCCGAACGTCGTGGCCTCATAACAAGTCCCTATGGCAGTTATTCGGCGGCGTCCTTGGTCTCGTCCCAGCGGGCGGTGGCGGCCTCGTCGCGGGCGTCGGCCTCGACCCAATGGCTTCCTTCCGGCCCGCTCTCGCGCTTCCAGAACGGCGCGCTCGTCTTCAGATAGTCCATCAAGAATTCCGCCGCGGCGAAGGCCGCATCGCGGTGCTCCGAGGCGGTCAGCACCAGCACGATGTTGTCGCATAGCCCGAGCCTGCCATAGCGATGCAGGATCAAGCACGCCGCGAGCGGCCAACGGGAGCAAGCCTCCGCCTCGATGCGCTCAAGCTCGCGCTCGGTCATGCCGGGATAGTGCTCGAGCGTCATCTCCTCGACCGCGCGGTTGCCGGCGTGATCCCGTACCGTCCCCAAAAAGGCGACGACGGCGCCGATGTCGCTCCGCCCAGCCTTCAGCCGCTCGATCTCGGCGCCGATGTCGAAGTCCTCTTGCTGGACCCTGATCATGGCTAGCCACCCGTCACCGGCGGGAAGAAGGCAATCTCGCGCGCGCCCCTGACGCCCGCGTCATGGCGCACATGGGTTTGGTCGATTGCCGTCCGGATGATTTCGGAGCGCTGAAAGGCGTGGGCGAATTCAGGACTGCGGGTCTTGAGCCACGCCATCAGCTCGGCGACCGTGGCGATTTCCGACGGAATCTCGACGTCCTCGGTGGCGACGCCGGTCTTCTCCTTGACCCAGGCAAAATAGAGCAGCCGCATGGCGCGTCAGTCCTCCTCGATCATGGCATGGCGAATGGCTGCGCGTAGATAATCATAGCCCGTGTAGAGCGTGAGCAGCGCCGCGATCCAGAGCAGGGTGATGCCGGTGGCCGTGGTGTAGGGGAAAATCTTGTCGCCGGCGGCGCCCGCGAGCAGAAAGCCGATGGCGACCATCTGCAATACGGTCTTCCATTTGGCGAGCCTGGTCACCGGCACACTAACGGCGAGTGTGCCCAGGAACTCGCGCAAGCCCGAGACCAGGATCTCGCGGCAGAGAATGATCACGCCGGCCCATAGCGACCAACCGGCAATGGTCTGATCGGCGGCGAGCATCATCAGGCTCGCGGCGACGATCAGCTTGTCGGCGACCGGATCGAGCATGCGCCCGACGGCGCTTTGCTGTTTCCAGGCGCGCGCGAAATAGCCGTCAAGGATGTCGGTGACGCCGGCGGCGATGAAAATGCTCATGGCCAGCCAATTGCCGAGGTCCCGCTGCAAGAAGAAGCAGGCAACGAGCGCCGGGATAGCGACGATGCGGCCATAGGTCAAAAGGTTAGGAAGGCTTCCGAAGCGGCCGCGCGATGACGCCGGGGTTGGCACTCCCTGCCGCATCATGTCGGGTCGTCCGTCCAAGGTTAGCTGCTCCCCTCGTGGAAATGCTCGTAGATCGCCTTCGCCATCTGCGCGCTGATGCCACCCACGGCAGCCAAATCGGCGAGGCCGGCGCGGCTTACCGCCTTGGCCGAGCCAAAATGCTGGAGCAGCGCCCGTTTGCGCGACGGACCGATGCCCGGCACCTCGTCAAGGGGAGACGCATGCAGCGCCTTCTTGCGCCGGGCGCGGTGGGCGCCAATGGCAAAGCGATGCGCCTCGTCCCGGAGCTTCTGAATGCAATAGAGCACGGGGTCGCGAGGGTCCAGAAGCAGCGGCTCGCGTCCCTTAAGGTAGATGCGTTCGCGCCCGGCGTTGCGGTCCGGCCCCTTGGCGATCGCCGCGAGCTTGATCTCAGAAAGGCCGAGCTCGTCCAGCACCTCGCAAGCCGTGGAAAGCTGGCCCGGGCCGCCGTCGATCAGCACGAGATCGGGCGCGGCCCAGCCATCGGGGGCACTCTTGTCGCGCGCAAGCTTGCTGAAGCGCCGTGTCAACATCTCCCGCATCATGGCGTAATCGTCCCCGGGGGCAAGGTCCTCCGAGCGGATGTTGAACTTCCGATATTGAGTCCTGATGAAGCCCTCCAGCCCGGCAACAATCATGGCGCCAACGGGATTGGTGCCGGAGATGTGGCTGTTGTCGAACACCTCGATGCGCTCTGGCGCATCCTCCAGCTCGAACAGCTCGGCAAGGCGCGCGAAGATGGCGGCCTGCGAGGAGGATTCCGCCAGGCGGCGCGCCGAGACCTCGCGCGCGTTGACGAGGGCATGGGCCACGATCTCGCGCTTCTCTCCCCGCTGCGGCGTGAGCACGCTGATCTTGTGGCCGGCGCGCAACGACAAGGCGTCGCCGAGCAGTCGGCGCCCCGCAATATCGTGGGACAGCAGCACGAGCTTCGGCGGTGGCTTGTCGTCGTAGAACTGGGCGACGAAGGATTCGAGCACCTCTTCGACCGCGAGACTTTTGTCGGCGCGGGGAAAATAGGCGCGGTTGCCCCAATTGTTGCTGGCGCGGAAGAAGAACACCTGGATCGCGGTGTGGCCCGCTTCCTGATGGGCGGCGAAAACATCGGCTTCCTTCACCGTCTGCGGATTGATGCCTTGATGCGATTGGACGTGGGAGAGCGCCGTCATGCGGTCGCGGAAGCTCGCCGCGCGCTCATAATCCTGCTTGAGGCTCGCATCGTCCATCAGCTTGTGCAGGCGCCGCTTCACCTCGTCGCTCTCGCCCGTCAGGAAGCGGCGCGCCTCGTTGACCAGGGTGGCGTACTCCGCTCCCGAGATCTCGCCGGTGCAGGGCGCGCTGCAGCGCTTGATCTGGAACAGCAGGCAGGGCCGGACGCGCCCCTCGAAATAGGCGTCGGAGCAGGACCTGAGCAGGAAGGCGCGCTGCAGCGTGTTGATGGTCCGGCCGACCGCGCCGGCCGAGGCGAACGGACCGAAATAATCGCCTTTGCCGCTCCGCGCTCCGCGATGCTTCAGGATCTGCGGAAACCCATGATCGCGGGTGATGAGGATGAAGGGGAAGGATTTGTCGTCCCGGAGCACCACGTTGTAGCGGGGCTTGAGCTGTTTGATCAGACTGGCTTCCAGCAGCAGCGCCTCGATCTCCGTGGCGGTGGTGACGAATTCCATGCTCGCCGTGTCCGCGACCATGCGGGCGATGCGGTTGTTGTGAGCTCCCGTGCGCGCATAGCTCTGCACCCGCCTTTTCAAGCTGCGCGCTTTGCCGACGTAAAGCACCTCGCCCTGCGTATTGATCATGCGATAGACGCCCGGACCGGTGGGCGCGGTCTTGGCGTGGCGGGCGATGACCGGCGCGCCCTGTTCCACCCCGCGAAACGCTTGGCGCGCGCGGGATAGGAGCGAGGCTCTGGCTCTGTCGGGCTTCTCTAGAGGCATGGGATCCTGAGCATGAGCGCGCAAAGGGATGCGCCTCGATAGGCCAAAAGTAGGGTCTAAGCGCGGCCAGCTTCAAGGCCTAGAGATGACGAACTAAATATCGCCAGCCTCGGGTTTGGTCTGCCAAGCAAGGTGCTGGCCGCCATCGAGAGCGATCATTTGGCCGGTCACCGAGGGTGTGTCGAGAAGGAAGCGGATCGCGGCGCAGACCTCCTCGGCGGTAGCGCCGTGGCCGAGTGGGGTTGAGCGGCATTCGCGCTCGAAATCGGCGGTGCTTTGCCTCTGGTTCGGCAGCACCGGGCCGGGGCCCAGCGCATTCACTCGAATGCGTGGCGCAAGCGCCTGGGCAAGCGTTTGTGTGGCCGTCCACAGCGCCGACTTGGCGATGGTGTAGGAGAAGAACTCCGGGGTGAGGCGCCAGACCCGCTGATCGATCATGTTGATCACACAGCCCGAGGCACCCCTCGGCAGCGCCTTCGCGAAGGCCTGGGTGAGGAAGACAGGGGCGCGGAGATTGACGTCAAGCTCCGCCTGCCAGCCGGCCCAGTCGACGGTGTCGGGCGTGTCCCATCCGAACCGCGCGGCATTGTTGACGAGGCAGGTCGGGGGTCCAAGCCGCTCGGCGCAGCGCTGGACGAGGGAGAGAAGCTGATCCTCGCACGTCAGATCGGCTTGGAGGGCCACGGCTTTAGAGCCAAGGCGCTCGATCACGCGAACGAGGTCGTCGGCTTCCGCGGAGGAGGTATGGTGATGCACCCCGATTCGCCAGCCGCGCTTCGCCAAATCGAGCGCGATGACCCGACCGAGGCGGAGGCCTGCGCCGGTCACAAGCGCGGTCGCAGGTTCTTGTTCTAGGGCCATGACGTGATTGAAAGAGCTGCTGGACTGTCGTGCCGCGCGCGTCCGCGATTCGCGAGTTGACTATACTCCAGTGAGGGCTTCCACCCGAAATCGGCTAACGACTCGGCTTCCCCTTTGTTCATCGCCCGTTCCCTTAAACCGCGCGCCGCGGTCTGATCTTATGGAAAATGAATTCGACCGCAGGCACAAAGTACCACACCTTGTTGAAGGTCCAGCCGGCGCTGAATAGAACCTAACTTCCCAAAAGCACTTCCCCGCTGAAAGGGCGCCGTTCGCGGCGCTCTTTTTTTCGCGCGCCGCCGGTGTCATATCCTGGCCGCATGGCCGAGACGCACGCAGATAAAAATGGGGGGGCGCCCGATGCGGCCGCGATCGGCAGGGCGCATGCAGTCTACACGCCGGTGATGCTCGCAATCTACGATCGCCTCGTGCACGGCTTCTCCAACCGCTTCGCCTGGCATTGCCCGACGGAGCGGCTACTTGACCTCTACCGGAGCAATCTCGCTTCCCGTCACCTTGAGGCGGGGGTCGGAACCGGTTTCTTCATCGACCGCGCTAATCCGGCGGCGTTTGAGCGCCTCGTGCTGCTCGACATCAACCGCCATTGCCTCGCCCGATCGGCGCGCAGGCTTGCGCGGTTCCGGCCGCTGCTGCTGGAGGCAAACCTGCTTGCGCCCTTGAACCTAGAGCTCAAGCCCGTCGACAGCATTGGGCTGACTTACGTGCTGCATTGCCTGCCTGGGCGCATGGCGGACAAGCTCAAGGTCATCGACCATTTGCGACCGATGATGTCCGAGCGTGCCGTGCTGTTTGGCGCGACCATCCTCGGGCGGGGGATCGAGCCGAATGCGGCGGCAAGAGCGCTGCTTGCCATCTACAATTCAAAGGGGGTGTTCAACAATCTCGATGACGACCTTGCGTCGCTTGCCGATGGTCTCCGTGTGCGCTTCGCCGCAGTTGACATCGAGACGGAGGGTTGCGTCGCCCTGTTCCGCGCCAGCTGACCTCGCGCGTCGCCTTGCGATGGTCATTAACCTGCCGTTAACCCTACCCAGTTTTGCCCCACTGGCTGGTTAATCCTTGTTAAGGGTAGCCCACTACCTTTGGGCCGTGGGCGCTTGGTCTTGCGTGAATGCTCGCGCTGGTGCGGCGACGGACCGAGCCTCCAATCGTGAGGGAGTCTGTTTTGCGTATACGATTTGACCAGGCTATGGCTCTTGCCGCCGTGTTGTCGGCCAGCGCCGCAATCTCCACCCCAGTTCTCGGTGCGGACATTGTGAATGGCGGGCCCCCGCCTCTCCTCTATGAGACGCCGCCGCCCATATCGCCCGACATCTTTGCCGGGTGGTGGATCGGCGGAACCCTTGGAGGCGCTACCGCCAATTTCGATTTCTCCCAGACGGGGGCCGACATCGGGGCGAGCGGCGTGTTGGGTGGCGTCACCGGCGGTTGGAACTGGCAAAACGGGCCGATCGTCCTTGGTCTTGAGGGTGACGCGTTGGCTGCGGG
>Ga0315286_10000788_pt1 | contig 27574 bp, 27 predicted proteins | sample YL17G10_0_MG_FD_205038 | JGI IMG/M metagenome (GOLD analysis project Ga0315286, IMG submission 205038) | Sediment microbial communities from Yellowstone Lake, YNP, Wyoming, USA - YL17G10_0 | ecosystem: Environmental > Aquatic > Freshwater > Lake > Sediment | place: USA: Wyoming | collected... | reverse complement strand
ATTACGCAGAGGGACAAAAACCTGTATCATGTCGCCCCTTCCGTCTACGCTACAACCCCGGCGGACCGGCTGGGGCTTGAACATTGATGCTTGTGCGTTGCTACAGATATTTCGCTCCCGCCTGCGTCAGGCAGGGACGAGATATTTGTAGAGCGAATGATCCACCTGTATTTAAGCTCCGTAGGAGCGACATAGAAACGATCTAAACCATACTCTTGCGTAACATCAGTTATTAACTCATGTTACGCAAAAGTCCGTTTTCAAGCGCTTACTTCCGTTGCGTGCTGGCGTCCGTCCGCAATGGATCCCTTCGGGAAAATCGCCAGCGGATGTGCGGCAGGAAAGCGATGGTGTGTGTTCTCTTGCCCGCCGACACTCATGCCTTGCTGTAGGCAGGCGGGGATTTCGGAAGGATCTCTTTGCTTCTTTCTCTCTCGGAGAGAAAGAAGACGCAAGTAGTCTTTGGAGCACAGACATCAATCACCCTCTGCGTAACATCAGTTATTAAGCTAAGACTAATCGAGGATCATGGAGCCCTAAATGAAGAGAACGTTTCAGCCCCACAAGCGAAAGCGGAAAAATACCCACGGCTTTCGGGCCCGCATGGCCACAAAGAACGGCCGAAAAGTGCTGAGCCGACGTCGCGCCAAAGGCCGGCATAAACTCACGGTTAGCGACGAACGCTAGGACAACCCTTGTCTGTGGCAGGCCTTTGCGGTTTACGCTCCCCAAATCGGAGATTCTAAGAGGATACAAATCGTTCACCCGTGTTATTACCACAGGGAAGTCCATCAGCACGCCCCCCCTACGATGCTACTACATCCGTAACGAGAGCGAATCCACAACGATTGTAGCAGGATTCACCGCGTCAAGAAGAATCAGGAAAGCCGTTGACCGCAACAGAGCCAAACGCCTCATGCGCGAATCGTATCGCATGAGCAAGTATTTGTTGGTGCGAAAAAGAGCGGAGAAGCAAAGTCAACTGGAAATCGTCTTTCTATTCATGGGCTCAGCGGAAGATTTGAGGAAAAAGAAATCCTACGACACAGTCAACGCATCTATGCAAGTGCTCATGTCGTTGATTCCAGAAGAAGAGAGAAGGTCATAGATGGCCTCAGTCGCAATTGCCATAATCCGGCTTTACCGTGCTTTGATATCTCCGCTCTTGCCGTTTAACCACTGCAGGTATTATCCGTCGTGTTCCGAATATGCGATGGATGCGATCGCGAAATTCGGCATCACAAAAGGGGGCTGGCTTGCAGCGAAACGGATCGGTCGCTGTCATCCCTACAGCAAGCATGACGCATTCGACCCGATTCCCTAACTCATTACGTTTTAAGTAGAAAAAGGCAGAACAAATGGATCGTCAAGCAACAATAGGATTTGTCCTCATCTTTGTGCTCCTGATGGGCTGGATGTACCTGAACAGTCCAAAACCAAAACCGGCAGACCAACAAGCATCAAAAGGCCTCGTCACGAAGGATACCACGCGAGTAGCCGAGCCAAAAACACAAGCCCCATCGGAAAAGAAAACCACCGACCCCCTCGGTAAGTACTTTTCCGCCCGAGCAACCGGAACCGAGCAAATTGTACGGATTGAAACGGATCTCTATGTTGCCGAGATAACCTCAAAAGGGGGACTTCTCAAGACCTGGGAGCTCAAGAAATACAAGACATGGAATGGCTATCCGGTTCAGCTTGTCGACTACGAAAAGAAGGGCGACCTAAGCCTTCTCTTTACCACAGCAGACGGCAGGATCGTCAATACTCGCGAACTGTATTTCGACTTCGGATCCGCCCCCAGGAATTTGGTACTAAGCGGAAACAACGAATTTGAAATATCGTTGACGCTCCCGGCCTCAAATGGTGGAAAGCTTGTCAAGCGACTTCGCTTTAAGAACGGCGAGTATGGGTTTGGTGCCGACATCGAATTTCAGAACCTTGCTGACGTTATCACCAACTACGAATATCAGCTCGTGTGGGAGGGTGGACTCCGCTACGCCGAGCACAATAGTGTCGACGAGTCGAGTTTTGCCGCCGCCTATTCTTACGCAGGCAAGGAATTGACCGAAATCGACGCGACAAAAATCGATGAAGTAGTGCAGAAAGAAATCTCCGGATCCGTGGAATGGGTTGGAACGAGGACGAAGTACTTCGCTCTGGCCATTATCCCCTCGTCAGGAGCGGCAGACGGTGCATATCTCGAGGGAAACCATAAGGCAATGCCAGACAATGGCGCGTTGGAATCCTACACGGTTGCCGCCAAAATTCCGTTTAAAGGTGGGAGCAACGAAAAGAAGTCCTTCACGATTTTCCTTGGCCCTATCGATTACTCGGTTCTGAAATCCTACAAAATTGGCCTCGAAAATATGATGAGCCTGGGCTGGACATGGCTGGTCCGCCCAATCTCCGAATACATCATGCTGCCGCTATTCGATTTCCTCCACCTGCTGATCCCGAACTGGGGACTTGTGATCATTGTGTTCTCCGTTCTCATAAAAGTCGCCCTGCACCCCCTCACGAGGAGCAGCATGAAATCGATGAAGAGAATGCAAGCCCTGCAGCCGTTGATGGACGAGATCAAGGAAAAGTACAAGGACGATCCTCAGAAAATGAACTCAGCAGTAATGAACCTCTACAAGGAATATGGTGTTAATCCAGCCGGCGGATGTCTGCCAGTGCTACTCCAGATGCCGATTCTGTATGCTCTGTACATGGTCTTCCGGTCTGCCATCGATTTGCGTCAGGCGGGCTTTGTATGGTGGATCAACGACCTTTCGATTCCAGACGTCATCTATAGTCTTCCCTTCAATCTTCCGTTGTTTGGTGTAAAGGACATCAGCGGGCTGGCCATCCTTATGGGGATTACGATGTTCGTACAGCAGAAGATGACCGTGAAAGATCCACGCCAAAAAATGATGGTGTGGATGATGCCGATCATGTGGGTTCTCCTTTTCATGAGCTTCCCCTCTGGGCTCAATTTGTACTACACGGTTTTCAATATATTGGCAATTGCCCAGCAAATGTACATGAACAAGCAGGGGGGGGACGAACCGCTGAGAAAAATCGAACCCAAGAAGCGAAAACCGGGAGGGATCTTTCGCAACATACCGAGCAACTTGACGAAGTTTGGAAAGAAATAGCCGGCAATAAATTGGCTTCGCCCTTCAACGCCCCGATGAGAAAATTGTCGGGGCGTTCGCGTTTAGGGGGGTTGGTTGTAAAACCATCACGTGTTTCGTACATTGAAACAGCGAGTATGAAATCGAGTCGGACAGATACGATTGCCGCAATTGCCACACCGATTGGCGAGGGGGGAATCTCCGTCATAAGGGTAAGCGGGGTCGAGGCATTCAGGGTGGTTGATGGCATCTTCGAAGGCAAGAAAAGGCTTGAAGATTCCGAAAGCCACACAGCCCACTTCGGCAGAGTCATGGACAAAGAGGGCGGGCTTGTCGACGAGGTCGTCGCAACCGTGTTCAGGCAGCCCAACTCCTATACCGGAGAGAACACGGTGGAAATCAGCTGTCACGGTGGCCTCTTTGTGACGCGCAGGGTTTTGGAGTCGATCCTCAAAAGTGGAATCAGACACGCCGAACCCGGGGAATTCACGAAGAGAGCGTTTCTCAACGGGAAGATCGACCTCGCACAAGCCGAGGCCGTGGCCGACCTGATTCACGCCCATTCTGACGCCGCACACAAAGCCTCAGTCCGGCAATTGGAAGGCGTTCTCTCGGCAAGGATTCGAGACCTGCGAACAAGGCTGGTCGAAGCGATAGGCCTCCTCGAGCTTGAGCTCGACTTTGTCGAAGACGACCTTGAGTTTGTGGACAAGAAGAAACTGAGGGCACTGCTCGAAGAGACGCTAAGCGAGCTGGGCGCATTACTCGACACGTTCAAACGAGGCAGAATATACAGGGACGGGATCAAGGTGGTAATTGCCGGAGCCCCCAATGCCGGCAAGTCCAGCCTTCTGAACGCCCTTCTGAACACAAGTCGGGCGATAGTCACAGATGTGCCGGGCACCACCCGAGATACGATCGAGGAGGCAATCAATATCGGCGGTATTTCCTTCCGGTTGGTCGATACCGCCGGCCTTAGAGAAACCAGCGATATCGTGGAGAAAGAGGGTGTGCGAAGAACGGAAAACGAAATCTCAAATAGCGACCTCATTGTCTTGGTAGTTGACTCGTCGAAAGAGCCTCAATGGGCCGAAATGGAGAAACTTCTTTCAACCTTCGGGATCGAAAACGCCAAACCCGAGAAGATTGTCGTGGTTCTCAATAAGACGGATCTTCCGAGCGGCTTCAACGATAGGCCGTTGGAAAGCCTGCAGTCTCCAGAGAACGTCAGGGTTCTGAAGGTTTCCGCCAAAACAGGGACCGGCCTGGATGACCTGAAGAGAGTGTTCACTGAGAAGGTATTTGGCCAGAAGGGATTTGCGGTGGAAGAGGCAATTACCATCACCAACACGAGGCATTTCGATACCCTCCAAAGGTCTCGAGACGCTCTGGTTTTGGCATTGAATTCCGTCGATGACGGGAAAAGCAATGAGTTCGTCGCAGTCGACCTGAGAATCGCATTGGATAGCCTTGGGGAAATTACTGGCGAAGTGACGACCGAGGAGATTCTTGATAGCATCTTTTTAAAGTTCTGCATAGGCAAGTAGTGGGGCACGTTTCACGTGAAACAGGAGTGGGGTTTGAAGTGAAGGAGAAGGGTCCGAAACCGAAATACGACATCGTTGTGGCCGGTGGTGGGCATGCCGGAATAGAAGCCGCCCTGGCCGCCGCCCGGATGGGCTGCAGCGTGCTCTTGGTGACCATGGACAAGAAGGCTATTGGTCGGATGTCGTGCAATCCGGCTATCGGAGGGACAGCCAAGGGGCACCTCGTTCGCGAAATCGATGCTCTCGGTGGCGAGATGGGCAGAATTGCCGACGCTACGGGGATTCAGTTCAAGATGCTCAATCGATCCAAGGGGCCTGCGGTCTGGTCGCCACGCTGTCAGAGTGATCGAGAATGGTATTCCCGGGAAGCCATTCGTAGGGTAGAAAGCCAGGAGGGTATCGATATCCTTGAAGACGCAGTTGCCGACTTGTTTACCGAAGACGGTGCGCCAGATAACAGGGGCCGGGTTCGGGGCATTCTGACGACGACGGGATTGACGATAGGGTGTAACGCTTTCGTTTTGAGCGCAGGAACATTCCTCAGGGGTCTCATGCACACAGGGCTCAAGAATAATCCCGGAGGCAGGTATGGCGAACCCGCATCGGTCGGAATAACAGAGAACTTGACCAAACGGGGGTTTGTAAGCGGACGGCTGAAAACTGGGACCCCCCCTCGCGTCGACATCCGTAGCATTGATCTGCAAAAGGTGGAAGAACAGCACAGCGACATTCCGCCACAGCCCTTTTCCTTCCAGACGGTGTCCATCACCAACAAGCTGATGCCGATGTACCTGACGTTTACCAACAACACCACGCACAAAGTTCTTCGAACGGGATTTGACAGGTCCCCGATGTTCACCGGAAGGATCCAGGGAAGAGGTCCACGTTACTGCCCTTCTATCGAGGACAAGATTGTACGGTTTGAGGAAAAGGAACGCCATCAAATATTCCTGGAGCCCGAAGGGTATGATACGAATGTGGTATATGTGAACGGCTATTCGACGAGCCTTCCGGAGGATGTTCAGCTCGAGGGCTTACGCACCATTGCGGGGCTTGAGAACGTCAAGATGTTGCGCCCCGGGTATGCAGTCGAATACGATTTCTTTCCGCCCCACCAGGTACGGCTGACACTCGAAACGAAACTCGTCCCCGGATTGTTTTTCGCCGGACAAATCAACGGCACGTCCGGATATGAAGAAGCCGCCGGCCAGGGTCTTGTTGCTGGGATCAATGCGGCACTCCGGGCACAATCAAGGGACGAAGAATTCATACTGAAGCGTTCGGAAGCCTATGTCGGTGTTCTGGTTGACGACCTGGTGAACAAGAGCACCGAAGAACCTTATCGCATGTTTACCTCTCGTGCAGAACATCGTCTCTTGCTTCGCCAGGATAACGCCGACAGACGACTAATGGAATCCGGGCATAGAATGGGGCTGGTCCCAAGCTGGATGATGGATCGACTGCGCGAAAAAGAACAACTCGTCCGCGATGGAATAGAGATAGCCTCATTGATCTCGTTGTCTCCTGCGGCGATCAACCCATACCTTCAATCGATCGGATCTGAGCCTATTAGCGAGAACGAGAGACTCGGGAAGCTCGCAAAGCGGACAGGCGCGAGACTTTCAGACTTGATGGGGATAGATTCAGTTGCCAGCCACCCCTATGTCACAAGACTACGGGACAGAAAGGATGAAAGGCTGGTGAACGAGGTGGTGGAGCAGGTAGAGATTGAGTTGAAGTATGAGGGCTATATTACCCGGCAGATAGAACAGGTTGAGAGATTCGATAAATACGAGACCGACAAGATACCGGAAGATGTTAACTATGGGGAGGTGAAATCGCTCTCGTCGGAAGGGCGCGAGAAACTGTCCCGTGTTCGCCCCTCTTCCCTTGGCCAGGCCTCTAGAATAAGCGGCGTAACTCCTTCGGACGTCTCCATCCTCATGGTCTATCTGAAGGGATAGCTCGTTTCACGTGAAACAAGCATGCGTATGAATCCGGAAACCCCACCAATCTGGTTCCGCACCATTTGCCGCAAGAACGGCCTGATGGTCGACGATAAACAAATTGACCAGATAGAGCGATACGCTTCCCTCCTCCTGGAATGGAACAAGAAAATAAATCTCATTTCGAGAAAAGACGAAGAAAACGTCTGGTCCGGCCACATCCTGCATTCCGCGTCCATCTTGTTCGCGGTGAAGTTTATTGATAACCCCTCAGTTGTCGACCTCGGGTCGGGAGGGGGCCTTCCGGGAATCCCCCTCAAGATTCTCCTGCCCCGGTCGACGTTCATGCTCATCGATTCAACCCAGAAGAAAATCACCGCCATCCAGGATATCATCACCAAACTAGGTCTTCAGGGAATCGAAGCATTATGGGGTCGAGCCGAAGAGCTGTCGAGGCAAAGCAATCTTTCGTCTCATTTTGATTATATTGTTGCACGTGCGGTTGCTCCCCTTGACGACCTTGTTCGCTGGTCGGCACCCTTCTTGCAGGGCGTGGGTCGAGAACGGGCCGCGGAGCCCGAGTCCCCCACGTTACAGCCCCCGGCTTTGGTGGCACTGAAGGGGGGAGACATTCAGACTGAAATAGCGAAGACCACGCGAATGAAAGAAGTGCGCTCCATAGAAGTATCAGACCTCAATTTTTCAGGATCCGAGGATCTGCCGTCGACCGGCAAAAAGATCGTCGTTGTGAAATTCTAGTATACCGGCCGCTACTTGCCGGGAATCACGAGGAGATTCCCTTGTCCGAAAAGAAAGTACTGTTTGAACAGCTGAAGGATCTCACGACCGAGCAGAGAAACAGCGCCAGCATGAGAATCGACGCAGAATCAATTACCAACGCCCTCCAGATTCTCAACAGCGAAGATAAGAAAGTCGCGATCGCTGTGGAAACCCAGATTCCATACATCGCACAGGCGGTCGAGCTGGTCGTCAAGGCGTTCAAAGCGGGAGGGCGGTTGATCTATGTCGGAGCAGGAACCAGCGGACGACTCGGTGTCTTGGACGCGGCAGAATGCCCGCCGACCTACGGGACAGACCCTGCGCTCGTGCAGGGGATCATCGCCGGAGGCGAACGCGCGATGTTTCGATCTCAGGAAGGGGCCGAGGATAAGGAAGAAAACGGTGCGAAGGAAATTGAGGCAAAAGAGATTACAGACCGCGACGTGGTGTGTGGAATTGCAGCGAGCCTCAGGACCCCCTTTGTGGTCGGAGCGGTGAAAAGGGCAAAGCAACTCGGAGCTCATACGTTGTATGTTACAACAAACCCGCGCACGAAGTTTGACCTCCCCGAATACAGCGACCTCGCCAACGCCATTGACGTGGCGATCTGTCCCGAGGTTGGTCCTGAAGTTATCATGGGCTCGACACGCATGAAATCCGGGACGGCCCAGAAGCTTGTCCTCAACATGATCACAACGACGGCGATGGTTCGGATGGGCAAGGTCTATGAAAACATGATGATAGACCTGCAAATGACAAACCAGAAGCTCCGGGAGCGCGCGAAGCGAATTGTCATGACTATTACCGGTGTTTCCTACGAAGAAGCCGAGAGGTTCCTGGAACAAGCCGATTGGCACGTCAAGTCCGCGCTGGTGATGATAAAAGCAAATGTCGGTAAGGACGAGGCGCAACGCCGGCTCGAGAAAGCAGACGGGTTTGTAAGGGCCGCCATCGAGGGGACGACCTACCGGAGCGTTTAGAGAACGCATTACCCCGATAAGGTTCTCACCGGGGCCGCCTGTTGGTCTGACAACGCCACACCGAATCCTTCACCATGCATGGACACCGTATGAAGACTTTGCCCGCAATCGACTTTGAATCGTATCCCCCGTTTGAAGGTTTCCCGCCGCAGGCTATCACTTTCTTCAAGCGCCTGAAGCGCAACAACAACAGGGGCTGGTTTGAAAAACACAAGCACGAGTATGAAGAATTCGCCAGAATGCCGATGCAGTCGTTCATTGCGTCGCTGCAGGCCCATTTCGCTGCGTTTGCACCCGAATTCGACCTCAATCCCAGGCGATCAATTTTTCGGATCTATCGAGACGTCCGGTTCAGTAAAGACAAAACGCCGTACAAGACGCACATTGCGGCCCATTTTGTTCTGAGGGGTAAAGAGAAAGGTTTCCTGGGTTCTGGGTATTATTTTCACATCGAGCCGGGGGAAGTATTTATCGGCGGAGGCATTTATATGCCGGATTCTGACCAACTGAAGAAAATCCGCAACGCGATTGCACAACATGCAGACGAGTTCATGGCGATCATCAACAATCGGAATTTCAAGAAACGTTTCGGCGCCCTGGAGGGAAACAAATTGCAACGGATTCCTAAAGGGTACGATGAATCGCATCCAATGGCAGAATGGCTCAAACTGAAGCAATTCTTCGTGGGGGTCACCATGGCCGAATCTGCCTGCCACAAAACATCGCTGGTTGATGCGGTCGCGGCTGTGTGCAAAGAGGCCCACCCACTTGTACAGTTCCTGAATCGATCACTCTCCAAGTAAAACAGGCCGCAAGGCTACCCGGGCAATTGACCAAATTCAAGGACCAAGGCAACAAACAAACCATGCATAAATCTCTCGATCAACTTGAAAAAGAATTCTCCGACCTCGCATCGTTGATCAAGACCAATCTGCCGATACCGCCTCCGTGTTTCGCGACGATGAAGGCTGAATTCATTGAGTATGAATCTCGAAAATCCCTCACAGTGGCATTTCCCGTGCTTCCAGAGCATCTGAATCCGGGCGGCACCATGCAGGGCGGATTCATCACCGCCGCATTCGATAACGTATTTGGCCCTCTGAGCTACCTTGCCGCCCGCGGAGTTTGTACCTCTATTGACATCCATACGCAGTTTGTCCGTGGGATAGAGGCCGGAGATACACTGACGGTTACCGCAACCGTGGTCTCTCGCGGAACCGGCACGACGTACATGACTGGCGAAGCCCTCAACTCGGCAAGGAAGCTCGTGGCAACGGCGAGCACAAATCTCCTGATTGTAAGCAAGAAGGAAGCGTCTGGCGATTTGACAAGGACGCGATAGAATACTACCGTGGTGATACTTGCACAACAAGACCGAAAAGGGCCAACACTCGTTTTTGACGAACAATCGACAAAACATCAGAAAGGACACACATTCAAAATGTTGAAATCCCGAACTTGCCACGTCCTGACCATCGGTATTTGTATGGTCTTTGTAGGGCAGGCGCAGAGCCTTACACCCCGGCCGTACGATTCGCTTGCAATAGAACTCTTCAAGTCCTCACTTGCCTCGATGAAAGCATATGATGCCTTGACCGACCTTGCGACCAACATTGGGAACCGCATCAGCGGATCGCCCAACGCAGAAAAGGCCGTCCAATGGACGAAGAAGACAATGGAGGATTTTGGCCTTGAGAACGTTCATCTTGAACCTTGCATGGTTCCTCGGTGGGTGCGAGGAAGAACAGAAGAGGGGGCTATCATCCTGCCGGACGGGAAGAGGGTGAACGTCAAGGTGGCCGCTCTCGGAGGCACCATTTCAACTCCGAAGAAAGGTATCACGGCAGAAGTTGTTGAGGTTCATTCGTTTGAGGAACTACAGGCGCTTGGGCAACGAGCAAAGGGAAAGATCATCTTCTTCAATCGCCCGTTTGATCGGACAAAATTCTACACATTTGAGGGATACGGAGGTGCGGTCAACCAACGGGGAGGTGGCGCAATCGAAGCGGCAAAAGTCGGTGGTGTCATGGCTCTCGTCCGGTCGATGACACCGCGCGTCGACGATGTTCCTCACACAGGGGGCATGGGATACCATGACTCTATTCCCAAAGTCCCGGCTGCAGCAATCAGCACTCTGGGCGCGAATATGCTGAGCGACCTCCTGGCGAAAGAAAAGAAGCTGAAGGTGTACCTGAATGTCTCTGCGGAAACTCTTCCGGACGTTGAATCGGCAAACGTGGTTGGTGAAATCCGGGGGACCGAATTCCCGAACGAAGTCATTGTGATCGGCGGACACCTGGACAGCTGGGACAAAGGTCAGGGGGCGCACGATGACGGTGCGGGTGTCATGCAATGCATCGAAGCTCTCAGGCTGATTCGACAACTTGGCCTCAAGCCTAAACGAACTATACGGGCTGTTGCCTTTATGAACGAAGAAAACGGAGGCCGCGGAGGTCAGGCGTATGCGGCCAAAGACCGACCCGGCGAACGACACATCGCAGCGATTGAGTCCGATATGGGGGGATTCATGCCACGGGGGTTTGGTGTTGGCACCGACTCACTTCGATTCGAAAAAGTGAAGCGGTGGGAATATCTCTTCAAACCTATCATGGCAGACAGGATCTTGCCGGGGGGTGGCGGCGCGGATATTTCATGGCTTGCGGCAAAGGGAGTCCCCCAACTGAACCTTATCCCCGAGACACAACGGTATTTCAATTACCATCATACGGACGAGGATACCATCGACAAAGTTGAAGAACGGGAGTTTCAACTTGGAGCCGCTTGTATGGCAATCCTGTCCTATGTACTCGCACAGGAAGGATTATAGAGATCGTTCGACGGCCAGTCGTTAACGAACAATTATCAAAAGGAAAGCGAACATGAGAATCCGAACAGCTATTCTGACTATCGCCCTGTGTGTCACAAGTCAAGTAGTAATGGGGCAGGAGGCAATGAAAGATGCATTGCGGAAGAGTCTCGATGCAATCGATCGGCCAAAGTCAAAAGATGACTTCAAACCGGCATTTCATCTCACTCCCATCAATCAAGACACCACGCTGATTTGCTGGAGCTTCGCAACGAGTTCCTTCCTGGAAACGGAAATGGAACGTCTCGGCATGGAACCGGTTCGACTGTCGGTTGTCTTCCCCGTCTACAATGTATTCCAGGAAAAAGCAAAGAGGTTTATCGCAACGAGGGGAAAGTCGCGCTTTGCCCCGGGCGATCTCTTCACAGGTGTCCTCGACATCATACGGGAGTACGGCGCTGTTCCGGCAAGCGCCTATAGGGGGAGCACCAATCCCGATCAAGCTTACAATCACAACGCCTTGTATGCCGAGCTGGACAAGCTCATGGGCAACGTCCGAAAGAGTGCGCAATGGGATGAAGGTGCGGTCCTGCCAGAGGTTCGACAGATCCTCGACAAATACCTCGGGGCCCCGCCCAAAGAGTTTCCCTACAAAGGAAAAACGTATACGCCGACATCGTTCTTGAAAGAAGTCGTCAGGCTGCCGTGGACGGACTACGTCCTGGTGACGTCATTTTTGTACGCCCCGTTCAATACGTTCATTGAACTCCGCGTCCCCGACAACTGGAAACACACCGTGAACTACTTCAACGTCCCGCTCGACGTCTTCTCGCGATCATTGAAAGAGGCAGTGAGCAAAAGGTACTCTGTTGCGTTCGATGCAGACATTTCAGAGCCAAGCTACGAAGTCACCAGGGAATACGCCTTCATACCGGATTTCGACATCCCCCGGGGTGCGATTACGCCGGAAGCACGCGAATTTCGATTCAACAACGGCTCGACAACGGACGACCACCTGATGCACATCGTTGACTACAAAAGATTCGGCAGCGAAGACTGGTTCCTGGTCAAAGATTCATGGCGTACGGCGTTTCAGAACGATCACAAAGGATACTTCTTCGTTCATGATTCGTACCTTAGGCTCAAGGCGCTTGCATTCCTTGTTCATCGCGACGGCATTCCTGAAATCGCAAAGTTGATCGCCGGCAAGGGAGAGTAGGCGTGGCTCTGCACGTGATTCTCCGGGCCGGATCGGCAAAAAGACTATGATTAACCGCGACTACATCATGCGTATGATCGAGCAGCTCAGCCGCGTCGTGGCAAAGGTGCTCTTCCTGAAAGAATCCAACCAGCACCTCGAGGCGGTCGACGAGGTCCGGAAAGCCGGCAAGATGTTACTTGGTTTGAACGCAGAAGCCATGGACAAACTCAGCGACCGCGAGCTGATCATGCTCTGGACCGTTGGTGGCGAGCTTGATGCCGGGAAATGTTCGCTGGCAGCCGGATTGTTCAAGACCGAAGGGGAGATTCTCAAGGAGCAGGGAGAGTACGAGAGGGCATCTTCCGCTTTTGGAAAAGGATTAAGCCTGAGTGCAGAGACGATCTGCTCTTTGAAAGAGGATATCCCGTCGGAAATCAAGGAAACATTCAGCTCCCTGCTCCAACATGTCGATCTGGACACTCTTCCCATCAACCTTCACAAGAAGGTTTTTCGTGCACTGGGATTCACCGGGAATTTTGCCAAAGCAGAAGACGTCCTGTTTGGAATTGTTCATGAAGACCGGACGTTCGTCGAAGAAGGCAAAAGATTCTATCAACAGCTTTTGAAACGAACAGACAAAGAACTCAACGACGGCAATTTGCCGCGAGACGAGGTCGTAAAAAGCCTTGCCGAACTGAACCACATTCGATAGCCTACATATGCCGCGCCGAAGCGTGCGCCAAGGAGATGAACGATGAAACAACGAACAGCATTGCTTGTCGGAGCAACAGGGCTTGTGGGGAGCCATTGTCTGGACGCGCTTCTCAACGATGACGTCTACGCAAAGGTGGTGGTGCTCGCCCGAAGAGTCCTGACCGTCGAACATCAGAAGCTTGTCGTCCATCTCGTTGACTTTGAGCGCCTTGAGCAACACGCCGGACTCCTCCAGGCCGACGACATCTTTTGTTGTCTCGGAACAACAATTCGCGTAGCAGGATCGCAGGAGGCATTTCGCAAAGTCGATTTCACCTACATCATTCAAACGGGGGCCATCGGGGTCAAGAATGGCGCCGAGCAGGTTCTTCTTGTCTCAGCGCTGGGAGCCGATCCGCGATCACGGATCTTCTACAACCGGGTGAAGGGGGAAATCGAAGAAGCCGTTTCCAAACTCCCGCTCGAAGGTGTGCACATCTTTCGCCCCTCGTTACTGCTCGGCGACCGAAAGGAATTCCGGCTTGGAGAAAAAATCGGTGAACTTGGAATGAAAACCTTCTCCTTTGCCATGAGCGGACCGTTCAGGAAATACAGACCGATCGAAGCCAGGGCGGTGGCACGTGCAATGGTGAGTGTTGCGAAAGAAAACCGCTCCGGCATCAATGTCTACGAGTCCGACAAGATTCAGGCTATCGACGACGCGACGCGGTAGAAGATTTCCGCTCACCATACCATTCCCCGGATTTATTCCTGTTCCAGAAAGAGAATTTCAACTATATTGAAGTTCCGCTTTCGAGCGCATGGTTCACATCATCCGAAGAGAAAGTAACGCCATGAAGAAGAGCACACGATCATTGATAACCCTTGTCCTGACGATGGCAGCGTTCATGAATTTCCTGATTGCCGACGAAGGGATGTATCCCATCAGCGAGATTCACAAACTGAATCTCCGCGCGAAGGGATTTAAGATTGACCCGAAAGAACTCTATAATCCCAAGGGGGTCAGCCTCATTGACGCCATTGTACAGGTTGGCGGGTGCACGGGTTCGTTCGTATCCAATGAAGGCCTCGTTATTAGCAACCACCATTGTGCATTCGGTGCCGTTCAGGCCGCAAGCACCAAAGAGAAGGATTACATTACGGATGGACTGCTTGCCCGAACGAGAGAAGAAGAGATTCCGGCCAAAGGACTTACCGTCCGCATTACCGAGTCGTATCGCGATGTTTCGAAGGACGTCCTTGCCGCGGTGACGGACAAGATGGAGCTTGCGGAGCGGACAAAGGCCATTGAGAAGAAGATCAGAGAAATCGTCACAGAAACTGAAAAAGCCAACCCGGGGAAACGAGCAGAAGTATCGGAAATGTTCGCCGGAAGAACGTACGTCCTCTTTGTTTATGCGAGCTTGAGGGACATCCGATTGGTCTACGTTCCGCCGAGATCGATCGGTGAGTTTGCCGGGGAGAACGACAACTGGGTCTGGCCGAGACATACAGGGGACTTCTCGTTTATGAGGGCCTACGTCGGTCCGGACGGTAAACCGGCAGACTATGCAGCCGGCAATGTTCCCTACCGGCCGAAAAAATTTCTGAAGGTCAATCCCAGCGGCGTCGAAGACGGCGATTTTGTCTTTATTCTTGGCTATCCCGGGAGAACATTCCGTCACCGCACATCGCATTATCTGTCGTACGAAGAACTGCAGAGGATGCCGTTTGTGGCGGACCTGTATGAGTGGCAGATCAATACCATGGAGCAGCTTGGCGCGAAGGACCGGGCCGTTGCCATCAAACACGATGCGCGGATCAAGGGGCTGGCAAACACGATGAAGAATTATCGCGGCAAGCTGAAAGGGCTTGGCCGCCTTCATCTCGCCGATACAAAGCGAGAAGAAGAAAAACTGCTGCAGCAATTCATTGAGGCGGATGTGCAGCGGAAAGCCGCCTATGGAACAGTTCTCAATGAGATCGGCGGAGTGTACGAGGAAATGGGCGAGCGTGCCCAGTCGGAAATGATTCTTGACGCCCTGCGGTCCAGCTCAACGATGTTGAATGCGGGATACTTTGTTTTTGAAGCCGCCCGGGAATTGCAGAAGCCCGATGCTGAGCGACTTGCACAATACACGGAACGGAACTTTGCGAATAACAAACGGAATGTGCTGCAATCGTTGGACAATTTCTACGACCCCACGGACCGTGCATTTTTGAAGTATATCCTGATGAAAGCCGCAAGACTCCCCGCCGACCAGAGAATTCCGGCTGTGGATGATATCCTCAAGGGAGGGGACGCCGAAGCAGCGATCGACCGGTTCATCGATACGGCATTTGTGAAGTCCAGACTGAGTGACAGCAAATTTCTCCTGGATGCGCTGACGAAGGATCCGGAAGGGATCGACAAGCTCGAGGATCCCCTGATTGCCTTTGCGAAAGCGCTGTACCCAACGTACCAGAAATTACGCGAAACGCGCCAGCGACGCGAGGGTGCCCTTTCAAAACTCTCGGCATTGTTGGTAGACGTGAAAGAGCAATACCAGAAAAAGGGATTCATTCCGGACGCAAACAGCACGCTGCGATTAACATTCGGCAATATCAGGGGATACTCACCCTCGGATGCGACGTACTACAGTCCGTTCACATCGCTCACGGGCGTGCTCGAGAAGACGACCGATAGGCCTCCCTACGATACACCGAAGAAAGTTGTCGAACTGGCGAAGGCAAAGGACTTTGGGCGATTTAGGAGCAAGAAATCAAACGACGTGCCGGTAGCGATTCTCTACAATCTCGACACAACCGGAGGCAACTCCGGAAGTCCCGTATTGAACGCCCGCGGAGAACTGGTCGGCGTCAATTTCGATCGGGCCTACGAAGCCACCATCAATGATTATGCCTGGAGCGAATCCTACAGCAGGTCTATTGCGGTTGATATCCGTTATGTCTTGTGGGTAACCCAAAAAGTGGCTGGTGCCGACCACCTGTTAAAAGAAATGGGAGTGCAGTAGTTATTTCAATCATACAACAAAGAGGAGTGTCGCATGAGAGTTGTCGTTGCGGTAGTATGTTTCTTCGGGCTTGTGGTGTCGTTCGGTGAAGCGCAGAAGAAGACGGAATTGAAAACGCAAAAGCAAAAAGCAAGCTACGGTATCGGATGCGATATCGGCAAGAATTTCAAACAGGAATTCCCCGACGTGGATGTCGAGGCAATGGTTCTGGGTTTCCGCGATGCCATCTCGGGGGCAAAACTGGCGATCGACGAGAAAGAGCTGACACAAGTGATGACGGAATTCCAGAAGGAAATGATGTCCAAAAGAGCAGAACGTATGGCGGTCGTGGGAGAAAAGAACAAGAAAGAAGGAGAGGCCTTCCTCGCCGAGAACAAGAAGAAAGAGGGAGTGGTGACCTTGCCGAGCGGGCTGCAGTACAAGATTATCAAGGCCGGGACCGGACCGAAGCCCAAGAAAGAGAATACCGTGAAGTGCAATTATCGGGGCACCTTGCTTGACGGAAAAGAATTCGATAGTTCCTTCAAACGGGGGGAGCCGATGGAATTCTCTCTCGGACAGGTTGTCCCGGGCTGGACGGAAGCCTTGCAGTTAATGCCGACCGGATCGAAATGGGAGCTCTACATCCCGGCAAATCTCGGGTGGGGGGAGCGTGGTACCGGAGGCGATATCGGCCCCAATGCGACGGTGATTTTTGAAGTTGAATTGCTGGATTTCAAATAATATAAACACGATGGGCGGACTGTTGGTCCGCCCGCACGAGAGACTCTATGGATCTGATCACCACGCTAATCGAATACATACTGCACATTGACAAACACTTGTTCGATCTCTGCACGAACTACGGTGTGTGGGTGTATGCCATCCTGTTTGTCATCGTCTTTTGCGAGACAGGTTTGGTCATAACGCCCTTTCTTCCGGGGGACTCACTGTTATTTGCTGTGGGCTCGCTGGCGGCAATCAATGCGCTCGACGTATGGACTGCATCCGCCCTCTTGATAACTGCGGCAATTCTTGGCGACACGGTGAACTATTGGATCGGAAACTATGTTGGGCCGAAGGTCTTCCATGAAGAGCACTCCCGCTTTCTCAACAAGGAATATCTCCAGCGAACGCATGCGTTCTACGAGAAACATGGCGGAAAGACGATCATTCTCGCCAGATTCTTACCGATCATCAGGACGTTTGCACCTTTCGTGGCGGGTATCGGCAGTATGACGTACCGCCGCTTTATTCTTTTCAACGTCGTCGGCGGTGTTGCGTGGGTCTTGTTGTTTGTGTCAGCCGGGTATTTTTTTGGAGGCATCCCGATTGTAAAGAACAATTTCAGCCTCGTGATCCTTGCGCTAATTCTGATTCCTGGGATTCCGAGCGTTGTAGAGATTGTCAGGTTCAAGTTGCGTCAGCGGAAGAAGAAGCTCGAGACGCTCTCGAACAAATAATTGGCCGTACATAGTTCAAGATTGACAATCGTCGTCCTGCTCTGCGGGACGATTGTTGTTTCTGCCCGGTGGACAAAGATTCCGTAATCATCGCAGCCAACCAGCCGTCAACGCACAGAGCAAGTTTGACCGATTTCGATGTTGGTGATGGAGTTAATCCCTGTGGCGTGGCGTGACAGGCAAGCGTTGGAGGTTGCTATCCATTCCCGTTTTGTATAACTTCTTGCGGGATGAGAAGGGCCGGGACGAAAGACCAACCAACCACAACGGCCAGTACCGAAGAATATGAGCAATCCGCATGTTCCTGTTATCAGAGAGAATATGCGGGTTTGTTGTTTTATGCCGCTCTCGCACTTTGAACCGACGGGTTGAAGTGTCAACAGCCGGATTTGACGTGTCACTCTTTGAGGGACGATCAAGCGCATCGTCTCTACGAAAACAATACGGGAACGTCTTCACAAGCGCATTGAATGTTGGAGGCATCAAAATCGTATGATTGTCACTCAAGATCTCTGGAAGACCTTTGCTGCTGACCGCGAGCACAAGAAAGAACGACGGACGGACCGCAAGGAAACAGCGGTGAATGCCGTCGCGGGCATCGGCTTCACATGCCGACCGGGACGCATCTTTACACTCCTCGGTCCTAACGGCGCCGGCAAGACCACAACACTCCGCATGATCGCGACGCTCATGAAGCCGACGCGTGGTACGATCTCCGTGGCAAGCTTCGACGTTGGGAAGCAGCCGCAGGAAGTCCGACGCAATATCGGGTTCCTTACAGGCACAACAAAGCTGCACGAACGACTGACTGCGGCAGAGACTGTCAAATATTATGCGGACCTGCATGGGATGGATCGGGAACGCTTTGCCAAGCGCAAAGACGAGCTCTTCACGCTCCTGGGGATCCATGAATTTGCCGATCGCCGAATCGGAAAGCTTTCCACCGGCATGCGTCAAAAGGTCTCAATTGCCCGCACGATGATCCATGATCCCGCCGTGGTCGTCTTTGACGAACCGACGGTCGGTCTCGATGTCATCACGGCGCGGCATATCATCGACCTGATCCGCTCGTGCAAGAGCGCCGGGAAGACGGTCATTTTCTCCACGCACATTATGGGGGAGGTCAGTCTCCTCAGTGACGACCTTGCGATCATTCATAACGGCAAACTCTGTTACAACGGAACGTACGACGATTTCCACGCATCGATGAAAGGAAGATCCCTCGAGGAAGCATTCATTCAACTCGTTGAGGAGGCCGACCGATGAAAACGATGCTTGTGATCTTCAGAAAAGAGCTGACGGACACGTTGCGGGACCGGCGAACGCTCATCAGCATGATTGCCATTCCTCTCATCCTGATTCCGTTGCTCGTCGGTATTTCCACGAAAGTCATGCGGTCGCAGCTGGAGAAGGCGCAGGATAAGAGGCTGCGCATCGCCCTCCAGACCTCGGGGAACGCGGGGGATTTCATCACGATCCTGCAGAATGAACCCAAAGTGACCGTAAGGCAGAACCTTTCGGCGGATAGCGCCCGCGCGCTCGTCGCCATCGATAGTCTCGATGCATTCATCATCTTCGCGCCGGATTTTGACGAACAGGTTGCGAATATCCGGCCCGGTAAGGTGACGCTCTGCTTCAAAGCGGCTGAACTGCGGAGTATCGAGAAGCAGCGCTTGAGCGGGCTTCTCGATCGCTACAGTGAATCGCTCAGGGCCGGCCGGTTCAAGAAACTCAACATCGACGAGTCGATCACCCGGACGATGCAGATCGACGAGGAGAACCTGGCTTCGGCCAGGGAGAAGATCGCCGAAGTGCTCGGCGGCTTTCTGCCGTACCTCTTCATTCTCTTCTGTTACATGGGGTGTTTGTATCCCGCGATCGATTTGGCCGCCGGGGAGAAAGAGCGGGGGACGCTGGAGACGCTTCTCACCTCGCCGGTGCGCAAGATGGAGATTCTTGTGGGCAAGCTTGGTGTCGTTGTGTTGACCGGGCTCGCCACGGCCGGGATTGCCATGGCCGGAATGTATATCGGCGTCGTTCAGATCAAAGAGATCCCGCCCGAGTTGTTGAAGGCGATTCTCGACATTCTCCAGTTCAAGTCCATTGTGCTCCTCCTCTCGCTCTTATTGCCGATGACGATCTTCTTCGCGGCCGGGTTACTCTCGCTTTCGATCTTCGCAAGATCGTACAAGGAGGCGCAGAGTATCATCACGCCGAGCATGATTGTGATCATTGTGCCGATTTTCGTAGGCATTATGCCCGGTATGGCGCTCGATACGGGGACGGCGCTGATACCGATCCTGAACGTATCGCTGGCGACAAAAGCGATCATTGCCGGGAGTATGACACCGTTTCTGCTTGCAGAGGTGTATGTGTCGCTTATCGCCCTGGCGGCCTTGAGTCTTTACGCGTGTGCCTGGATCTTCGACCGTGAGCAGACGATCTTTCGTGGGATGTAGCACGTTGGGGGATTTGTTGCGATGTCTCCCATTTGAAACGCGCGATGCGCCTGCCTGCCGCAGGCGCGGCGTTGACATTTTTAGGCCTCCGGCTAGCCGGATTGAGCCTGTTCGTGTGCGCAAAGATCTTTGAACGCGAGGAGACGATTTTTCGGGGAGTGTAGCATACCAGAATTGTTACGTGCGATGGACAAAGAATATCTCTGGTAGAGACGATCCAACGGATCGTCTCTACGAAGTCAAAAACAATGCACAATGACGACACCCCCAAAACAAGAATCAGAAAGGAAACCCCCGTTATGAAATCGCATACAGTCTCCATTGCCCGGTTGTTATTCCTGACAGCGGTCATATCATTCTTCCTGACGGGCAATCGCGGCGCCGCACAGACGAAGGTTGATAAAATCGACAGGTTGATGACGCTATGCTATGAGTACGGACAGTTCAACGGCACAGTGCTTGTCGCGGAACACGGAAAGGTCATCTACAAGAAAGGCTTCGGGTTCGCCAATATGGAGTGGAAGATTCCGAATCAACCCGACACGAAATTCCGGCTCGGCTCGATTACGAAGCAATTCACTTCCATGCTCATCCTCCAGCTTGTTGAGCAGGGGAAACTGAAGCTGGATGGGAAAGTGACGGACTATCTACCAGACTATCCGAAGAAGAATGGCGATAAGATCACGATCCATCACCTCCTCACGCACACATCGGGTGTACCCGGCTATACCGAGTTTCCAAATTTCTTCCGCGACAGGAGCCGTAATCCTTCCACACCCCAGGAATTTGTCAAACTGTTCGCAGACTCCGCACTCCTCTTTGAACCGGGCACAAGATTTTCGTACAGCAACTCCGGGTATTTTCTTTTAGGTGTGATCATCGAAAAAATCACCGGCAAACCGTACGAAGAAGTTCTTCAGGAGAACATTCTTACCCCCTTGAACATGGCCAGCACCGGGTATGACCAGTATGGCGCAATCCTCAACAAACGGGCGGCGGGGTACGAAAAAGACGTACTCGGGTTTGTCAATGCACCCTATCTGGACATGTCGTTGCCGTATTCCGCGGGGGCACTCTATTCGTCGGTTGAGGATTTGTATCTGTGGGACCAGGCTCTCTACACGGAGAAACTACTCCCCGGAAAAACAAAAGAGCTTCTGTTCAATCCATATATCCCCGCTCTTGGCGGCGGCTACGGCTATGGATGGGTCATAGCCAAAGTTCCTCTCGGGCATTCAAACGACAGCGTGATGGTGATCGAGCACGGTGGTGGGATCAACGGTTTCAATACGCTCATTTCACGGATTCCTTCAAAGAGAGACCTGATTGTGTTGCTGAACAATACCGGAGGAACGCGCCTGGGCCAAATGAGTCGCGCCATCAGGGGAATTCTGTATGACAAGCCGTATGACCTGCCGAAGCGATCGATAGCCGATTCGGTGCATGCCGCCATCCAGCAACGCGGACTTGCTGCCGGTCTTGCGCTGTACCGTGATTTGAAAGAGCGTCATGCCGATACGTTCGAAGTTCTCGAAAACGAATTGAACATTTACGGTTACAGGCTCCTGCAGGCAGGGAAAGTGAAAGAAGCGATCGAGGTGTTCAAGCTAAACGTTGAGGCCTTTCCGAAATCCTCGAATGTCTATGACAGTCTTGGCGAGGCCTACATGGTGAACGGCGACAAGGAGCTTGCGATCAAGAATTATCAGAAGTCGGTGGAGCTTAATCCCCGCAATGTCGGCGGGATCGAAGCGCTGAAGAAACTTCAAACAAAATAGAATTTTCACTGCGAAGGCTTTGTACGTCTGTTCTCCAGCCCGACGGCCAGGAGAGTCCCCCGAATGTCCCAGCGGGATGCCTTCGCAACCGTCGTACAAAAAGACTGATTGAAAGAGTCCAGAATATATTACCGCCGGCACTTACCGCACTATCAGCCGGAAGGAGAAACGTACCACGTCGTCTTCCGACTCGCCGGATCGATGCCCGCAGGTGTCACGAAGGAACTGCGCTTCCGACGCGAACAGGCGGAAAAGCCAATTTCGAAAGCCGCGGATGAACATGAACGATCCAGGCTCTTGCGGGAATATCGATCGGAGCACTCTGAGACATTCGAGAAATTATTGGCAGGTGATTCTCGAGGTCCATTCTGGCTCCGAAAGCCCGAGATTGCAGAGATCGTCAATGAAGCGATTCACTACCGAGATCAGAAGGAGTACGATTTGATCGCACACGCGATTATGCCGAACCATGTACATATAGTGTTCGGGCATATTCCTCGGCGAGACACAGATGAGGGAACAGAGATTGTTCGTCGGGCAGAGTGCGCAGCGAGTATGGTGACAGACAAGGCCCATGTTCGTCGACGAGACCTCATAGAAGGTAGCGGAAATGTATGTCGGGCAGACTGCCCGACGTACACAGTGACCGTCATCCTTCGAAAACTCAAATGGAACACAGCTCTCAAGGCAAATAGAGTTCTTGGCCGCACTGGTGCGTTCTGGCACGATGAAAGCTACGACCACGTGATACGCAACGCAGAGGAGCTTGACCGCACAATTGAGTATGTGTTGATGAATCCGGTCAAGGCGGGACTTTGCACAGACTGGCGCAACTGGAAGTGGTCGTATGTGAAAGAGGGCTACACTGGTGGTTGATTTTGTACGTCGGGTCGCCGACCCGACAGCCGGGACGGCCCGCCAAAAGGCCGCGCCATCCTTGGGCAAGGTCAGGGGCGGTCTGTTCCGCCAGAGGCGGAACGAGATCTGGTTCCGTTGTGGTTGCAACGGAACGGACGGACGCAAACATCGCGAAAACATGGCGGGTAAACCCGCCAAGAGGAGCAACATGGCGGGTAAACCATCCCGTCGTACACAAGAGCTGGTGGCTGTTTTTTTTACATATTACGTAGGAATTCTGTTGAAAGAGGATCACGCAACGCTGACTTGTGAAACTTACATGGTTGCAACTTACAATGTTGTAAGTTGCAGAGACCGGCACGATTGCTATAACGGAATATGGTTGTACACCTCCCGCAGAATGACGCGGTGCCTCTTCAGAAGAAACAATGCAGACAGACGATAAAGATGAATTTGAAACGTGCGATGCACGTTCACATTTATAGGCCTCCGGCTACCTATGACAAACTTGTAGCAGAAGAAAACACTTATGATGGAACCTACTATTCTTTCAGTGTCAAGAGGGCGCTATGATAAAACGGTATTCGACGACCAAGGCGATCGTTGCAGCGGAGATTGTCGAGGAAAGAATTCTGTTCATTCGCGGTGAGAAAGTGATGCTCGACCGTTCATCTAGCCCTTAAGGCTGGGTTTGATATTGCGTCTAATCAGAATGGCGCTGCGCGCCATACATTTGTACGCCTCCGGCTGTTCCAACTTACACCCGAGGAAGCCAGTGGCTTGAAGTCGCAAACTGCGACTTCAAAAGGACATGGTGGACGTCGCAAACTTCCGTTTGCGTTCACCGAACAAGGCGTTGCCATGCTCTCCTCGGTTCTCAATAGTGAGCGTGCCATTTTGGTGAACATTGCAATTATGAGGGCATTTGTGAAACTGCGGGAGCTCCTGGCAACCAACAAGGAATTGGCAAAAAGATTGGACGAGCTTGAGAAAAAGTATGACGCGCAGTTCAGGGGAGTATTCGAAGCCATTCGCCAATTGATGACTCCGCCGGAGAAGCCCAAGAAAGAAATTGGTTTCAAGGTTGGAGAACCAAGGGTGAAGTACAAAGCATCGCCGAAGCATTGAGGAACGAGTTGCGCGTGGCTGGAGGGGTAAAGTAGCATGCGCAGAGCGCTATTTGTTTGCGGGCCTCCGGCGGATTAAATGTTGGCGTCGACGTGGCTCTTCACCCATTGCATTTCACTCTGTTTTTCAGAATGTTATCGTATCGCAGAACAGAACCACCCGGGGCATCTTCGTGCCCCGTTTCTACCACTCAATCGGGAGAAATCCATGAATGCAAAAACGATCCTGCTGTCGGTATTGCTCGTCGTTGCGGTGATGGCAGCCGGCTGCACGCATTTCCAGCAAACGCTGACAGGAGACGAGCAAACGTATAGGGCGACGACCACCGGAGACATCCGCGTCTTCTTCTCCAATGAAAGGCCGACGAAGTCGTACAAGGAGATCGGCTACATCGTTGCGTCGAAAGACGAACCGGTGGATGCTGTCAACTTCATCAAGGAGAAGGCGGCAACGATGGGGGCGGACGCGTTGTTGAACTGTGAAGTCCGTGTCCACACCTCCGTCATACTCATGATCATCTTCCCCATCCCCATACATACGTACATCGCGTCCGGGGTTGCTGTCAAATACACGAATTCATGACATCAAGGAGAGAAGCCATGCGTTTGACCATTGTTGTGTTTGTTCTCGCAATCGTTCTCGGCGGTTGTACAGGCTACGGGAACTATATGCTCACGAAAGAAAACCTGCCGGCGACGAACGCGAAAGATATCCGCGTCTATGCGATGACCGAGCCGGGAGGGAATTACGAGGTGCTCGGGTATCTTTCGGTGTACAATTCGGATGCGCAGGATGCCGGAAACGATCTGAAGGAGAAGCTGAAAGTGCGGGCGGCACAGATCGGGGCGAATGCGATCATTGCGTTCAAATTGAACCAGGCAGTCTCCGGAGGGGGAGGGGCGGAAGGGATCGCGATCAGGTACAAGGAGTAGAAACAACTCCGAAGCACGAAACCCCAAATTCTAAATTCCGGTCGTTGGAATCCCGCTACTGCGGCAGAATCCGGAAGCGGGACAAATACGAATGTTCATAACCCGAAGCTCCAACCGTTTGGGTCATTTGGATTGGTGTGTCTCCAAATTGACGGCGCTCCGCGCCGGACATTCACAGGCCTCCGGCTGCCGAAGAGAAAGCGAATCTCCAATAGTGTTTGAAGATTTGAATGAAACGCGAATATTACTCTGATTCGATCCAGAATTTCTTGAAAGCTGAGCCGGATGATATCCTCGGCAAGTTGACGAGGAACGGCGATTTTGACCTGGCACAGTCTCAACGCGATGCCTGGCTGCAGGAAATCGCCATCCTCCAGGACACTCTGGCCACGCGCAACGGGACGATCTATTTTGAGTATTCCATTCCCCGGATGGGAAAACGTATCGACGCCGTGATGCTGATCGGACCGGTTATCTTCATCCTCGAATTCAAAATCGGGAGCGGGGAGTTCGCTGCTGCCGCAGTCGACCAGGTGTGGGACTATGCGCTGGACTTGAAGAACTTTCACGAAACCAGTCACAACCGCATGATCGCCCCGATCCTGATTGCAACGGAGGCGGAATCGACAACCATCGCCATAGCGACAACACCGCAAAACGATCAGATTCTCTTTCCAATCAAGTGTAATTCCTGCAATTTGGAAGAAGCAATTAATGGAGTCCTCAAGTTCGCGAATGGGGACAGCATTCATCACGCCCAATGGGAACGAGGACGATACTCACCGACCCCGACCATCGTCGAAGCCGCGATGGCTCTCTACAATGGCCATTCCGTTAGTGAAATCTCGCGGAGCGACGCTAGCGCGCAGAACCTTACCGACACTTCGTACGCAATTTCAGAAATCATCAAGCTTTCCAGGGAAAGACGAAGAAAATCCATTTGTTTTGTGACCGGCGTGCCCGGCTCGGGAAAGACATTGGTTGGACTCAATATCGCTACGCAGCATATTGACAGGTCCAACGATCTGTACAGTGTTTTTCTCTCCGGAAACGGTCCGCTCGTGGCAATTCTGCGAGAAGCGCTGACAAGAGACAAGGTTCAGCGCGAGAAGGAAAAGGGTCACAAGCTTAAGAAGAACAGTGTGATGAGCGAAGTGAGAATGTTCGTCCAAAACGTTCACAACTTTCGTGATGAATGTCTTGTCGATCTGAAAAGACCGCCACTCGAGCACGTTGCTCTTTTTGACGAAGCTCAGCGTGCGTGGAATGTTGACCAGACAGCGAAGTTTATGCTGCAAAAGAAGAAGAAAGCCAACTTCCGGATTTCGGAACCCGAATTCTTGATTTCATGTCTCGATCGGCATAAAGATTGGGCCGTTGTGGTTTGTCTCGTCGGAGGAGGACAGGAAATCAATACAGGTGAAGCTGGCATAAGCGAATGGATTGAGTCGTTGGAACGTAGCTACGCGGATTGGGACGTGTACATTTCTTCTCAACTGACGGATAGCGAATACGGCGCCGGTGATGTATTGAGCAACTTCCGAAAGCGTAAAAACGTGAAATTGAAAGATGAGCTCCATCTATCGGTTTCGTTGCGATCATTTCGAGCAGAAAATGTTTCTCTCTTGGTAAAGCAATTGCTTGATCTAGACGCAAAAGAGGCTCAAAAGACACTACGACAAATCAACGTAAAGTACCCGATGGTACTTACGCGCGATCTTTGCAAAGCGAAGGATTGGCTTAAAAGCCAGGCCCGGGGCTCTGAACGATACGGAACTGTGGTTTCCTCACAAGCAGAACGCTTGAAACCGCATGCAATCGATGTAAGATCTCCGATGAACCCCATTCATTGGTTTCTCGCTGGAAAGGAAGATGTCCGTTCGTCTTATTATTTGGAGGACGTTGCCACAGAATTTGCCATTCAAGGATTAGAGTTAGATTGGGCATGTATAACCTGGGATGCCGATTTCAGATATTCCGATAGAGGTTGGGGACATTGGTCATTTCGCGGTGATCGATGGCTTCATATCAAACAGTTGCAGCGGCAGGTATATTTGAAGAATGCATATCGCGTTCTTCTAACTCGTGCCCGTCAGGGTATGGTGATTGTTGTACCAAACGGTGACGCGCAAGATCCCACTCGCCGGCCTGAATATTATGATTCGACTTTTGAGTACCTGAGAAAAGTGGGATTTGCAGCGCTATGAGCAGAAAATGTAAGATTGCTCTGCGCAAAGCAGAATCTCTCGAAGACCGATAAGATTATGGTTCTGATGCCCGCAGAGGCATGGTGACACACTATTTAGTAAAGAAAGGATAAGTATGCCTTCTCTAGCGAACACGCGTCATCTTCAAGCGCTCTTAAGTGACGTGGATGAGCTGATCGATGCACACGCCCGATTACGCACAGGCCAACCAGGACGACAATGGAGGTTGGGTGCAGTAAATAGGGCTATTGTTGTTGTGAGTGTTTCCTGCTGGGAAGCGTACATTGAGCAGGTGCTCCTGGAATCCATCGAACTTTTGAGACCTGGAGCGCCTCCCATGGCGCATTGGCAGTCCCTAAATGCTACAGCAAGATCGGCCATAGGACGCTTCAATAATCCAAATGCGGATAATGTGCGAGCGCTTTTCAGAGACGTGATTGGCTTAGCTGATGTCACGAGTGAGTGGTACTGGCGGAATTGTGCATCACAAAGGTCCATAGCGTACTTGAATGATATGCTCAGGCATAGGCATGAAATTGCTCACGGTGTAAATCCTAGCCTGAATTATTCATAAAGTCAAAATAGTTCGCGGGGATTTCGCTTTCAAGTGTTATATTTGTATGGACTTACAGAAATAACACGAAAGGAAATCCCCTTGAACTCAGTCTTAAGATCACCTGC
>Ga0315286_10000787_pt1 | contig 27585 bp, 29 predicted proteins | sample YL17G10_0_MG_FD_205038 | JGI IMG/M metagenome (GOLD analysis project Ga0315286, IMG submission 205038) | Sediment microbial communities from Yellowstone Lake, YNP, Wyoming, USA - YL17G10_0 | ecosystem: Environmental > Aquatic > Freshwater > Lake > Sediment | place: USA: Wyoming | collected... | reverse complement strand
ATTCCATCAACTTTGTGTGTTCCACTAGAAACACTAGAGGCCATATTTTTTTCATCAGAGATATGTGTCGCAAGAGATTTGACATAATCAAGTTGGAATTCAGTTTCCATTGAAATACATTTTGTAGCCCATTCAGACATTATTAGATGAGTCTCGATACCAGATTTATTGAGAACCTCCAACAAACGAATTCCATAGATAACACCAGTGCTACCAGTAATTCCTACAACCAATCTCATTATTAATTATCAGAGTTTGGACTATTTTATCCATTAGATTGAATATGGACTTTGGCACTAGCTAGTTATTTTGTTCATCGTCAGTGCCTAGATCAAATTCATGTTGAGTTTTTCTTCTTTTAAGCCACAAAGAAAATCCCCCTACTATCATCGCAGATATCAAAATTACACCAGTCATCTGTAATTCAAGAGAATACAACAACAGATGCTTTTGGAATTATTATCAGAAAAATATTGTGGATATGAAATCGATCCAAATGATTGAAAATTAGCTATATTAGATCCTGTTTTCTAGTTAAGATGTGATCAAAGCTTCTGAGATAAAGAAGATCGTGGCCAATTACTCTGATATTAGAATAGGAGTCATGGGAAGTCATTCAGCACTGGAGGTCATGGATGGAGCAAAAGACGAAAATTTTCATACTGTAGTGTACTGCCAAAAAGGAAGAGATGAGCCATATAGGAGATTTGGAAGAATAGCAGATGAAATTATTGTTTTAAACAAATTCAAAGATATGGCACTGCCAAAAATTCAAAAAAATTTGAGAGATACAAATACTATTGTTATTCCCCATAGATCATTTATTGTATATCTGGGATACGAAAATTTAGAAAATGCATTCAAAGTACCAATATTTGGGAATAGAAGATTATTCCGAGCAGAAGAAAGAACAGCTAAACGAAATCAATATTTCTTATTAGAAAAAGCAAAGATAAAATTTCCAAAGTTATTCAGAGATCCAAAAAGTATCAACAAACCATGTATTGTGAAAGTCCAAGAAATGAATAGACCGCTAGAGCGTGCTTTCTTTACCGTATCCTCTTACAAAGACTATAAAGAAAAATCAGAGGAGAAAATAAAAAAAGGGATAATTTCTAGAAGGGATTTGGAGAGATCCAGTATTGAAGAACTGGTGATTGGGACATACATGAATTTTAATTTCTTTCATACACCAATTTCAAAACAAGTTGATTTTATAGGAATAGAAAGAAGATTACAAACCAACGTTCATGATTTTAATGCCCTTCCTGCAAAACAGCAATTGGAAATAGACATTGATTTACAAAATATTGAGGTTGGACACACCCCAGCAAGTATTAGAGAGTCACTTCTTGAAAAAGTAATCAAGATGGGAGATAAATTTGCGACAGCAGTAGAAAAAGAATACTCACCAGGAATTATAGGCCCATTTTCGCTTCAAAGTGTCATCACAAAAGATTTGGAATTGGTAGTATATGATGTATCACTAAGAGTTCCAGGAAATCCAATTGTATCTACTACTAGCCCATATACAAAATATCAATATGGCCAAACTTTTGGCGTGGGTAGAAGAATCGCCATGGAGATAAGACGTGCTCAAGAAGAAGACCGTCTAGACGAGATAGTAACATAGAATCATTTTGAAAGATAAAACTACACCGAATGGTTTTTTTATAATTATAATTCAAATAACTAATTGAATAATTTTATTGCTAGATGTAGAGCATGTAACAGCAAAATCACCGTACCAGATCAAGGTCCATGCACAGATTTAGAATATCTCAAATACATCAACGGATACAAAATAAAATGTAAATGTGCGAAGAATGATTTGGAGTTACTTTCCTAATTCAGTCATAGTATGTTGAAATTTAGAAAATTAAAAGGCGTAACCCTCAAATGCAGAACACAGAGAGATTTCCTCTCATGGTCAGGACGTTAAACGCCTGATTGCCTTTTTCGTTCTACAGGGCTACGCTGACTAATCGTTATATTTTACAAATAACGACATCATTTAGTATAAGAAATGATACTATTTAAAACTTTATAGTAAAAATTATAATAAATATACACGAATGTTATAAATTATAATTACACATACAAAACTAATAGTGATTCCAATTACAATCAATTCTTAGAGAAGCAAATTTGCAAATGTATTTTCAATATTAGATTAAAAAATTATAAAAACTAGAGAGGATTATTTCATTAAAAAAATCTAGATTACATCAAGAAACAGGATTTAATAAAAATAATCATCGATTTAATCAGTTAAATAATTCTATAAAATATAAAATAAAATTTTATCTTAAATAATAAAATTCAGAATTTTATTACAAAAATATATTTGATTGATGAGGCATCACATAGATGTTAATTGGCTAGATTAGGAAATATGTTGAATACCTAACGGTTCGTTTCAAATAATTAAACGGTTTTTATTTGAAATAGAATTGCTGGATGCCAGTTAACATAAAATACAAACTCTTTATTGTAGGTTTTTTGATTAAAAAACGATTGTCTAGAACGATATACATCCGCGAAATAATCACAATACTAAAAGAACCAAAACTGTGCCCCACATGTAAAAAAGAGGACCGATTAGAAAAAAACATTGTCTTAGAAAGAAGATCAAATGGTCAGACACTCTTGTGTACACGTTGTGAAGCATTAACCGTGATCACAAATTACAATCTAAAAGAGGTAGATTTGTATGCTGTAAAAGATCACCAAGTAATGCTAAAAGAACCACATCTTATACGACAAGTTACCTATTAGATTTTAAATCCAAAAAGATACATAAAATTAAGAGTTAAGTTCTTTTATGACATAATTTCTAACATTTGCAAATTCCCATTCCCGTAAATTAGCATTTTTACATTCCTCTTTAATTATTAATCCCGCAAGGCCCTTACTCCAAATGTGTCTATGCATGTCATATACCTCTAGAATTTTTCCATGTTTTGTGATTTTGATACTTCCATGACATCTTGCAATAACTTTAGATGCAATATTTTGATATAAAATCTCAAGATTGGCCATAAAAGATTATTATAATTAGCATATGAAAAATGTTCTGAAAAGCAATAATCCCAAACCTGCCTGTTATACCCATATATCTTGGAACATAGAACAGATCAAGTGCTGATGATTAATAGAAAAGCTATATCTGATTGTTGATGAGTTTGCCGAATTATGAAGCATTTTTCATTTTAAATTGTGAACTTGAATCCAAATCCAATGAATATTTCGATAATAAACCTCTACATATGAGAGAATAGCCAATATGAAAATGGATGATTCTACAGACCTAGTTCTAGGAGCAAAAAAATTTGCCTGTGAGAAACATAAAAATCAAAAAACAAGAAATGGTGTAATGTCATATTCTGGTCATTTAGAAGGAGTTGTCAGTAGACTCAAAAACTTGGGAATTACGGATAACGGGGTTCTTTGTGCTGCTTGGCTCCACGATATAATAGAAGATACAGATGTAGATTTTGATCAGATTAATGATAGATTTGGAAGAGAGGTAGCAGTAACTGTTTTGTCACTAACAAAAGACCGTAATCATCCAAAAAAAGACAGAGAAGCAGATTACATCAACCAGTTAAAAGATGCGACGCTTCAAGCAAAAATTATAAAATTGTGTGACATAGCAGATAATCTAAAAGATCTGTCAAATGCGCCAATCTCCCAGACGCAGAAAAACAAGCAGGTAAAAAAAATAATGCATCATCTTAGAGTAATTAAAAACGAGATAATAGAAAATAGATCAGTTTATCCAAAAATTCAAGAAATTCTGGAGGGTGTGAATATCATATGTGTCAAATTCAAACAAAAACCAATTTTAATTTAGAATTTGTTTGATCATGGGATTCCAACAAGTTTCAGGTTCAATATTCTAATTGCGGTAAGGTCAGACTCAAATAAATTGGCAAAATACAGAACCGAGGTCAATTAGAGATAGTCAAGATTATGACCAAAGTTAACTCATGAGTATGTATTTTTACCCATATTGACTTTGCATCATGATCATTGCAAAATTCAAATGAGAGTATCTCTATAGGAATCAAAAATCACTGAGACAGTTACAATCATCGAATTTACTTTAGAATGAATATCTTGAGAACAGATTTAACAATTTTCCAAAATTTTTTCTGTTATTCATAATTAATAGATAATACAGTAGAAAAAACCATTCGAAATTATGATAAATTAAAAATATTTATTTAATTTACTAGGCTTCCATATGTTCTTTAAGCAGGTTTTTTCGGACTAGAATCGGAATGTTGTAAAATGCACCTAATGCCATAGCGTCAGAGGCACGATAATTTCGTAATACCATGTCCTTTTTTCCAGTAAAATACAAGTTGGCGCGGAGCACTTCACCACTATCATAAATTTTGACCTTGACTAAGACCAACTCATTTTCCTCACAAATCTCCTCCATCATTTTGTAAATTGATGGGGGCGGTTCTTCAGTACTTTCCATAAAGCTCGATATGTGTCGTGCAACTTCGCCAGAAAACGCCCTCATGTGAAATTCTTTACCATCAGATGCTTTTAGAACGACCATTCCTTCAACAGCATAGGGGTCTACAAATCCAACATAATCAATTTTAACTGTCTCATAATCAGGCTCTTGTGCTTGATCAATTTCCATTATATCTACATCTAATATGTCAAGTCAATGCTTATAAAGATACTAACGTTTTTTGAGTTTAATTATAATTGAATTTATTACAACAGTTAAACATCTGAATAAAATCCAAAAAAAAAATCACGTTGAAGATTTATCTTGATGTCGGTAAATCCGAACACACTCTATAACACGTGTTCTTACAAAATATGTTTCTACTTACACGAATAGAGATTTTCTAATGCTATAGCAAATATACACACATGAAAAACATCTAAAATATCACAAGATTGTGAATCCGATGACATTATTGCAGTGGTGATAAAAATAAATTAGTTGGAATTATTCCAGATGAATACATCACAAGATAGGTAATATATCGATCAGTATAGAATTGTATCATCATTTCTAATAATAATTTGAAGAGTGGGGATTATTGCCATAATCTACATCCTTGTGCCTAAATTTACCTAGAAAATCATCAAAAACAGAATAGGATTTAATTCAATAACAAATAACTCAGAATAATGGAAGCCCAGAAGTCAGATACCCATAGTGGAAAAAAATTAATTGTTTTAGGATCGACTGCTATAGCAGTCATATTCATAATATATGGCAGATATCAAGAATCAACGACATTCACCCCAGATGCAGTCGATTCCATTCAACGTATTGCATATGGATTTTACATAATACTTTTGGTAGCGTTTGGGGCAATTAGTTATGGAATTTACTTATACCATAGAAATAAAGTTAAAAAGAAAGAAAAAGATCTAATTACAATTATTGCAATAGCTACATGGAATAGAAAGTCAAAAAAGATTTTTGTTTTAGCCTTTGTTGGATATGGAATTTTTTTCTCACTAGTATCAGGAACATTGGTATATCAACCAGAAGTAAATTTTGCAATACACTATGGAGCAAAAATTCCATCTGGATTCGTATCCCCGTGTTGCGATGATCCTGGCTATATGCCAAAAATAATCATCTACTTGACAGAGCATGTGGGATTACAAATCATACCCATAAATTTTGTATTACAGGTAATTGTATCTTATTTGGTTGGATTAAACACATCTATTGCAGCAAGCGCATATACAATTTCAAAGAAAGGTAGGGGAATGAGTACGATTGGTGCAATGACAGGGTTATTCATAGCATGTCCTACATGTGCGGGTACATTTTTATCTATTTTCATAGGAACTGCAAGTGGTATTGCATTATCAATTGCCCTGGCACAGCTACAAACATTATTTATTGCAATATCAATACCGGTGTTGTTAGTTACGCCTTTTCTGATGGCTAGGAAGTTAAGAAACTCTGATGGAAGTTGCAATACAGATCTTACAAAATAAATTTTTTAACCTCAGGAATTTTATTATTTCCTATATCATAGCCGTCACGCCTAAGAAATTTTAATGTGAGTTTGTAAATTAATTCATCGTGATCTACTTGATTTAATATCTCAGTCCAGAGCACCTTGTTATGTTCTTCAATTTGTTTCTTAAATGAGGGGTTTATGGATTCAGCAATTTCTCTACATTGATCAAATGTTTTACCATTTTTGTATGCACGAACTCTAGTGTCACATCTATCCACAAAATAAGTGAAAACCATCCTAATTTAATTTTTATGTAATTAAAATAAAATATTCAATAAGTATTAAAAAAATAAAAAAACTAATATTGTATTATAGGTTATTCGTCTCTGTACGTTGCCTTATTTTACCAGATTTCAATTTCATTATAATCGGATGGATTTTGAAATAAAATAGATATGTTCTTCTAATTATTGTTTTTTTTTGTCAACATCGTTCATATTTTGATTAAATTGGTCGCCGTTTACGCGTTCACTTGATTTCTTTTCTAATTTTTCAGTTTTTCTTTTAGAACTATCTTTTTTTTCATTCACGATGCCCCAGACAAATTTTAACATGGAGTGAATAATATGCTCATAAAGATAAGATTCTGTTTGTTCACAATATGACAGATTTTGAGGAGAATTATCAGAGATTCTAAATAATAGTCAAAATTGTATCTGTTAAATCAAATACTAGAAATCAATACAAAAAACGTGGGAATAAAAACAATTACGGATTATGTAAAATTCTATATAAATTTAGAGATGCAAAAAAGCGTAAGTTTATTGAGTTTCATAAATAATGAAAAAATAGTTTTAAAACACAAGTTGGAAAATAGAAAATTAGATAAAGAGTCGATTTTAAACGGGATTAGAATTTTAGAGGAATTAACTGAAGAGATTAAGAGGGGTGGAGAATTAGCAGTTTTAGAAAAATATGGCAAGTAGAAATTGATGGAGGCACAAAATATGGTAGAATCATCAGTCATAAAAAAACATGTTTGTCAATTCTAGGTTTAAGTAAAACTAATTTTATCTGAAATAACGATGGTGGTAGACTCGGATATTATCAGAACAGAGATAATACGTGTATTAAATGAAAATGGAAAAATTCGTGGTAATGAACTTGTGAGTAGGGTAATAAAAAAAGTTGGAAATGAAAAATTAGTGTATAGAGAAATTAGTTCACTTGTAGAATCAGGTGAGGTTGAAAAAAAAATGCATAGTAAATCGCATATAGAATACAATCTGATCAACTTATCTGAATCTGTAAATAATCAACTCAAAAGCGTACATAGTGAAATTGAGATGGTTTTTGATGAAATTAAGGAATTTAGTCAAATCAGTGATCAAAATAAAATTGAATTTCAAGAAAGATTGAGAACGGTAATACATTTTATTCACATTATTCAATCCATAGACGGAGTAATGAAACTATTATCACATTACCCTACTTTTAAAAAAGACAAAATGTTTTCACAGATCACAAGAAAAATAAGTGATTGTTGGGAAAATATTCTAGAAAATATTGCACATCAGCCAGAAGGAGAATTCCTTAACGAAGTAATAGCAAATCTAAGAATTTCACAAATAGACTCCCGCTCTATTAATTAAATAGTAATTAATAAAATATCACAAAAGAATTACATCTCTTTTAGTTTTTCTACAATAATTTTAAAAATTTTATCATCATCTAACAAAATAAAAGGCAAGTTGTTTTCAAATAATTGTTTTACTTGATTTTGTCATCCAGTATTAGATTATAGTGGCATGCCATTAAATCGATTTTAACATAGTAATGTCCATTGCTTTGGATGTAGTCTTTGATAAATGGATGATTATTTTGAGAGCATTCTCCATAATGCTTGTCATGTTTGAATATCTTTGAATCTACATTAAAAAAATGATGATTTAAAAAAGACTAAGTAATATTGAAGAGTTAAAGGTCAGCAGTAATTCTTTTAATTTTTGTGACTATTCGAATTTTAGTATCAATTGGCATTTCAGGTTCCATTGTAAAATAAATAATATTTCTTTTCCCATAAGTTACCATTTGGGTTACTTTTTCTCTCTCAACATGAACATAACGAACTTTGCCAAGAGTCCTGTCAAATTCTTGCCTCATTTTTCTCCTCTGGGCAACCTGTTTGCAAAAATGTTCTTCTTCTTTTTGATTTTTAAGAGAGGTTTTTCCACTTTTCATAATTCCCTCTCTAATGTTTCCTTTGATATCGATGATTGCGGCAAACCTCATTTTAGGATCCAGATCAATAATAGATTCAATGATTTTTAGTAGATCTGGTTTTATTGCACCCATTACAAATCTAAAATAAAATTTACCAAATATATTCTAACGAAGTATGTCAAATTAGGGCGCATCTAGTAGTATAAAAAATACAAATATTTTTAATTCTTGATCGATTTACAGATAATCATCAAGATCATCAGAAATGATACATTCGGTATGAAGATCATCGCCATAGTGAGTGCATTTGGAGAATTGAAATGGCTGTTCGCAAACCATACAGTTAGTCAGAAAATCAAGACGCTCCTTGCAGTATACGCATGAATCATTATTCAAAATATCAGTCATCATTAATGTTAAAAAAAATAGAGATAAAACAGGGCCATAGTAATTTCTGTTAATAATTAGTCAATCTAGATTTACTAATTTTGAGCTAGATTCATCGCAATTAATGTAGACATTATTTTTGCTGCAATTGATGAGGTAGCCCCATTATCATATTGTGGATTTAGTTCGACAATATCAACACCTGTGACTTTTTTATTCTCAAGGGAGTAAATCAAATCAAAGAGTTCCCTGGACGTCATGCCTGCAGCCTCAGGGTTACCGACTCCTGGGGCATATGCAGGATCTAAAACATCAAGATCAAAACTAGTATACAGTGAATCAAAAGAGGATGTAAATTCTTTGAGAAGATGTGAGCCTTTTCCTTCGCGTATTTGTCTGTCAGAAATTGTTTTAATGTTATTTTCTTTTAGAAATTCAAGCTCTTCTTTTACAAAGGCTCTTGCACCAACATGCAAAATATTCTGAGCCCCTCTTTTTTCAACAATTCGTCTAAGATATGCTGCATGACTTAGTTTGACGTTTGCATACTCGTCACGTAAATCATAGTGGGCATCAAATACAACATAGCCGGTTTCTTTTGGGAAGCTCATGAAAGTACCATATGTTATAGAGTGTTCCCCCCCTAAAATGAACAGTTGCCTTTTTTTTGCAACTAGTTCCTTCGTGATTTTGCCAACCATCTCAATCATTTCACTTGCTAAAACCGTATGAGACGTATTCCCAAGATCTTCAATATTCACAGTTTCCAAATCAATGCCAAATTGAGGGTGAAATATCTCAATGTTGTTAAATGCATCACGAATCACATCTGGCCCAAATCTGCATCCAGGTTTGTAAGAGTGTGTAGAATCAAATGGAACTCCAAAGACAGTTGCCACAGGTTCAGAATCACTATTAGAAGCAGTAATCAGAGGATTTCTATTCATGTATAAATCGAGGAAACTCATTTTTTTACACCATTAATTGAGGTCTTTGTGAAAGGTATTTTGGAAGATTTAGCCCCGTGAAGGGTTTGCCTTTTGTTTGCGCACTTACTTCATTAATAAAATCACCAAAGGTCAATTCTCGTACATCTCCTGATTGCCTATCCCTTATACTTAGATTTTTTGAATTTGCTTCTTTTTCTCCAATCACAAGTGTGTAACGAATCCATTCTTTTTCAGAGTCACGAATTCGTTTTCCAATACTTTCGTTTCTATCATCAATGTCAACTCGAATGTTGTTAGAAGATAGGTTATCGGCCAAAGTATCGCAGATTTTAGAAAATTCTTCGGTTAGCGGAATTACTCTTACTTGGGTAGGTGCAAGCCAGAGTGGAAATTGTGGTTTCCTACCTTCAACTATATCTTGTGCAGCCTTCTCCAAGAGTACGTAGATAATTCTTTCAATTGCACCGCTTGGGGAATTGTGTAAAATAATAGGATGTTTTGAGACATTGTTTTCATCTACAAATTTAATTCCATAACGCTCTCCATTTTCTACATCTATTTGATCAGTGGAAAGTGCAGATGCTTTTCCAAAATTGTCAATAAAGTTAAATTCCCATTTCAAAACAAAGTAAAAGAATTTTTCTCTCCACATTTCAACCAGTACTGGTCTACCATGTTTTTTAACAATCTCTTCAATTGAAGACTTGTTTTCATTATAGAAATCCTCAGTGAATCGAATCGCCATTTCATAATCGGAGCTTTCAATTCCAAGTTCGTTTAGAACATCGCGAGATAAATCAAATCGGATTTTGATTTCTTGAATTGATTGTTCAATGTTTTTACAAAAGGCATGGCAATCAGGCATTGTAAATGCGCGTAATCGCCTCAGTCCAACAAGTTCGCCTGATTGTTCACGTCTGAAACTATATCGAGTTAATTCGTATAGACGGTAAGGTAAATTCTTGTGGGACATTTGATAGTCATTTGCCATCAAAAATTGTCCAAAACAGGCTGCAAATCTTAAAAAGAGTTTCTTGCCTTCTGAATCAATATTATATTGTCTTGCAGGAAATCGATTAAAATAACTAACCATACTTGGATGATGAGAATCATACATGATCGGAGTTTCAACTTCGTATCCGCCGTACTCTTTGACTCTATCTGTTACATATCGCTCAATAAGAGATTTAATCAAACGACCGTTTGGAAAAAATCGCATGTTTCCAGAATCTGAGGCGGGTTCATAATCTGCAATTGCCATCTTTTTCATCAACGCCACATGTGGTGGTGGGACATCAACTGCTCGCTTTTTTGCAGATTCGTATTTTGCAAGTACTTCAAGTTTTTTATAATTTGAAAAATTGAAATCTCCTATATTGTCTAGTGTTCCGTCAGGTGAAAGTATTTTCCAATAAGATGTGATCTTAGACTCACCCTTTAGTGCTTCAGAAGTCATTTCCTTTTCGTCACCCTCGACTTTTTTGTCCGTATTTTCTTTTGTTATTACTTTGGAGCTTTCAGCGAGTGGATGTCCCTTAACTTTAACTTGGTACGATTTTGTCCAGCCAAAAGGAGAGTGAGAAACGTCAAGATCAGATGCAGATGACTCCATTTCTTTTATTAGTGCTAAGGCAGTAATCGGAGAAGCCAGATTGGAACTAAGGTGAGCATATGGATACAAGAGTAATTTTTTGCAGCCTATTTTTTGCATTGAATTTTTAATTTGAGATATTGCATTTTGTGCAACAGAAGAATCATCGCCTTGCTCAATTGCTACAAATGCGACAACCACTTCCTCCAATTTCTTTGTTTCAGGAGTAATATCTTCAGCACTTTTTATCTCCTTTTTTGTGGGAGTGTATTCTATGCTATCACAGTGTAGTTGTAAGATACGCATAGTTTCAAACCAAACAATAATTGAATTAAATCTTTGGCTAATTTACTAAATATTTCCAGAACCGATGACTTGAAGCATGCCTATTTTTTACTGACAGGTGTATCGTCAATTGACAAAAACAGTTTCTACTCGTCTGGGTTAAAAATCTGTGTCAGACTAGTGGGATGATCAAAGTATGTATTGAAAATACTTAAGTTCACAAAGTAATCGGCGATCATTATCATTTGTCTAACAAATTATACGCGTTCCTTTTTAGTTAAAAACGCAATAAAGTGTCGCCGAGAAGCAGGACGATCTCTTGTCAGACCTAACGGTTTGATATCATGTGAATCTGTTTCCCGACCTTGTCAAAAGCTTTTGGCACACTAGGATAGTAGTTGTATACTTTTGTCTATGCATAGATATCCAGAATTATTCGAAAATCCCATTTTGACGCAAATTTCTAAAAGAATTGATTTTCAATTATCATAGAAACAATCTTGTTAATTTTATGCTAAGCAATAGTCAGCCAAAAGTGCATAAAATCATTAAAATGAATTTGTATAATGAGAGTAAATATGAGAAATAGAATAATCTGCAAAGACTGCCATCTAGAATTAGAGACTCGTTCAGAGCGCAGTATGAAAAAATGTGAAGAGTGTCAACTTCAATAAATATAGTCACCCCATCAGGTATTTTTCAGGTGGTGGGATTGATTACGTCTTATTTTTCACTGATTAATATTAAAGGGGTTTTTCTAAATTTTTAACATATTTAATATCTATATTTTCAATATCTTAAAGGGAATAATTCCCATATTTTTTACATTGTAAATATGATAAATAAAAATAATGAAGCATAGTTACAGATCAGATGTAGAGAATTATTCTAACTTGTTTCTAAATACTATATAGATAAAATAATTAGATTAAAGCAATTCTTGTCTCTATGTCATTAAGGATAAACAAAAAGTCTTGTAGAATGTATAAATCTTCATGTTATAAAATTTCAGTAATAATGAATTTTCAAAAGACGGCAAATTCTAAATTGTTCTAAAAAAAGATTTTATTTTAGAATAGAATTCATCCAAAAACTCTGAAATAAAAAACATGTCAGAACCATTAAAATACAACATACAAGAAAAAAGGTATAGCATGGGCTCAAGTGGAATATACCTCGGAATTGGAATAGCAGTAGTTGCCATAGTTATTGTATTTCTATTCACAAACATTTTTGATTTAGCAAAACCCAAAGTTGAACAAACGATAGATTCAGCCAAGGAAATTATTTCTAAAGTGGAAGGAAAGGATGTAGTGTCTGGAGCAGAAGTCGTATCTTCAAAAATATTGAATGAAACATCAAAGATAGTGATAAAAAACCCACTCCCCTAAAAAATAAAGATGTGAAAAATCTAAGATAAACACTGGTGTAAATACACATATCTTACATTTTGTGTCAAATACCATTCAATGTACTGCATAATAAAAAAACAAGCTCGAGAAAAACGAGCAGGATTTCTCAAATATTTAAATCGTGTCGTTTTTTAGAGGTGAAATTTATGGAGTTATACATTTGTCATAATTTCCAGAGTTCAATAGAACAAATGCTAGATAAAACACGATTAATGTCATATTTTGTTTTTTCCGATTTGTTCTTTTAGCGTAATGATTGATCTCAAAATCAATCCAGATAGACCCAAATGTGATGTTAGAAATTGCACTGTGCGATTAAGTGCGTCTTCTCCACGAAATCCTTCATCATAAATCATTTCTACTGAGCCCTTGTCAGTTTCCACAAATGATGTGATCAGGGAATAAGGCCCTAACTTCTCATCATTTTTTTCTAAATACAAACGTAGTTCAACTTTTTGTATAGAAAATCCTTGGTCAACAAGCGTACCTAAAGAAAATAATACTTTAAAATCATCAGGCTTGCGGTTTACCCGTAGTGGATTATGCATGTCAACAATATTCATTTTGTGTTATCAGTATATTGCTCTCACATATGAAAGATTCTTCATTGGCATAAAATTGGCAGTTCACAGATTCACAGTAAAGTGTACAGGCTTGATTTTGTAAAAGAAATAATCGAGCAAGTATCAATTCGTATAATTTAAAAAAATCAGGAATGATTGAACTTGGTGAAGGAGTTCCAAAAAACACTGTGCAGTAAATAGGTCCACTTTTAGATCAAATATTACAAAGAAACAATTGGCAGGATTGCCTCATACAAATCACAAATGCAAGACCTGTTACTATAAAATTATCAGATGTAACTCTGCAGGAAGAAAAAAGAGGAGGTAAAGTTCAAAATACTTGTAATGGCATGATTAGAGTTTATGTTGACACAGCAATAGCATCACGATTTTTGCACTGTGTTATTAATCGAAAATCAAGAAAGCCAAAAAAACTGTATAAAAAACTAGTGGAGTTTTATGAGAAATTACAGCAGGATTATTAAAAAATCTAGAAAATGATTATAAACAAAAAATAAAGAAAATTAAGAAAGACTAAAACTTGTTAAAGCGAGCACGTTCTAGGTCTCTATCATCTTTAGATTCTTTTTTCCATTCTTTGTAATGATCTTTGCAGAGAACAGTCTTTTTACCAGCAGAGTTTACACGCAAGCCAGCATTTTCTACCTTTGCGGTGTTTAATGAACGGGCGCCTTCTTTTTCGCAGCCCTCAACATTACATTTAGCACCTTTGGAAATAACACCCATGATAAGATAGAATCAAGATGTTATTTATATTTGAAATTTTTTTAGGTAGATAAGACCAGATTTTGTTCTGCAAAGGTATGAATCCATTTTGGATTTATGTATTATACATCGTTTATAAGAGGAATATTTTTTTCTCAGATTATGGGTGGAACAAAAAAAGTTACTGCGGCCAAGCAAGATAAATCTCAAGGATCAAAGGATTCAAAGGATTCAAAAAAAGGTAGAAAAGAAAAGGGGGAGGGAGGAGCACGTAAAGCAGAGATCACAGTTATGGTAAATGAGAAAGAAGCAATGAAAATAATACAAAATGCCAAAGTAATAACAATGCATGATCTTGCAAGACAGACAGGTGTTAAAATTTCCGCAGCAAATGCATTTCTAATAAATTTAACAAAGAAAGGATTGGTCAAGCGCGTTGGTGGATATAGTGGTCATCATATCTATCAACCAATTTCTTCATAGAGACGAAAAACATCACCGGATTTTACATCCTTTAGAGATTCTATGTTTTCCAATATTTTTCCTATAGGAGTCATTATTTTTCCAGGAGATGCATCTTCAATAAAAAAACACATACTTCCAGCAGATGAAAAAAATGCAACATCTCCCTTTTTGAATTCTTTTTTAGTTCTTTCAGTTCCAGAGTCAACCGCAGATTCAAAGTAAGCAATATTTTTTCCTAGAAAATGAGCATGTCCCTCCAATGGCAAGGACCTCATTATTGCACCAACTGTTCGCGGAGCCAAATGTCGCTTTAGATCAATTGGAATCTTTGTTTTTCCCATAATTTCTAAAACCATCTTTTTTTTGGAGACTGATGAAGAACTCAATTCAAACTTTAGAATTATTGGATTATATAACGCTTTAAAAGAATTTCTGTACTTGTCGGATCCTAATGAACCAGAATTAATTGTTGAAGAGCCGGAAGAATTTGTAGAACCTCCAGAAGTAGAAGAAGTTTTTGAAGGTGATGTTGAGGTCAACACAGGATTAAACAAAGCATTAGATACTTATCGAAAATTAATCGAGAAAAATGAAGGACTGGAACCATTAACTGAAAAACAACAAGATGCACTTGAAAAAAGAATTAAAGAGATTGAAAATAGAGAAGTAGTAGAAACAATAGAAGATCATGAGCCAATAGAGATTCCTTGTGAGAAAGGTAAAATAACAATTGGCCCTCCAACAATGACGAGATTTGAAAAAGCGAGAATCATGGGTGCAAGGGCATTACAATTATCTCTAGGTGCACCTCCGTTCATCCCAATTCCAAAAACTGCAAGAATTTCACTAGATATCGCAATGGAAGAATTGGAACAAAGAGTAATACCAATTACTATTAGGAGAGTGCTTCCAAACGGAAATTATCAAAACATACCAATTGATTACTTTGATTAAGTGAACCAATCATCGATAAAACTTAATAGAACACAAAATTGCAAATTATTGAACAATGCTCATGGAAGAGATTAAACAGGAACGTGGTCAAGAGCAGATCAATAAATCTGATGATACCATAATTTACATTAGAAACGACCCGGTTATGCAATCAGCTATAGATCTTTTACCAATACTTGGAAGTAAAAACAAAGTCATTCTTAGAGCAGTTGGAAATTCCATTCCAAACGCAGTTGCTGTCGCAAACATTATTACAGAAAAGATGCTTCATGGAAATTCAAAAGTTGAAAAAATTAAACTAGATACGGAAGCCGCGGCAGGCATTGGAAGTATGACTTCAAATATTGAAATAATTTTAATTAAATTCTAGTAAACGCTTCCAGGACCTTTTAGAAGCATGTTTTCGCATTCCTTACAAACTTTTTCATCAATGTTAGATTCAAGATTATGATGAATTTCACAGATTAACAGACTTGATTTAATATAATTACAAAGACCAATAAATTTTGAGAGACTTGATGGAGTATAAGCCATATCAGATGAGAGATTATCAGTTAATTCATTAATCAACGTGGCAACTTGCTTTTCTGCTAAAAGCTTTGCAATCAAAGATGGATCACCACGCGTTCCACGGATGTAATTACTTACAGCTGCTTGTGTAACACCCAACATTTTTGAGATTTCATCTTCACGAATATTATGATCTTCGGCTAGTTTTTTTGCAAGAATAGCTCTTAACGCAGGGATTAGAGATTTTGATTCAATTTCTGCGGGGAGCAACATTAACCCACAAAGTTGTCATAAAGGATTTAAAGTTTGCAATAGAGGCAAATGCCTAAATTGTGAATTAATAATTAATTAGGCTAACCTATTTTAGTTTCAAAAACATGATCTAGTTGTTGGAGGACATTTCCAAAAAATTGTACCAGATGCTAAAAGAATCATGTGAATCCTGTAAATCGAATACAATTGCATTATCAGGTGGATTGGACAGTACCATTATTGCGCATTTCCTAAAGGAAAGAAAACCAAACGCCATCGCAGTCATTGCAAAAGACTTTGTTGGAAATGATCTTGTATATTGTCAGAAGGTTTCAAAGGAATTTGACATACCGCTTACAATCAATCATGTAAGTACTGAGGATATTCTAAGTGCCATTGAAGATACGATAAAAATTCTCAAAAACTTTAACGATATAGAAATAAGAAATAACGTAGTAATGTATTTGGCAATAAAGTGGGCAAAGGAGCAAACCTATACTGGAATAATTACAGGAGACGGTGCAGATGAATTGTTTGCAGGATATAGTTTTTTGATAAATAAATCAGAAGAAGAACTAGATAAAGAAATTCAAAGAGTATGTGCTGTAATGCATTTTCCAACCCAAAAAATTGGAAAAGCACTTGGAGTTACCGTAGAATCGCCCTTTTTGGATAAGGAGATCATAGAGTTTGCAAAGAAAATTCCATCAAATCTCAAAGTACGAAATGAAGATACAAAGAGACATGGGAAGTGGATCCTTCGTAAAACCTTTGAAGGGAAAATACCTCAACAAATTGCCTGGCGAGAAAAATCACCAATGCAGAATGGCTCTGGAACTGTAGGACTATCAAATCTATTTGATTTAGTAATAAGTGATCAGGCGTTTTTAGAAAAGAAAAAGAAAGTAGAGGAAACCGACAAAGTTATCATTAGAACAAAAGAATCCATGCATTATTATGAGATTTACAGGAATCTGTTTGGCATACCAGTAAAGATGCAAGGAGTGAATTCATGTCCTTTTTGTAATTTCAATGTTGAGAATTCAAAATTTTGTCGTTTGTGTGGGGCTTTTCCAATCTAGATATTTTTTTTCCACTTTTTTGGTTTTCTTATGAAGATTTTTCTGCAACCATTGCAGCAAAAATATAGTTTTTTTCCTTCATAGTCATGTGTGACAGCTAACTCTGAAGCAAGTTCAATTCCACAAACAGGATCTACTGGCACGAATTTTTCAGTGAATATTTCTATTTATAGATATGTAGAATTGAGGATATTGTCATTAAAAAATTAAGGATGGATGATTTTTTGTATCTTTTTTGGAAGAGTGGCATAATCGGCGTCTGGTTCTGATACAACATACAAGATATCGTTGTTTATTGGAAAACTAATTGCCAGTGCACGTTCTCTTGATGCTAATGCAAAATTTACCATGCCCAGCTGTTTATCAAACTCTTTTCTCATTTTTACCCTTAATGCAAGTTCCATGAAAATCATTTCATCATCTTTTTCATTTTCTAGTGGCTCAACATTTTCTTTCATGCCCCCAGCTACCAATCTACCTCTTTCGTTAATGATGCCTGCAAATCTAATTTTTTGGTCTAAAGACTTGATATCATTACAAATTTTATTATAATCTAAAATTTTTGCCGACAAATTCTGCTATTGATTGTACAATGCCCATTTATTATCTTTTTACAGATTTTTGTATTTTGTTTCAGGGTAATGAATTACAAAGTCAATTTCTTTACCAGTGTAAAAAATTCATTTTCAGACATTGGTGGAATTTTCATAATTTCAAGATTTTCAGAGACATGTTCAGGCGATTTTTGGCCAACAAGAGGGGCTAAAACACCGGGCGTAGAACGAATAAACTGTAATGCACGAAGAGACGGCTTCAAGTCGTTAAATTCTGGCATTGCTCCAGGTGCCAACAATCTTCCCTGCATCAATGGGACACTGGTAAACACACCTACCTTCAGTGCAATGGCCGATTCAAGTATTGTAGAAGACTGTCCATCAAGTGTTTGATTTTTTGCCAGTAATGCTTGGTCATAATGCATGTTGAATGGTAGTTGAATGAATCTAAAACCGTGGTTTTCACCTCCAATTTTTTTTGCCATCTCAAATGTTTCAGATAGAGAAAGATACTGTGGATTATCAAAAGAAACGCGAAAGCATTCCCATGTAGCCATGCCATAAAACTTGATTTTTCCCTCTCTTCTTTTTCGTTCATATAATTCAAAGACGGATTCAAGATTTTGCAAAAATTTTTCTCTAGAAACGTCTTTGATTTGTCCCTCTACGGCATTATGCAAATACATTAGATCAATGCAGTCAAGCCCCAGGTTTTTCAAACTACGATCAAGTTGATCCTCAAGATATGTTGGGGTCATACAATGATAACCAGATGTAATGTCGCCTTCTTTTACAACACCTTTTTGCGCATATTCAATTTTCACATATTCCCAAAAATCTTGTTTTACATCTGCGTCGTTTGTGACATAGCCATTTTTTGAACTAATAAAAATTTGATCACGTGTGATTTTACCCTCTTCAACTAGTTCAGAAATTGCTTTACCTACAGAGCGTTCTGCTTTCTGCGCCCTATAGTTTATTGCAGTATCAATAACATTAATTCCAGATAAGATAGACTGTTTGACTGCATTTTTTACAAGAATGTCTGTCTTTTCGTTTGGCTCTCCAAGATATGTGCCAATTCCAACATTGGACAGGTAGAGATTCTGGATTTGTTTGTAGTTTATTGGTAATATTCCTGAATTTTCGACAAATTTTTTTGTGCCATCAAACGTAGCAAAACCTGAAATCATACTAATCATCAATTGCTACTAAATTTATGTTTAGGGCATTGGAATTAAAAATCAGGCAAGAAGCTAAGGACAAACAATGCTCCAGTGACCCTGCTAAATAACAATGTAGAAGACATTGAAGGGAGTAATTCATCAACAGAGTTAAAATTTCTCTTCAGCCCAAATCCAGATTTTATCATTAATGGTACGCTAGTAATTGTAATGAGTGATAAATATGGAAAAACGCCAATAAAAACTCCAGCAAAAATAATAGAATAAGAAATTAAAGGAAATGCCCAAAATAGACATGTTGCCTTTTCTTTGCCTACTACAATAACTAGAGTTTTTCGTCCCTTAGATTTGTCTGCGTCATGATCAGGAAAAGAAGCAACAAAGAGAACTAGTGAAGACAATACGCCCACAACTATTCCACCTAAAACGGATTCAAGTGTCACTTGATTTGATTGGATAAAGAATGTTCCAATCACAATCATGGTGCCCTTTAGAGCAACAAAAAACTCTGCTAGTCCAGAGTCGACAATTTTTGTAGAGTAAAAATAGATTGATAGAATAGCAAATCCCAAAATTACGGCAATTATTATTCCATCAGTAAATACAAAATAACTTCCAATTACTGATCCTGCTATTAAAAATCCAATTCCAGCGCGATAAACAGATGATGGTTGTAGTAGTCCTTCAGGCAAAACGCCAGTGCCCCCACTCATTTTGGTTCTCTTTGTTACTGTATCTATTCCTCTTTTGTAATCCCAGTAATCATTTAGTAAATCAACACTAGCGTGAAGTGCTAGGACACCAAAAAATGTCAAAATAGCATCAAGCGGATCAATTGTCAAATTTTGATGCCAAGCTATTGCTAGTCCAACTGAAACTGCAATTACAGATGCTAAAAGAAATCTGACACGTATTACTCTAAACCAAACAGAGAGTATCAATTACTAAAAAAAGGCCAGTTCTAGTTAAATTTCTTCTTCTTCCCAATCTTCAGTGACTTTAACCTTTGATTTTTTAAGGAATAATACAACCAAAACTACCATTACAAGAATAACTGCAATGATAACATAGACAATCCATTCTGGAAGGTTCAGATTTGCAAAGGAGCCAGATTTTGTTGGGGCATCAACATTGACTAGTAGTGAGTCTTTTGCTTCTGTATAGCCCTCAGCATTTGCGATAAAATTAATTGATGTGGTTGGACCATTTGTTGCAGTCAAGCTAAAAACAGCGCTTCCATCAGAACCAGTTCTAATAACACCTGGAGTAACTAAAGAATTACCATCTGTTTCAATTTTAACAATAGCACCAGATACGGATTCGGCGCTATCATCATCAACAAATAATTTAATCTCTAATTCTTCATTAGCCTTTAGTTTTTCAACCAATCCAGTTGTAGATATTTTTAATTTGGTAGCTAATGCGCTTGTGCTAACTTCATGATTTGTTCCAATTACACCTTTAGCGCCAGCTGAAATAACAGAGTTACCTTCTACACCAGTAGTTTTAATTGGAAATGTTGCATAAGAGAGCCCAGAAGGAATTACAACATCATCAACTGCTTCAATTATACTTTCATCAGATGAAACGATTTTTGATTTAACATCAAATGCAGGAGTTATTGGATTTCCCTGGAGATCAACAATTTGTATGACGCCAAAGTTATGTCCATAGTTTGCATTAATTTCATCTTGTGGTAGTACTACCTGTAACTTTGATGATGGCTGAGTAACAAAGGTTTTTTCAGATGCCAATGACATATCAGTGTTTTCTCCAATAGGGGTTGCTTTGAGAACCACAGAGTTTTCGTCCTCAGTGATTGTAAATGAATCGCTATGAAGTGTAGTAAATGTAAATGTGCTGTCCTTTTTTATTTCCATCAATCCATTTGTAGGAGTAATTAGATATTTTGAATCATGTTTCAAAACTTTTGGTCTGTCCTCTGCATCAATAGCAATTAAAAACACATCAAAATTGCCTTCACGATCAAAGAGTATGCTTTTTTCACCTGTTGGAGAAAAAATTCTCGCTTCTTTTTGCTCAAGTGTGTTTACTACTTCGGTTAATTGTGAATCAGAGCCGACACCTTGTACAGATGCAGAAATTAAAACAGGTCCACTTTTTTGGCCTGTAGAGATAGTTGCAGTGCCAATAGAAAATGTGGATTCTATTTTTCCAGTGTCCTTAACTGAAATCATTGCATTGTCTCCAGATATTACATCAAGTTTGGACACATATCCGTCTCCATAATAGTTTTCGTTTGCCTGAATAGGATAAAATTCTCCATCCTCCAAGTCATCAATTGAGTAAATGAGTTTATTTTCGTCGGATTGGTTTTGATTAGTGGTGGTGTCATCTATTATTTCTGGATCATCATCATCATTCTCAATTGCACTGAGCTGATAAGTTACTATTGCAGTAGCGTTACCCGGTATTCTGTCAGGAACAAAAAGTTTTATATCCTTTTTAGTAATTACTTCATTTTTAATTTCGGTATCCTTTACTGATGTTGTATCGGTTTTAGTTATTTTTGGGTCATCAATATTCATAGGTTTTCCCACAGTTGAAAATGTGTCTGATGCCACGCCATAACCTTCAGCACTTGCTCCAATCATAATATTATTTTTAAGAACATTAAACATATTCAATTTCACTTGGAGATAATAACCAAATTGCCCTTGTTTAATTACAGTTTTTGATTCTTTCATAATGTCATCTAGTTTTTCACCGACAGGGAATTGGTTATCTGAGAAAAATTTTAGCGGAATATCTTTTGGTGTGATTGTAGGATTTCCATCAGAGTCAACGACACTGACAAAAATATCCACTTTTTTATTTACATCAGCAGCAACTAATTTTGGAAAAACGTTAATCTTTAATGATGTAGGAAGTGTGGATGAAATTTTTATGCTTTTTGCAGTATCTAAGCCAGACTCTGTCTGAATTGCACGTAAGAAAGTATTTCCAACTTTATCATGAGTCTCAAATGTTGACCATGCATAATAGTCTCCTTTCTTGATAGTCAATACATCAGAAGCGGGTGAAGCAAGTGATTTTTCATACTCTAAATTAACATCAATGTCAAAAGGTGCACGAGTTACATTTCCACCCAAAGTTTTCAAATAAACAGTAAAAGGCATTGCTGAATTTACATGCATGTTTTCTGTAGGAATATTTAATTCTAAAATTAGATCATCAGGTAGATGTGTCTCTGCATTACCAACCTGAATTTGTTGATAATCAGTTTTAGAGTTTAGAGTTGCAGTGATAATAGTATCTCCAGTCAATGTTCCAGTGGTTACATCAAATGTTGCATATTCCTCATTTGCTTTAAAGACAACCATCTCAGGAACAGAGGCTATCTGAGGATTATCTGAACTTAGTTGAATTGAAACATCATAAGATGAAGTTATCGGAATGCCGCTTTTACCCAAAACATAAAGATAGCCTACATGGTGCTCAGATGCGCCTTGCTCAATATGCGATGGTGTAATTGCAAGTTTGATAGAATAATCAGAAGTTTCATCAAGATTCTGGGCAGACGCAAATGGTAAATTGCTAACTAGAGACAATACTAGAGAAAATACAATTATTACTATTTTTGTTGCTTGTACTTTAGACATTTCTTAATTTATCTCATCTTAAAAATAGTGTTAAAGAGATCTGTGTGCAAAATGAACTACAAATTGTCACATACGTGAAATAAAATGTCGAATTCGTAAAAACCAGCATTAGTTCAATATTAGAATTAAAAAAATAGTAAATCAGAGGGTTTATCAAAATGGGTTTGGCAAAATAGGGTTGAATTTAAAATAAAAAAGAAAAAATGTGGATTAACCACTTTGTTGTCCTGCTATTACAGTTCCTACAAAGACGGCTCCGTTTCCGGTAGTTATCTTGAATTGTGCATCTCTGCCAGTTTTGAGGTTTTCATCAAGTTCCAAAATAATTGTTGCTTGTTGGCCCGGTTGTAATTCAGCTGAAGTTGCACTTAGTATGGTAGTTGGACCTTTTGTCAACATTACAAATCCTGGATTTGCGGGAGTCCCCATAATTCCATCGGTTGCAATTGAAGTCCATGCGTCTATGGTAGTTCCGGCATTTGGTACAAAGCTATACACGGTACCACCGAGTCTAACTTCATTTAATGTCGCCTTACTGACACCGTTGTTTTGCACATACACTGCAACTCGTTCTCCTGGTACTAATCCGTCACCGGTAGCACCTTTTAGAGTAACTGGAGTTGTGCCGTCATGAATTTTCATTGTAGTTCCGTCTGTGGCGTCGTATCCTGTGTATTTTAGTGATTCAATAGTTGGTGCACCACTTACTTGGGCAGCACTAAAGAATCCTTGTGAGAACACAAAGATAATACTTCCACCAACGACTGCGATAGCGACTAGAAGAAGTGTTGCAATGATTGGAGCAACTGCTCTTCTTGAAGTCATTTTTCGTTGTACTGATGTGATATTTGTCATTATTAATCACCTGATATGAAAAAAGATCTTAAGTAGATCTGTGTGCAAAATGCACAACAAAGCATAGTATTTATATAAAAAACACGCCCAGAGTGTCAATTTTTTAACATTCAATGAATAGCAGTACTCAGAGAAAGGGTAGATCATACTATGTATTTATCACGACTTAATTTTCAGTGCTCTAATTCTTAATAAAAAAAATGTCATGAACAAACGCAATATATTTTCAAACATGATTTACATTCTGTAGATTAGTCTAAATTTTATCCGATGAGTTAATCAAAGATTAAATTTGTTGCAGAGTAAAAAAGGCTCAATCAATTTTCATTGTCAAACAAGGAGGGATTTAATAAAATCCAATCACATGAAAAAAATTAAGTTAAAGAGATCATGGTGCGTCTATTTGTAAAACAGCTTCTGATACAGGGCCAAGAGTAAAGTTACTATTTGTTTCCCCTATTGCTAAAATATACATTACATACATGGTGTCAACTGTAACAGATGGAGCTTTTACACTAAATTGAATTGTATTAGCATTGTCACCTCCACTTCCTCCAATACAAGTAACCGCAGTACAAGCTGGAAGGGTTGCGACTATTTGTTGTGAACCGTCACCAAAAGTATTCACTACTGGAGGATTAACAAATCCAGATGTAGGACCATTTAGTATAGTCAAATTAGTCCAGCCTTTAGGAATATTGATAATGAACATTCCACCACCTTTAACATAAGTAGATGTGGAAAGATCCATATCAGCAAAAACTACATTGAATGTTTGGGTACTGCCAGGAGCAATTCCGGATTTAGAGGTTTTTATATCAGTAGAAACTCGAGAATCCACAACATTTGAAAGGTAAACATTAGCTAGTACCTCATTTCCTTGCGCCATTATAGTTTGGTATGAAGATTTTCCAAATGATCCAAAATTAGAAAATACAGTCCCTTCGACCATCACTGCTTCCATTGTATTGATGCTTGCTGCAAGTGTAGGTTGAGCTTGTACGGAAAATGATTTTACTGAAAATGGTGGAACTGTTATGGGACTTGCAACATTTTCCCACATGAGAGTATTTGTAGGACAAGTCCAATTGTCTGGTGCTTCAACAGCTGTATGACCGGTGCAAGAAAATACAGTTCCCGAACCAGTTAAACCTGGACCCATAAGGAGTATGGATGCTTTAGTTACAATCATTGTAGAGTTTACTGGATTTATCACATTTATGCCCCACAATGCATTTGGGTCATTAGATTCCCCATCTGGACCAGGGATTGTCAGAAATATTTGTGGTCTGCCAAGTAACTCATCAATTACAACGTCCGGATTACCGCCCCCTCCCGGAGAACTAGTACCAGTATCATCTAATCGTAAAGTAGTTACATCTGAAGAGGTATTGCTGTTAAAAGTAGGACCGCCAAGGGAATTCCCGCTAGCATACCCAGTAAATGTGACTTTGGCCCCATCAACACCATCTATTGCATATTTCCAGGTAAACAAAACAGATTCTCCAGGTCCAAGTGTAACAGAAGTTGGAGTGGGTGATGAAGAACCAGTCACCTGAGATGGCGGAGCACCTGGATGTGAAATTACATTTTCCACACTGGCAGAGGCAGTATTTGTCACAAGCATTGTAATTGTAACATTTTGTCCAAGGATGACATCTGGGGGATCAGTAACTAGTTTTGCCCTTAATGCATTTGATGAAGAACTGGTGATAAGCTCTTCAGTTTTGATTGTACCTAGTGATGAAATTATTTTTACATCGTATGTATTTGGTGTAATTATAATTGGTTGTGATGAAAGAATGTTGGATATAGAACCAGATGAAACAAATGCATCATTAGGGTTTATTGAAAATTGGGTGGTAGGTTCACCTGATAGAGTTTTGTTAGTTATCCATAGGTGGGAAATTTCAACTGGATTTTGTCCCCGATTATCTACTGAGACATTTAAAAGATTACTTGAATTGGTGAAAACAGAGACATTAAAGTTTTCTTGTTGTTTTTTGAGATCAATGTCAGCTACGGCTATGTGGGTTTTTACAATATCAGTTTGTGTATTCATTGCCAAGCTCATTGCAGAAAAACCACCAATCATCAATACAGTAAATATCATTGCACCTACTATGGATGATACACCGCGCCTAGTAGTGCAGTATGATCTTTTTTTAAATATCATATTACTCCCCCACTCTCTATTAAAAATTCTACAGGTTGGTTGGAACCGACATTCAATAAAACACGTATCACTTTGTTCAAAGAGATATCTGGAATAGTAGAGTCAAGTTTAACCAAAATGTTTACAGTTTGACCACTTTTAATTTCACTAGTAGCAGACTGTATAGTTGAGGATGTCTTGAGAATTGAAAATTTGCCGGCATGTGGATAACTACCTGTCGGTAAATTCGATGAAAGGTTCAATGTAGCACCTGCTGTCTGAGAATCCCATTTGTGAATGACATAGTTTAATTGAAGATTATTTATAAAAATTGAATTAATACTGTTGTTTGTAACTTGAATTACAAAAAATTCAGTCCCTGCGTTAATTGGAAGGTTATCTTTACTCCCAACACAGGAAATCCCACATAATTTTGAATCAGATTTGTTATATACATTGGTAATTCCCAGCAGAGGGGTTGTTGTAAAGTCTGAGTCTCTAGTATCGTACTCCAACAATTTAATCTGATTTGCAGTAACATCACTGGATGTGCTTGTAGTAATATTTCCAGAGTCAAACGAAGTATTTACAAAATATGAAAGAATGCTTGCACCAACCACAGTAATTGCCATGAGCATCATGGTACCAATGATTTCTGCTACTCCCCGTCGTCTACGTAACCTGAAAGGAAGTTTTTGCAATTGAAAATTTATCTGTAAATTATGGTTCATTGCAATCCTATGTGTTAAATGGGGTGGCTATAGTCGAAAAATAGTTTCCATTAGAGGTAGTTATAGATATTTTATAATCGGAATTAAGATATGTTGAACTATTCCAATTTGCAGTCGTGAGGGTCGCAGCTATAGGTGGAAGATTACTTGAATCGTCAATATGTATAGTGTAATTTGTGTTAGCCCTATCAACCAAAAGAGTTTGTGAATCAATCTTTACAACTGAAATGCTAGTAATCGTGGATTCTACAGAACCAATATTTGCAATAGAGAGGGAAATATTTTTTGATAGAGGATCGAAATGTACATTCTCAAAAATCAAATCTTCACGAAAAGATTGGTTTGTTGCAGGATCATGAAATGATAAATCATATGAAAAAGCATTGATTTGCTTCATCCCATTAAAAAGAAGGACTGATCCCACAGAGGTAACAATTCCCAAGGCTAAAAGGCTTCCAATTATCTGACTAACCGCACGTCTTTTTTTGAAAGGAGATCTAGCTAAACGACATTTCATTTGGGAGCACCGCTAGTTCCATGCCAAGAGGAGACAAATTCTTCAACGCGTGAGAGTATTTTTGAAAAATCTGGGTCTGAAATTACGCTAATATGATAATGATTAGCTAGGTTTTCTACACCCTCTGCTATTTCAGATGGAGTGACAAACAATGAATGTTTTGGATCAATATCCAGTGTTGAAACTAAAATATAATTCATGTCAGATTCTCGAATTCCTTCGAATTGATTTTTGATGAAAATTAAAAGAGAATCATTATTTGGGCTTGTTGCATATATTGGAATTTCATGCATGTTGCCACTCTTTCCTTTAACCAATTCATTTTGTTTAGTTGTGAAATTAAAACCGTGTAATAATTTTACAAGCTCATTTTTAATTTGTGTTGAATCTGAATTTTGTGAAACGTGCAATGTTTTTAGTTTATAACAAAATAAATCATTTAATTTTCCAGAATTTGGATCAAAATCATGATTGTATTTTCTACAATGAATTTTTAAAGTAACATCGTCAAATTTTTCAGAACAAGATTCGCACTTATACCACATTGCTAGAACTTTGATTTCAAGTTCAATATTTTTGATCTCTTTAGAACAAGAAGGGCAAATG
>Ga0315286_10000786_pt1 | contig 27594 bp, 27 predicted proteins | sample YL17G10_0_MG_FD_205038 | JGI IMG/M metagenome (GOLD analysis project Ga0315286, IMG submission 205038) | Sediment microbial communities from Yellowstone Lake, YNP, Wyoming, USA - YL17G10_0 | ecosystem: Environmental > Aquatic > Freshwater > Lake > Sediment | place: USA: Wyoming | collected... | reverse complement strand
CGTGCCCCATGCGCGCCTCATCGCCGACGCCAACGAGGCGTGGCGACCTCGCGACCTGGAATTTCTACTCGCCGCGGCTCACGCGGCAGGCGTCGAGCTCGTCGAGCAGCCCTTGCCAGCGGGCGACGACGACCTGCTGCAGCGGATTGTCCGAGCCGTTCCGGTCTGCGCCGACGAATCCGCCCATGACCGCTCTTCGCTGGCGGCACTCGCCTCTCGCTACGATGCCGTGAACATCAAGCTCGACAAGACGGGCGGCTTGACCGAGGCGCTCGCGACTGCGGCTGCGGCGCGGCAACTGGGGCTCAAGATCATGGTGGGGTGCATGGTGGCGACGTCGCTGGCCATGGCCCCTGCCCTGCTCGTCGCGCAAGGTGCGGACTGGGTCGACCTCGACGGCCCGCTCCTGCTCGCCCGCGACCGCATCCCGGGCCTGACCTACGCGTTCGGCGAGGTCTTGCCACCGCCGCCCGAGCTGTGGGGCTGAACCACGATTAGCCCGACCACAAGCTCTCCCCGCCACCGCCCCTGCAGGAGACGGGCGCTGACCGCCCCGACCAGCGCAAGCAGCGCCATGACCGCATAAGCCTGTCCCGCCAGGAGGTGGTAGAGCGGGCCGGAGGCGATGGTGGCGAGCCCCATGGCCAGCCCCGCCACCGTTGCGGCGTAAATGCCTTGCGCGGTGGCGGCGCGATCTTCCGGTACGGCATGGGTGAGGAAGTAGATCGCGGCAAGATGCGCCGCGCCGAAGCTGAAGGCGTGCAGGCATTGCAGCACCGCCGTGGCAAAGAGCGACGGATCTCCAGCCATCAGCGCCCAACGGACGACGGCGGCAACGCCAGCAGCCAACAACAATCTGGACGCGCCCAAAGATGCAAGGATGCGCCCCGAGTTCGCGAACAAGCCGATCTCGGCCACGACGCCGAGGGCCCACAGCGCGCCGATGGTTCCGTCGTGGAAGCCCTGCGCACGCCAATGGAGCGTGCCGAAGGTATAATAGAGCGCGTGGCTCGCCTGGATGGTGCTCGCCGCGAGCAGGAACAGCAAGAAGCGGGGCGAGCGGGCAAGCTCGATTGCGTCGGCGAGCCGTATACGGGGACGCGCGGGCGTCCTCGCGGCGCTGCCGCCTGCCATGTCTTGCGGCAGAAGGTGGACGCCCAGCACCATCAATGCCGCCGCCAGCACGAGCAGCGGGAGCACCGCGGCAGCGCCGAAGCCGCCGATCATCAGGCCACAGCCGAAGCTGGCGAAGATGAAGCTGCCGGAACCCCAGAGCCTTACCCTGCCATAGTCGAGCCCTGCGCTTCTGACGCCGCTCACGGCCACGGTCTCGATCAGCGGCATGATCGTGGTCCAGCTAACGGCGAGCAGCAGCGTTGCCAGGAACATCTGCCAGAAGCTGCCGGAGACCCACAACAGCAGGAAGGACAGGAGCGACCCCCAGGCGAGGACGATGAGGACAGCGCGGCGAGCACCGGTCCAGTCGGCGGCAAAGCTGATGGCGGGCGTGAACAGGATGCGCACGAAGAGCGGCGTGGCGAGCAGGAACGCGATCGCGTCCTCATCGAGACCCCGCCAATGCAGCCACACCGGCATGTATGGCAGGTAGCAGCCGACGACGAGGAACAAGGCGGCATAAAGAAACGCCAGGCGCCAGGCGAGCGGCGTGATGTTGAAGCGCGCCAAGACCGGCACCATGGTTGTAGTTAACGAATCCCTGTGAGTTCACCTCTAGGCTCAGCCCTTACCCCAAATCACGCTGGTTTCGCCACCATGCTGGAAAAAGCCGGAGAGGCCCCACCGCAAACCAAGACCTCGCGATAGGCGAGGCTCGACGCCGATTACGCCGCGGTCGAGGCGGTGTTGCTCAACTCGGTGCGGGGCCGCTGGTTCCTCGCCGAATATGCACGCCGCAATCGAGCGGCCGACACCGAGATGCTGCTCGATGCGATCGCCAAGCTCGAGATGGCGATGCTCCAGCCACAGCGCCGGCATCAAGACCAGATGTTGGGCGAGCTCGTCGAGATGAGCAAGGCGATCGCCCGCACGCGGCGCGAAATTGCCGCGATCAAACCGCCGAACCAGCTGCTCGCCGCCACCGAAGAGCTCGACGACATCGTCGAGGCGACCGAGAAGGCCGCCTCGGAGATTCTGCAGGCGGCGGAAGAGATTCAGGAGGTGGGCTGGATCTTGCGCGAGAAGGGCGCGGAACCCGGCCTTTGCGACATCGATCAGCGCACACCGACATCTATACGGCATGCTCCTTTCAGGACATCACCGGGCAGCGGACCGGGAAGGTGGTCAAGGTGCTGGGCTTCATCGAGCAGCGCATCAACGCCATGATCGAGATTTGGGGGGTCGAGGATACCGACGTCAGAATCGACGTGCTGGAACGACTTGTGCGAGCGGGGGGTCTGCTCAACGGGCCGCAACGCGACGGCACCGGCCTGATGCAGGGTGACATCGATGCGATGCGCACGGTGGGCGAGACCGGCGTCGAGACAGTACGGGAGGCACAAACGGCGGAAGCCGCCCCCGACGCGGGATCATCCCGGCCACTGCCAGACCGGTTTCCGGACCAGGCCGGGCAGCTTTCCGTTGAAGCGCCCTCGCCCGCTACGGCGGTCGAAGCGCAGAAATTTGAGCCACCGGAACCGTTGCTGCTTGCCAAGCTCCCTGCGGCCAAGCACAAGGCGCTGTTCGGCTAAATTTTTTTGCTAGCTCTGTCTGAGACTTAGCTCATTCGATAGAAATTTGGGCGTGAGGGTCCTTGAAAGTCAGGGGGCCCCTAACCATTTTTGGGAGGACGCAAGATCCCCCAAGCGTCCCCCAAACTCACGCATGAAAATGAGACGGCCCGGTTTCCCCCCAACCGGGCCGTTTTCTTTTGGCGGCGCCGGCGCCCGATCCTTCGATCCGGCAAGCCGATGTGGTGAGCGGCAAGCATATTATCGATGAATTGCCGGGCGGAATTCTCCCAGTTGTAGCGTAGCGCGTGCTCTCGGGCAGCCTCTCGATCGAGTGTCAGCGCCTCAAGCAACGCAGCCCTGAGATCGAAGCTCAGCACGCCGATGTTTGGCTCGGTGACCACGTCCTTCGGCCCGCTCACTGGGAAGCCCGCCACCGGCAGCCCGCTCGCCAAGGCCTCGAGTAGCACGAGGCCGAAGGTATCGGTGAGGCTCGGGAACACGAAGACGTCCGCGGAGGCGTAAGCGAGCGCCAAGTCTTGGCCTTGCTTCGGCCCGGTGAAGAGCGCATCGGGATAGAGCCGCTCCAGTTCCGCGGCTTGCGGCCCACTCCCCACCACCACCTTGCGGCCAGGGAGATCTAGGTCGAGAAAGGCCTTGATGTTCTTCTCCACCGCGATGCGGCCGACATACAGAAACACAGGCCCGTTTCCAAACAGGCGCACTTTGCGCGGCCGGAACAGCTCGGTGTCCACCCCCCGCGACCACACCATCAGCCGTTCAAAGCCGCGCGCCTCAAGCTCGCCTGCGACCGATCGCGTGGCCACGAAGGTCGCGGCGGCGCCGTTATGAAAGCGCCGCTGCAACGCGTAGCACCAAGCCTCCGGCACCGGCAGCCGCGCCGCGACATATTCTGGAAAGCGCGTGTGATAGCTCGTGGTGAACGGCCATCTGGTCTTGCGACAGTAGCGCCTCGTCATCAGCCCGATCGGCCCCTCGGTGGCGATATGAATAAAATCGGGTCGCGCTCTCTCGATATGCGCTGCGATCGCGCGCGGACCGGCGAGCGCCAACCGGATCTCCGGATAGGTGGGACAGGGCAGCGTGCGGAAATCGGACGGGGCGAGGAAGCTGACTTCAAAGCCGAGCTTGCCCGCTTCCAGAGCCAGCCGCTCATAGGTGCGGACCACCCCATTCACCTGGGGGTGCCAGGCGTCGGTCGCTACGAGCACTCGCATCAGGCGGCAGCCTCGAACTCCTCGACAGTGGAATCGACCTTATTCATGCCGGAGCGGTGGGCTGTCCAGCGGATGATCTCGAAGGTTCCCTCCTCAGTCTCGGCCACAGCGGTGCAGCTTTCGACCCAATCGCCGGTATTAATATAGAGCACATCGCCGAGCTGGCGGATGGCGGCATGATGGATGTGGCCGCAGATCACGCCCTGCGCCCCGTGCCGTCGCGCTTCGGCGGCAAGTGCTTTCTCGAACTCGCCGATATAGTTCACCGCACGCTTCACCTTCTGCTTAAGGTAGGCCGAAAGCGACCAATAGGGCATATCGAGCCAGCGGCGGACCCCGTTGAAATGAGTGTTTGCCCAAAGCGCGAGCGTGTAGCTCCAATCGCCGAACAGCGCGAGCCATTTGGCGTATCGCACCACCACATCGAACTCATCGCCATGCATGACGAGATAGCGCCTTCCGTCCGCCCCGGTGTGGATGACATGGCGCTCGATGGCGATGCCGCCAAATCGCGCGCCGCAATAGTCGCGCATGGCCTCGTCGTGATTGCCGGGGATGAAGACGATGTCGTCCCCCTTGCGGACCCGGCGGAGCAGCTTTTGCAGCACGTCGTTGTGGGCTTGCGGCCAGTAGGCGCCGCGCTTGATGCGCCAGAAGTCGACAATATCGCCGACGAGATAGATGCGATCGGCCTCGCTGTGGCGGAGAAAATCGAGGAAAGCCTCGGCCTGGCAGGCTTTCGTGCCTAGATGCAGGTCCGAGACGAACAGCGCACGATAGCGCTTGGTCCCGGGATGTTGCACGTCGTGAGCGTTCATTTTCATAGCGATGCGGCGGGACTTAAGGTGATTTTGTTGCAGGCTTGTGACACCAGAGCGCCGGGTCGTTAACGGCGGCGGGTCAAGCGGTCATTCGTGAAAGACCGGTTGTAGAAGGCGCTTGGCGCGCGCGTCGTGGCGCTCTCTCCCCTGCCCGTCGGATTAGAGCTGGCGGGGGCCGATCTGCTCGTCATGGATTTCATTGAGACGGAAAGCTGCGGCACTACGCCAGCGGTCGAGCGTAGGCTGGCCAAGCTCGGGCTTTGGAGGCCAAAAAAGAACCGGCCCGGGATGCCCGGGCCGGTCTTCCCTGCGAAACGAGCCGAACTCCAAAGGCATTGCCTTTAAGATGGGCTCTGGCTCGCCCCCCCAATTCGTTCGTCAGCCTCCAATTTTTCGGAGTTGCTCTAGGTTCCCTCTAAAGCGATGCGCGCTGCAATTCTCTCTACGCTTCTGGCGATTGACCCCCCAGCCCCGCGCCGTCTTCGTGATCAAAAGCTAGCCCAGCCCTGCCGGCTCATTCAACATTGGACACGGGCGCAGACGCAAATCTGCCAAGGACTGTTGCCGAAATGCCAAACACCCGAATTACAGCCTCCTGATAGTCGGCCTACTGTCTATTTTTTTCGCATATAATCAGATGCTTACCGATCACGCCTCACCTCGCTGCCGGCCTACGCCATCGTCCAGCGTAGCCTCATCGGGTTGTCACAATTGACCCATTGTGGCGAAAACATTTTGAAGCTCTGTTGCGGTTCCGCAACGGCGCCGGACCTTGGGTCACGAGACCCTCAATTTGATTCTGGGAAACACGATCTGGGAAGCGAAGCGAGCCAGGGGTGGAGTCAAGCGCCCGATCCCACCAGCTTCGCAAAGCTTAAGTGTCTGGCTGGCGGTCCGCCGTTAGCGGCGCAGGGCAATATTGGCGACTGAGCGATAGACGCCGGAGCCCTTGTCCAACTGGATGATATTGATGGAATGGCCGTCGCCGGCGATGTTGATGCTCATCCGGCCGGAGAATTTATCGCCGCTGATGCGCGCGTGAACGATGTTGCCTTTGGCAGTCCCGCTCACGCCGCCATTGGTGTCGTAGATGCTCTCGTTCCAGGAGCCCGAGATCTTTCCGTCCTTATATTTGAACTTGGTCGTGGACTTGATCTTGTAGTCGGTGCCGGCGCAACGCATGCTCTGCGACGCGGTGCTGCCCGCCACGTTATACGTCACGCGGCAGCTGACCTGCACGGGCGTGCCGTCGCTACGCGTCACGGTTCCGCCGCCCTTCCAATCACCCTTCAACTGGTCGAACGGGTTGCCAGAGGCCTTGGGCGCAGCCGTCTGTGCCGGCGATGCCAAGGCCACCGCGAGGAGAAGTGCTGCAAGCGGCAGAGCCTTATTCGCGAAATGCGGTAGCAAGGGATGTCCCATGCGCTAGCGGCGCAGCGACACATTGGCGACCGGGCGATAGGCGCCGGAGCCCTTGTCCAGCTGCACGATGTTGATCGAATGGCCCTTGCCGGAAATGTTGATGCTCATGCGACCGGAGAATTTGTCACCACTGATGCGCGCATGGACTGTGTTGCCGTTCGCCGACCCGCTCACGCCGCCATTCGCATCATAGGTGCTCTCAATCCACGAGCCTGAAATCTTGCCGCCTTTATAGGTCAGCTTGGTGCTGGTGTTGATCTTGTAGTCGGTGCCGGCGCAGCGCATGTTCTGCGACACCGCGCTGCCCGCCACGTTGTAGGTGACCCGGCAACTGACCTTCTCGGCCTTGCCGTTCGTGGGCGTCACCGTGCCACCGCCCGTCCAATAGCCCTTGAGCTGGTCGAATGGATTACCCGTCGCCTTGGGCGCGGCTGTCACGGCGGGCGAGGCCAAGCTTGCCGTGGCGATGACAACTGCAAGCGGCAGGGCCTTGCGAGCCAATGACGAAAATAAACGATATCCCATGGGTTCCCCTTTGGTTGGACCGGTCGGAATTCAGCCTGGAAGACAGGCTTTTGCGGGGACCAGCTGTTGCCGCCCCTCGCGCCCGCGTGCATCATGCAAAAAAAACATGGCCGGGGGAAGATCAATGAAGCTGTTACGTTTTGGCCCGCAAGACTTGGAAAAGCCCGGAATTTTGGATCGTGAGGGGCGTATCCACGACCTGTCCGGGGTCGTGGACGACATTGGAGGCGAGGCATTGGGGCCTGAGGGCCTGGCGCGCCTTAGAAGCCTCGATCTTGCAAGCCTGCCGACCGTGGCCGACAAACCCCGCATCGGCGTGCCGGTGGCGATCGTGCCGAAATTTCTCGGCATCGGCCTGAACTACAGGGACCATGCCGCGGAAACCGGCATGCCCATTCCGGAGGTGCCCATCGTCTTCGCCAAGGCGAGTTCCTGCGTCTCGGGTCCCTACGATCCGGTGCTCCAGCCTAAGGGGTTCGAGCGCATGGACTACGAGGTCGAGCTTGCCGTGGTGATCGGCAGCCGAACCAAGAACGTCACGGAGGCCGACGGGCTCTCCCATGTCGCGGGCTACTCGATCTGCAACGATCTCTCGGAGCGCAGCCTTCAGATCGGCGGGCCGGGCGAGTGGATCAAGGCAAAGAGCTATGACAGCTTTGGTCCGCTTGGGCCCTATCTTGTGACCGCTGACGAGGTGGGAGATCCGCAAAACCTCGACCTGACGCTCGATCTCAACGGTGTGCGCATGCAAACCGGTTCGACCTCGACCATGATCTTCACCGTGGCCCAATTGGTGAGCTATATCAGCCGCTTCATGACGCTCTTGCCTGGCGACGTAATCACCACCGGCACGCCCCCCGGCGTCGGCATGGCGCGCAAGCCCCGGGTGTTCCTCAAGGCTGGCGACGAGATGCACCTCACCGTCTCGGGCCTCGGCGAGCAGCGCCAAACGGTCGTGGCGGAGTGAGGCCGGCCACTTCTACGTTTTTGGCCACCAAGTGTGGAAGTGGTGCACGGGCCCCCTGCCCTGACCGATCGTAAGCTCATCGGCGGCGAAGATGGCCGCAGTGACATAGGCTTTGGCGGTCTCTACCGCTGCGGCGAGCGGGGCGCCTTTAGCGAGCTCGGCGGCGATGGCCGCGGAGAGCGTGCAGCCCGTGCCATGGGTGTTACTCGTCTCGGCGCGCGGGGCTTCGAAGCTTACGGGCTCCACCCCCTCGAACAGGATATCGACAGCGGTCGCACCGTCCGCATGACCGCCCTTGATGAGGACGGCATTCGCTCCAGCCTCGCTCAGCTTCAAGGCTTGCACGGCCATCTCATATTCGTTGCGGGCGAGAGAGAGCCCAAGAATGGCGGCGGCTTCGGCGAGATTGGGCGTGATCAGCGTCGCAACCGGTATCAGCACAGAGCGGAGGGTAGCCACGGCGCCGGCATCGAGCAACGCGTCTCCGCTTGCTGCGACCATCACGGGATCGAGCACCACTGGGACGCCGGCAAAATCCCGTAATCCCTCGGCGACGGCCTCGATGACGGCGCTGGTGGCAAGCATGCCGATCTTGATGGCGCCGACCTTGAGGTCCGACGCCACCGCCCGCATCTGCTTAAGCACGAAGTTCGGCGGCACCACATGGGTAGCCTCGACGCCCAAGGTGTTCTGCGCCGTGAGCGCGGTGATGACGCTCGCGCCGTAGACTTGAAGGGCCGAGAAAGTCTTCAGGTCAGCCTGGATGCCTGCCCCGCCGGAGGAGTCGGAGCCTGCGATGGTCAGCGCGATCGCCGTCATGGCTGGCACTATCGGCTCATTAGGCTTGGCGCGAAAGGCGGCCCGGCGCGCTTAGCCGATTGTCGCAAGCCCCGGGAAGAGCTCGAGCATCCAACCGGAGATGAGGGTCATGGAATTGGTCAGGAACAAGATGCCGGTGAGCACAAGAAAGCCGCCAAGCACCTTCTCCATGGCCGCAAGATGCGGCCGGAAGCGCTGCACGGCACCCAAGAACGGCCTGATGGCGATCGCCGCGGCGATAAATGGTATCCCCAGACCCAGCGAATAGACCAAGAGCAGGCTGACGCCCTGGCGTACCGAGTCCTCGCCCGCGGCGACGGCGAGAATGGCGCCGAGCACGGGGCCAATGCAGGGCGTCCAGCCGAAGGCGAAGGCGAGACCGATCAGATAGGCGCCGAGCAGCCCGGCAGGACGGGTCTCGGCATGGTAGCGCGCTTCCCGATGCAGGAGAGGGATGTGGATCACACCCAGAAAATGCAAACCGGCGACGATGATGATCACGCCCGCGATTTTGCTCAATAGCGCGAAGTTGGCGATGAGCAGCTGGCCTGCCATCGTCGCCGTGGCGCCGAGGATCACGAACACGGTGGTGAAGCCGAGAACGAAGGCCACCGACGACAGAATGATGGTGACGTATACGTGGCGCGGCGTCTCGTCCTCGCCTGAGAGCTGGTCGAAGGTCGCACCGCCGAGGAAGCAAAGATAGGGCGGCACGAGCGGCAGCACGCAAGGCGAGAGGAAGCTCAACAACCCCGCGACCAGTGCTCCGAAATAGGTGACGTTCATGCACTAACCCGGCGGTTCTGCAACAACGGACTGACCAGCTCCTCATCCTGAGGCGGACGCTCTCCGCGGCCGTCACGAAGGATGTGGCCTCATGGTTCGAGACGCGGGCTTCGCCCGCTCCTCACCATGAGGAATTAGCATCTGCCCGCAAGGGCTTTCGGCATCACTTTAGCGTCAGGTCTCGTGCTTCTACCGTGAGGCGAGAAGCGCAAGCGCGTCGAGATGATCGATCACGGCATCGGCGCCGAGCGCGTTCGCCGTACCTGCCTGTGGCGGATGCGGCGGAAGATCAAGCTCTGCGAGGGTTTGGTTCAGCGCCGCGGCAAGGTCGAGCACGGTATCGGCCAGCGTGCCGTCGAGATCGAAGATGACCGCTTCGGGCCATTGCGGTTCCGAACCCATCAGGCGGCGGCGCGGGCACACTCGGCGTTATGCCGAATCGCGGCGATGTTCTCGGCGTAGGCGCCGCCCTTGAAGACGCCCGCGCCCGTGACGAACACATTGGCGCCGGCCTCCGCCACAACAGACACGGTGCCGGCATTGATCCCGCCATCGACCTCGAGCTGAATGGGCCTCGAGCCGATCATGCGGCGGATGCTGCGGATCTTCTCGAGCTGCGCCGGGATGAAGGCCTGGCCGCCGAAGCCGGGATTCACGGTCATCACCAGAATGAGGTCCACCTTGTCGAGCACATGCTCGATCGCCGATTCATGGGTCGAAGGCGTGATGCTGACTCCTGCCCGCTTACCAAAGCCGCGAATGAGCTGAAGCGAGCGGTCGAGATGCGGGCCAGCCTCCGCATGCACGGTGATGATGTCGGAGCCCGCGGAGGCGAAGGCCTCGATGTAAGGATCGCAGGGCGCGATCATCAAATGCACGTCAAACAATTTCTTGGAATGCGGACGCAGCGCCCGCACCACGTCGGGGCCAATGGTGATGTTCGGCACGAAATGGCCATCCATCACATCGACATGGATCCAGTCGCAGCCGGCGGCGTCGATAGCACGCACCTCCTCGCCGAGCCGCGCAAAGTCGGCCGAGAGGATGGACGGGGCGATGATGATGTCGCCTGGCATGAATGCCTTCGAAGATTCTTCGTTCATAATGCGGCTGCCTTGGCCTGCCGGTCGCCGCTTGAGCCGCCACTGTAGCGCTTGTCTTCCGGCAACGCCGCAGCATAGCCGTGGGAGGTGTATCGAAGGTTACGGCCCCCTGCCGGAGTTCCGGCGGCACGCCGCAATCTTGCAATGCTCAAGCCTCGCTCATCACCAGGGCATCGTTCCTCGCAAGAGCAGCCACGGCCGGCAGCGTGCGGCCTTCCAGCCATTCGAGGAACGCCCCACCCGCCGTGGACACATAGGTGAAGTCCTGGGCAGCTCCGGCAGCATTGAGGGCCGATACCGTGTCGCCACCGCCGGCGATGGTCACCAGTTTTCCGCTCTTGGTAAGCCTCGCGGCCTCGCGCGCGAGCTCGAACGTCCCCTCGCCAAAGGGTGCGATCTCGAAGGCGCCTAGGGGGCCATTCCAGAGCACGGTCCTTGTCTCGCCCAAGCGCCGCTTCAAGGCCTCGACGGTTTTTGGACCCGTATCGAGGATCATGACGTCGGCAGGGATTTCATTGATGTCGCAGACATAAGACTCCGCGCCGGCTTTGAACTCCTTGGCCACGACCACATCGATCGGCAGGATGATCTCGCAACCGGACTGTTTCGCAGCGGCCATGATCTCCTTGACGACGGGAACCGCGTCCTTCTCGCAGAGCGATTTGCCGATCTCGACGCCCTTGGTGTAGAGCATCGTGCCGGCCAGGCCGCCGGCCAAGACGAGGCTGTCCATCCTGGCCGCGAGATTGATGAGCACCTTGATCTTGGTAGAGGTCTTGGCGCCGCCGACGATCGCCATGACCGGCCGCGCCGGATGCTCGAGCGCCTGCTCAAGCGCGCTGATCTCGGCCATCATCAGCAGGCCAGCGTAAGACGGCAGAAAATTGGTGATGGCGTCGATCGAGGCGTGGGTCCGATGGGCCGACGAGAACGCATCGTCGACGTAGATGTCGCCAAGGTCAGCGAGTTGCCTGGCAAATTCCCGGTCGTTGCTCTCCTCGCCGCTGTGGTGACGAAGGTTCTCAAGCACAGCTACCTCGCCTGGCTTGAGTGCCTCCACGCCGCGCTTGGCCTCCTTGCCGACGCAGTCTTTGACGAAATGCACCGGCGTGCCGCCCAAGAGCTCCCGCAGCTTGGAGGCAACCGGCTCGAGCGACGTCTCGGGGCTCGGCTGACCCTTAGGGCGTCCCCAATGCGACAGCACGATCACGGTAGCGCCCGCGGCCAAGAGCTTGCGGATGGTCGGGAGCACGCGCTGCATGCGCGTCATGTCGCCAACCACCCCATCTTGCATCGGAACGTTGAAATCGACGCGGAGCAGCACGCGCTTCCCCCTGACGTCGGCCTGATCGAGGGTCTGAATCCTGGAGAAGTCGAGCGCCCTGTCGGCGTTCGCCGCCTTGAGGTTGTTGTTGTTGGTAGTGTTCATATCAGTCTTCCCATTGCGGCTGCGGTGTCGTTCATGCGGTTCGAGAAGCCCCATTCATTGTCGTACCAGGACAACACCCGGCAGAAGGTGCCGTCGACGACCTGGGTGGCTTCGAGATCGAAGATCGAGCTCAATGGATCGTGATTGAAATCAGTCGAGACGAGCGGCTTCGCGTTGACGCCCAGCACGCCCTTCAGCGGACCTTCCGCAGCTTCGATCATCGCCGCGTTGATCTCCTCCACGCTGGTCGGGCGCGCGGAGGTGAAGGAGAGATCGATCAGGCTTACATTCGGCACCGGCACCCGGATCGCCGCACCGTCGAGCTTGCCCTTCAACTCCGGGAGCACGAGACCCACGGCCTTGGCGGCGCCGGTCGAGGTCGGGATCAGATTCATGGCCGCCGCCCGCGCCCGGTAGGGATCCTTGTGCAGCGTGTCAACGGTCCTCTGGTCGCCGGTATAGGCGTGGATCGTCGTCATATAGCCGTGGCGAATGCCGACCGCCTTATTGAGCACGCTTGCAACCGGCGCGAGGCAGTTGGTGGTGCAAGACGCGTTCGAGACGACGTGATGACCTTGCGTGAGCTTCTCGTCATTGACGCCAAAAACCACGGTCAGATCGGCACCGTTACAGGGGGCCGAAACGAGCACGCGCTTGGCGCCCGCGGTCAGGTGCTTGGCAGCGCCCTCGCGGTCGGTGAACCGCCCGGTGCATTCCATGACGATGTCGACGCCCAGGTCACGCCAGGGAAGCTTTTCGGGAGTGGCTTCCGAAAGCACGGCCAGGTCATGGCCGTCAGCCTTCAAATGGCCGTTGGCGACGCTGACTTTGCCCGGGAAGCGCCCATGCACGCTGTCGAATTCGAGCAAATGGGCATTCATGTCGGCCGAGCCAAGGTCATTGATCGCGACAAAGTCGAGGTCCTTGCGGCCGGCTTCGAGGAAGGCCCGGAGCGTGAGCCTGCCGATCCTGCCAAAGCCATTGATAGCGACACGCTTATTCGACATTTCTCCTCACTTTTTACGACCAACGAGACCGCGCGCGGTCGCCTGGACCGCGTCCACGGTGATTCCGAACTGCTTATAAAGGTCTTGGGCCGGGGCAGAAGCACCGAATCCATGCATACCTACGAAAACGCCGCGAGTTCCAAGCCATTTCGGCCAGCCGAACTCAGCTGCGGCCTCGACGGCCACGCGCGGGGCATGGCCCAGCACCTCGTCCTGATAGTCTTTTGTTTGGCCCTCGAACAGCTCCCAACAGGGCATGGACACGACGGCGGCCTTGATCCCCTCCCCTTGCAGCTTTTTGGCGGCGGCCGCGACAAGGGCCAGTTCCGAGCCGGTGCCGATCAGGGTGACGTCGCGCTCCCCCTCCGGCTCGACGAGCACATAGGCGCCCCTGGCCGAAAGGTTCTCGTTGTTGTGGGCGGTTCTGAGCAGCGGCAGGCCCTGGCGGGTAAGCGCAAGGATCGAGGGTGTCGTTTCGGTGGTTAGCGCGATCTCCCAGCATTCGGCGCATTCGACCGAATCGGCGGGGCGGAAAACGTTAAGATTGGGCATGGCGCGCAAGGCCGCCAGCTGCTCAACGGGCTGGTGGGTGGGGCCGTCTTCCCCAAGACCGATGGAATCATGGGTCATGACATAGATCACGCGCTTGCCCATCAGCGCGGAGAGCCTGATCGATGGCCGGCAATAGTCGGAGAAGACGAGGAAGGTGCCGCCGTAAGGAATGATGCCGCCATGTAGCGCCAAGCCGTTCATCGCCGCGGCCATGCCGTGCTCGCGGACGCCGTAATGGATATAGGTGCCCGAATAGTCGCCAGGCTTGACGATCGTGTGAAGCTTGGTGAGCGTGCCGTTGGAGCCTGTCAGATCGGCGGAGCCGCCGATCAGACCGGGAATGACGGGCAAGAGCTTCTCGATCACCTTCTGCGAGGACTGGCGCGTGGCGAGCGTGGCAGCGTCGCGGCTGAAATCGGCCTTGGTGGCGTTCACCACCGCGCCTAGCTTTTGGCGAACCTCCGCATCGATCGGATCGGTGAGATGGGTGCGGGCTTCCGCATTGAGCTGCCTCGCCGCCGCCTGCCACCGCTCATAGGTGGCGGCATGACGCGCGCCGGCGGCCCTCCAGCTGGCCAAGATCGGCTTCGGCACCTCAAAGGGCGCATGATGCCAGCCAAGGCGCAGGCGCGCGCCGCCGATCTCATCCTCCCCAAGCGGAGAGCCATGGGTCGAGGCGGTGCCCTGCTTGCTCGGAGCGCCGTAGCCGATGATGGTGCGGCAGGCGATCAGCGACGGCCGGTCGATGACGGCACGCGCATTCTCGATGGCGAGCGCGATTGCCTCGGGGTCGTGGCCATCGACCTGTGCCACGTGCCAATGCGAAGCTGCGAAGCGCTCGAGCTGATCGTCGGACACCGACAGGCTGGTCGGGCCGTCGATGGAGATCTGATTGTCGTCGAACAGCGCGATCAGGCGGCCGAGCTTGAGATGACCGGCCAGCGAGATTGCCTCCTGGCTGATACCCTCCATGAGGCAGCCGTCGCCGGCGATCACGTAAGTGTGGTGGTCCACGATCTCATCGCCATAACGGCGATTGAGGAGCCGCTCGGCCAGCGCCATGCCAACCGCATTGCCGAGGCCCTGTCCCAACGGGCCGGTGGTGGTCTCGATTCCGGGAGCATGCCCATATTCGGGATGGCCCGGCGTGCGCGAGCCGAGCTGGCGGAAGCGCTTGAGCTCGCCCAAGTCCATCTCCGGCACGCCCGTCAGATAGAGCAGCGCATAGAGCAGCATGGAGCCATGACCGGCGGAGAGAACAAAACGGTCGCGGTCCGGCCACTCCGGATGGGCGGCGTCGAATTTCAGGAAGCGCGTGAACAACACGGTGGCCACGTCGGCCATGCCCATGGGCATGCCGGGATGGCCGGAATCGGCCTTCTGCACCGCATCCATGGCGAGCGCGCGAATGGTGTTGGCCATGTCCTGGTGGGTCGTCTTGGGTAATGCCTGACCCTGCTGCAAAACTTCAGCCATTAAATCTCCAAGCTCCAGATCGCTAATAGGCCCGGACGCCCATCGCCGCCTTGACGGCGTGGTAGCCGACAAGAAGCTGCGTCAGCGCCAGTGGATGGCTTTTGCGGGCACCATTGCCGGCGTCGATGCGTCCCACCTGATCGCGCAAGTGCCCGGCTTCCGGAATCAGGTTCCATAACAGATCTTCGATCCGCTCGGCGCGCTGATCGGAGATATTGCCGTTGATCTCGAGCACGTCGACGGGCTTGCCGTCGCGGTCGCGGGCTAACTCAAGATGCAGGCCGGCATTACTGGAGCCGTCGAACAGCGGCGCGAAATCGGGGTGCGGCAAGGTCGGTCGTAAGATGTGACGCGCATCGAGCTGCGTATCGGAGCCGTTCGCCCCGACAGGCACCTGGAAGCGAATGACGATATCGGCGAAGGTGCGTTGCGGGTACATGTATTTCGGGCTGTCCTCTCTCCGCCTATCGAGCGACGCCAGCACCTCTTCCCTGCGATAGCCGCGCTTAGTCGTATCCCGGTGAAGCTTCCACTTGACGCGGAGGTCCTCGTCGGGATCGAGATAGATTTTGACGTCATAGCAGTCGCGCATGGTCCGCGTCGTATAGCCGAGTAGTCCTTCGGCGATGACGAACTCCTTCGGCTTCACATATACGGGGCGCCCGAACGATCCGTCCCGGTGGTCGTAGACCGGCTTCAAGATCGGATCGCCTTCACGCAAATGACGCAAGGCTTGCTCGAGAATGTCGAGATAGTTCGCGCGCGGGTCGATCGCCGACATGCCTTTAGCCGCGCGCTCGCGGCGGTCGAACCTGTGGTAGTCGTCGGTGCAGATCACGGTGCACCGGTCTTCGCCCAGAATCTGGGCGACGCCCGCCGTCAGCGTCGTCTTTCCCGACGCTGAATCGCCCACGATTCCGAGGATGATCGGATGATCAACCCGCTTCGACATTTCCTACTCCCGGCACATTCGTTTTTTTATTTAGTAACACCTTACGCCACGTCGCGCGTCACGCCACGTGCCCGCGCCAATCGCTCAATCGGCAGATGACTGGTCATGATCTGCCGCTCACCGGTCGCTCCCGTCACCATCATGGTTTGCACCTTGTAGTGGGTCCGGGTGCGCTCCACCCCTTCCAACATCAGGCCCGTGGTGATGCCGGTGGCGCAGAAAAACACGTCGTCGGAGGCAATGATCTCGTCGCGGGTGTACCAGCGCGTGGTGTCGATCCCGGCGTCTCTGACCGCCTTGGCCTCGGTGTGAAGCTGGGGATCGATGCGGGCGAGGAACTCTCCCCCGAGCGCTCGGATGGCGCACGCCGACATGACGCCCTCAGGCGTGCCGCCCGTTCCCATCAGGGCGTCGATACCCGAGCCCGGGATGGCCGCGACCAGGGCACCGGCCACGTCGCCCGCCGGATAGAGGGCAACCCGCGCCCCAGCTCTGATGATGTCCTCGATCAGCTCGCGATGACGGGGCTTTTCGAGGACATAGATGGTGAGCTGGGAGACCTCCTTGTGCAACGCCTCGGCAAGAACCTTGAGCTTCCGCCCCGTGCTCCAATGCGGATCGATCTTGCCCCGGACGGCCGCAGGTGCCACGAACTTCTCCATATAGAAGGCAGGGGCCGGATTCATCATGGCGCCGCGCGGGGCGACGGCGAGCACCGCGAGCGCGTTGGTCTGACCCCTGGCGAGATAGCTCGTGCCTTCGACCGGATCGACGGCAATGTCGGCCTTGAAGGTGGATCCCGGCTGCCCCAGACGCTGGCCGCGGGTGGGCTGCGGCGCCTCGCCCTTGCCGGCCTCGCCGATGACCACGATAGCGTCGATATCCACCTCGGCCAGGGCGCTCAGCATGGCATCGAGCGCCGCGCGGCCGCCGTCCATGCCGTCGCCCCGCCCGATCCAGTCGAAGGCAGCAAGAGCCGCACTCTCGCTGACCCGGCGGAGCGAATAGATGAGCTCAGGGCTCGCGCTGCCCGAGGTCTCCATGACACCTCCTCGTGGGACGTCCCCCAGCCCAAGCTGCGCGCTCAGCAATGATGAGAACGAGTAAAGCCTTCGCAAAGACCGGGCCACTATATCGCATGGGTGGGAACAGCCCCAATCTAAAGGGCCGGGCACACCCACCTCGATCGGGTAAGGCCAGGGTCCCGTTCCATTCTCATGGGGCGGATGGATGCTTTTGTCCACAAGCTTTGGGCCACGCCGCCGGGGAGCCTGCCCGCGAGCTAGCGGGCTAAACGCGGGTCCAGCGCGTCGCGAAGGGCGTCGCCGAGCACGTTGACGGCTACGAGGACGCCGACCAACGTAAGGCCCGGAATCACCGTCACCCACCAGATGCCGGCGAAGATCAGGTCGTAGCCCGAGCGGATCAAGGTGCCGAGCGAGGGCTGCGTGACGGGAAGCCCGAGCCCCAGAAAAGACAGAGCGGCTTCGGCCATGATGGCGCCCGCGATCTGGGTCGTGGCGACAACGATGAGCGGGGAGAGGATGTTGGGGAGGATATGGCGCCGGACGATTGCCGCGCTGCTCGCGCCGAGCGCCCGCCCGGCGCGGACATGCTCCTTGGCCGCTTCGACTTGGGTCGCGGCACGGGCGGTGCGGGCGAAAGTGGGCCATTCGGCGAGCCCAATCACGAGGACGAGCAACGGCACCGCAAGACGGCCGAGCGTGTCGCCGCCAAGGCCGGCGCGGACGAGCGCCAGCGCGACGATGGCGAGCATGAGAGTGGAGAGGGAGAGCTGCACGTCCGCCACCCTGGCGATGAGGCTGTCGACCCTCCCCCCGACATAGCCGGCCACGAGACCGAGCGGGATGCCGATGGCAGCTTGGATGGCTACGGCGAGCACGCCCACGGTCAAGGAAATGCGCGTGCCATAGAGAATGGCGCTGAAGAGGTCGCGCCCCTGAGAATCGGCGCCGAGCAGAAAGCGATCGCTCCCGCCTTTCAGCCATGACGGCGGCAGCTCGGCATCGAGCACGTCGAAGCTCGCCAGGTCGAAGGGGTTCTGCGGCGCAATGAGAGGTGCTGCGAGCGCCGCGAGCGCGATAACCCCAAGCAGCATCGCGGCGAGCGCGCTTCCCGGCCGGTCCAAAGCAAAGGCGCGGATCGCGGCGAGCGCAGGGCGCGAGTTCCGCACGCTCATCGCCGCCCTTCGAGGCTGATGCGGGGATCAAGCCAGAGGCTCGCCACGTCGACCAGGGTGTTGGTGATCACAAACAGCAGCCCGACGGCCACGAGATAGGTGGTGATGAGCGGCACGTCGGCGCGGGTCACGGCTTCGAGGAACAGAAAACCCATGCCTGGCCATTGGAACACGGTCTCGGTGAGCAGGGTGAAGGCGAGCATGTTGCCGATCTGCAAGCTGCCGACGGCAATGAGGGGCAACAGCGCGTTGCGCAGCGCGTGGTGCAGCCAGACGCGCAAGGAAGAGGCGCCTTTGGCCCGCGCGGTGCGGACGTAGTCGCTCCCCAACTGATCGAGCATGGCGCCGCGCACGAGCCGGATGAAGAGCGGCAGCATGATGGAAGAGAGCGTGAGCGCGGGCAGCAGCAGATGCTTAAGCCCGTCGAGCGTGAGCAGCCCCATCTCCCAGACGCCGAGCCTGATTGTCTCGCCGCGCCCGAAGGCCGGGAACCAACCGAGCCAGACGGAGAAGACGGTGATGAGAAGGATGCCGGTGAGAAAGACCGGGACCGAGATGCCGAGCACGCTGAAACCCAAGATCAATCGGGCGCCCCAGGACCGCGGGTTCACGGCGCAATAGATGCCGGCGGGGACGGACACCAAGAGAACGACCAGGCTTGCGGCGAGCACAAGCTCAAAGCTCGCCGGAAACTTGGCGAGCACCACCTCAAGCGTCGACCGCTTATAGATGTAGGACTGCCCGAGATCGCCCTTTGCCGCACGCCCCAGATAGCGCGCGAGCTGCGTGGGCCACGGGGCATCGAGACCGAGCTCGTGGCGCAGCGCTACCCGCTCGGCTTCGGGCACCGCCTCTCCCATGATCTCGCGCAAGGGATCGCCAAGCGCGGCTCGCACGGCAAAAGCGATCACCGCGATCATAAGCATGACGAGCAGGGCCTGGAGAGCGCGCTTGCCAATGAAGGCCAAAGGTGCGGCAAGCGCTTGCATCGAGCTCTACTCAGAAGCCTCAACCGGCGAAAGTGTACAAGGATGATCGTAAATTGGGCCACCCGCAGGCAAATTGACGATTTCCGCCGATTTCCTTATAGAAGACAGCGGCGAGAGCGACGAAATAGCGCCAGACGCCGCGCAGCAGTCGCTTGAAACGCTGCCAGTTGAGACACTTGTCTATCTTCTAGGCAGCCGCTACTGCGAAACCGACCGCCTGTCGGAGTTCGCCTGGTCGAATTTCGGGACGATGCCGAAGGGCTAGCCGGCTGATCCAGGCAATCTGTGATTTCGTGCACGATCGCGTCAAGTTCGGTTACGCGCATACGAACCCGACCAACGCGGCGTTTGACGCGTTTACGGAGGGGCGAGGCGTGTGCCGCGACTTCGCCCATCTCGCAGTGACCCTCTGCCGATGCATGAACATACCGGCCCGCTACTACACCGGCTATCTCGGTGACATTGGCGTCCCGTTCGACCCTGCGCCAATGGACTTTAGCGCATGGTTCGAGGCCTATCTCGGCGACCGTTAGTATACGTTCGACGCCCGCCACAACACGCCGCGCATCGGCCGCATCCTGATCGCGCGAGGGCGCGACGCAACTGACGTCGCCCTCGCTACGTCGTATGGTACCCACCAGCTCGCAGGTTTTAAGGTCATTACGGATGAGGTGACCTCGGCCGCGATATCCTGACGCTGCCGCCCTAAATTCCTGATCCGCAGCACCGTCACCTTCTTGGCCACGCCAGGCCATAGGCGATCGCGGCCCCGACCGCAGCCTGCCAGGGCACGAACAGTAGGACGATCGCGTCAAGCAACGCCGCCGGGTAAAGGAACAGTCCGGCAAGCGCGCCAACGAACGCAATAAGGGTCCAGGCCTCGGTCCGTCTGAGAGGAATAGCTGCGATGCCGGCGCCGAAGGCGGTTAGCCCGGCCCCGACCGCACCGGCAAGCAGACCCCCCACCAGCCAGGCGAGCATCTCCCGATTGGCCTTGGCGCCCTCGGCGGTGCCGAACAACGTAGAGCTTTGCACGGTGTTGATCACGTCGTTCGCCGTGTTGACGGCGGCTAGCCACCCCACCAGCGTCAGCGCCAAAGCGAGTAGGCATTTGGTGGGTTCGCGGCTGACCCACAGCCACAGCATGCCAGCAACCATGCCTCCGAAGGCAACGCCGGCGTGAAGCGGAACGCTCCGCGCGTTGATGAGAATATCGGGTTCGCTCAGGCGGATGTCGGGTAAAGGAGAAGGCAGGCTGGAGATTAGCCCCGTCACCACCCCGAGCGCCGCCATCACGGCGATGGCCCTGCCGCGGGAAGGCAGCAATGGCCGTGCATCAAGTCGCAAGTGGGCGGGAGTCATGGCAGTCCCCCTCGCACCTGAGGATAGCCCGGGCGGCAGCCGAACTCCACCGGGCAGAAACCGGCCCCAGCAGACGACCAAGGCCGGCATTAACCGCTATTCCATCACCAGATCGCCGAGATAGGGCATGTCGATGACGTTGAGCACGGGCTCGATCTCGACGTCCTTGCGGGCCGCCCAGGAGAGATGCTGCCAATGCAGCGGCACCAGCGCCGCGTCGTCGTAAATGAGGCGCTCGATCTTCTGCAAGGTCTCGGCGCGGGCTTTGGCGTCGGTCATGGTCTGGGTCGCAAGCGTCAGGCGGTTGACCTCCGGATTGGAATAATTGCCGGCATTATATTGGCCGTAGCCGGTCTTGGGATCCGGCGTCATCACCAGGAACTCGTAGAAATTCGCCGAATCCTGCGTGTCGGATTGCCAGCCGATCATCATAATGTCGGCCGCGCGCTCATCGAAGCGCTGCCAATATTGCGCCTTCGGCATGGTCTGCAAATCGACCTTAATGTTAATCTTGGCGAGCATGGCGGCGACGGCCTCGGCGATGCGCTTGTCCTCGATATAGCGGTTGTTCGGCGCCATCATCGTTACCGAGAAGCCATCGGCGTAGCCGGCTTCGGCCATCAGCGCCTTGGCTTTCTCTATGTCGAAGCGCGGGAGAAGCGCCGGGTCGTAGCCCCCATAGCCGGGCGGGCTCAGCTCGCCGGCCGGCGTGGCGAAGCCGCGCATGATCTTGGCGTCGATGCCCTGCCGGTTCACCGCATAATTGACGGCGAGGCGCACGCGCGGGTCCTTGAACGCCGCGACCCGCTGCTCGTTCAGCTCGAAGATGAGGATGCGCGTGCTCGGCATGGTGATAAGGGTGCAGCAAGCATCGCCCTTGATCCGGTCGAAATCGGAGGGCGGCACGGGCGCGATGAAATCCACGTCCCCGGCCAGCAGCGCCGCCACCCGCGTGGCCGGCTCCTTGATTGGCGTGAAGACGATCGTGTCGATATTGCTGGGCGAGCCCTTGTCCCAATAATCGCCGAAACGCTTGAACTCGAGCCGCACCCCCTGCTCCCGCTCCGTGACGATGAACGGCCCGGTGCCCGAGACATGGGTCGAGGCGAAGGAGGCGCCTTGCTTGGCGATCTCGTCCTTGGGATGGCCCCGCTCGTCGGTGCCTGCATAGAATTCGCGGTCCATGGGGAAGATGTAGGTGGCGAGGTTCAGGACCAGCGGATAAGGGCCCTTGGTAATGAGATCGACGGTGAGATCGTCCACCACCTTGGCCTCGCTGAAAGGTTCGAACAGCGCCTTGAAATCGGGGCTTTGCTTCAAGCGATTGAAGGTCCAGACCACGTCCGCGGCCTTGAGCGTGCGGCCCGAATGAAAGCGCACGCCTGCCCGCAAGTGAAAGCGCGTGGTCAAGTCGTCGATCTTCTCCCAGCGTGTCGCCAGCCGCGGCTCCAAGGTGAGGTCCTTACGGAAGCGCAGCAGGGGATCGAAGACGAGGTGGGAGAGCTGGAGCGTGGCGCTGGCCAGCTGCTCATGGGGGTCGAGCGAGGTGGGATCTGCGTCATAAGCCATGCGCAGCGTCTTGGCTGAAGCCGGCGCGAGGCAGGCAAATACCGCGAGAGCGATGACCAGCAGACGCAGACGTGCAAGCATGGGAGAACCTTGCCTTGTGGCAATAGGCGTCTAGAGTTCCAGCGCCCACGCCTACTCCTTCTTGGGATCGACCGCTTTGCAAGGCTTTTTCGTCACAGGCACCGATACCGATGTCGGCAAGACGGTCGTCTGCGCCTGGCTGCTCACGCATCTCGATGCCTGCTATTGGAAGCCGGTGCAGGCGGGAGCGGAGCCAGAGACCGACGCCGCCACCATACGCCGCGTGGCCGAGGTGCCTGATGATCGCATCTTGCCCGAGGCCTATATTTTGCCAGAGGCCATCGCGCCCCATGAAGCGGCAAGGCGCGCCGGCATCGGTATCGACATGGCGACGCTTGAGGCGCCGGCTTCTGACCACCTGTTAGTGGTCGAGGGCGCGGGCGGGTTGCTCGTGCCCCTCACTGATGACGCCTTCGTCATCGACCTCGCCGCCGATCTGCAACTGCCGGTGATCCTCGTTGCCCGCTCCACCCTCGGCACCATCAATCATACGCTCCTGTCCCTCGAAGCCTTGCGCCGCCGCGGCCTGCCACTTGCCGGGGTTGTCATCAGGGGGCCGGAGATGCCGCACAATCGGGCGGCGATCGAGCGCTACGGCCAAGTGGAAGTGATCGCCGAGATTCCCTGGCTGCCGACGGTGACGCGAGCGAGCCTGCTTGAGATCGAGCCCGAGCTCGACCTGTTGAAGCTTGCGCGAGCCGTGCCGTGAACGACTCACCGGAAAGGGACGAGCTTGCCAAGCAAGCGCTGGTTCAAGCGGCTCTCGCCCGGGACGTCGTGGCGCGGGACCGGTGCCATGTCTGGCATCCCTTCACCCAGCACGGGACCGAAACCGAGCCGCTGCTGATCGCGGGCGCCCGCGGCACCTCGCTGTTCGATGCCGAGGGACGCGAGATCCTCGACCTTGTGTCGTCCTGGTGGACCTGCACCCATGGCCACGCGCATCCGAAGCTCAACGAGGCGCTGGCGCTCCAAGCCGGCCGGTTCGAGCATGTGATGTTCGCGGGCTTCACCCATCAGCCAGCCGTCGATCTCGCCACGGCGCTGACCCTGCTGCTTCCGGGCGATTTGACGCGCGTGTTCTTTTCCGACGACGGCTCAACCTCGGTCGAGGTCGCGCTCAAGATCGCGTTCCAATATTGGGCCAATCGCGGCGAGACGCGGCGGCGCACCTTCATTTCCTTCGATGGCGGCTACCACGGCGACACTTTGGGCGCCATGTCGCTCGGCCGGGGCTCCGGCTTCTTCAACCTGTTCCGCGGCATGATGTGCCAAGTGGCTGTTCTTCCTTACCCTTACACCTTCGACGGCGACGAGGCGGCCGAAGACCGGGAGAACGGAGCGGTTTCCGCGCTTGAAGACCGATTGTGGAACGGGAACCAAGACGTCGCCGCCCTCGTCATCGAGCCTCTGCTGCAAGGCGCCGCCGGCATGCGCATCTGCCGTCCCGACTTTGTGCGGCGTCTAGTGCAAACGGCGCAGGACGCCGGCATTCTCGTCATCTTCGATGAGGTGGCGACCGGCTTCGGGCGCACCGGGACGCTGTTCGCCATGGAGCAGGCTGGCGTGGTGCCGGATCTCGTCTGCCTGTCCAAAGGCCTGACCGCAGGTTATCTGCCGATGGCGGTGACGGTGGCGCGCGAGAAAGTGTTCGAGGCGTTTCTCGGCGAGAGCTTCGACCGGGCGCTGCCACATGGTCATTCCTTCACCGCCAACCCGCTTGCCTGCGCGGTAGCGCTTGGCTCACTCGACCTGTTCGAGGAGGAGGGCACGCTTGGGCGGATCGCAGGGATTGAGGCCCACCATCGCGAGATGCTCGCCGAGCTGAACGGCCGCGAGGACGTGGTGCGCCCCCGCGTGCTTGGCTCGATCCTCGCTTTCGATTTGAAGGGCGAAGCTGCTTATCAGTCGGGGCGGAGTCAGACGCTGAAGGCTTGGTTTCTTGCCCATGGCCTCAACATCCGGCCGCTCGGCGCCACGGTCTACCTGATGCCGCCCTATTGCATCACCGACGCCGAGCTCACCCGCGCCTATGCTGGCCTGATCGAAGGGCTCGACTGGCTCGCCTCCACGGACCCAACGCGTCCATAGACGATATGCCAGGTGATGCGCCCGCCGTGCCGTTCATCGGCTGCGCGGATGACGCGGCGAAGCGCACCCGCCGAGAGCGGCGCGTAGCCCTCCTTCGGCGTCAGGCCACCGATCGCCTTAATGCGGCGCAGGAAGGCAAACGCGTCGGCGTCGGTTACCAGGTGCTCCTCGTCGACGATGCCTGGAAGCGCCGGGAGATCGATGAGGCCACTCGGCTGCCCTTGCGCCGCGAGCACCTCTCGCCATTCGGCGAAGCTCTCCCCGCTAATCGTCGCATAGACGAGGATGCCGCCGGGAGCCAGCAGCCGGCTGAGGCGGTCGAGCGCCGCAACCGGATCGGCGAGCCAATGCAGCGTCATGCTCATGGCAATGAGGTCGAAGGGGCCTTCGACGCCTGGCCGCGCGGCATCCGTGACCTCGAAGCTGATGCGCTTGCTGCTGCTCCGAAGATTGCGCCGGCATTCCTCGATCATCGCAGGCGCAAGGTCGCTCAAGACGAAGCTGCCATCCGGATAGTGCGCGACAAGGTGCCGGCTGAACACGCCGGTGCCGCAGCCGAGCTCGAGCACGCGGGGGCCGGAGAGCTCAGGCAGACAACGCGCCAGCCGCTCCGCGACGGCGCGCTGCAAATCGGCATGCGCTTCGTAGGACGCCGCCCGCGCGCCGAAGTTGCGGGCAATTTTGGCGTTACGGGTCGGTAGCATACGCAAAATCGAGGACATGGCGAGCACACCATTCAGGGTGCCTCAGAGGTAGCACATGGCCGCCAGTTTGCGACCAATGGATCTCGGCGCGGCCCCAAACGCCCTCGCTCATTGCCTCTGGGACTATGCCATCATCGCGGGCGGCAAGCGCGAGTATGGGACAATCGAGGTGGCCCTTCGCCTCACGGGCGTCCCAGTCCATCAGCCAGCCAAGACCTTCATCGAGCCGGTCGATGTTGAGCGCAGCCGGCGGCGCAAAGGCTTCGGTACCGCAGGCGCGCCAGAATGCCCCTAACGTGCCACCGGCATCTCGCTTGAGTTCCCGGCGCATGCCGGCGACCCGCGAAGCCGGTATCGGAGGACAAAAGCGGTCGAAGCCTTGAATGCTGACAAGCGCCCGGAAGCCCGCAGTCGCGGGCGTGCTCGCCCGCTCCCCTGCTCTGTTAAGCAGCCACAGAACGCCTAGGGAATGGCCGACGGCGATGGCGTCGCTCGGCCAATCCATCTGCCCCTTTGGACCACCTTCAACAAAGCCAAGATCGACAAGGCTGACCTCGGCCCCCGGGAGATGCCGGATCAGATCGTGCCAAATGCCGGTATGGAAGCCCCAGCCATGGACGAAGACAAAGCGCATCACCCGCGCTCAGCCAAGCGCGCTGCGCGGTAGCGCCTGGTCGTCGAGCGCGTCGAGCAAGGCATCGATATCGGCCTCGGTATGGGCAGCGGTGAAGGCAAGCCTGAGCCGCGCCGTTCCGGCCGGCACTGTCGGGGGCCTGATTGCTGTGACGAAGAAGCCCGCCTCGCGCAGCCTGTTGCTCAAGGCAAGAGCCGCATGATTGGTCCCCGCCATCAGCGGCACGATCTGCGTGGTGGATGCGCTGGTATCGAAGCCAAGGGCCCGTGCGCCTCCGCGAAACCGTTCGGCGAGGCCCGCCACGTGAGCGCGCGCGGAATCGAGCGACGGCAGGAGATCGAGCGCCGCGTCGATCGCGCCGAGCACGGGCGGCGGCAGCGCCGTCGAGTAGATCAGTCCGCTACAGCGATTGATGAGGTAATCGCGCAGCGTCGCCGAGCAGGCGACATAGGCGCCGAAGCCACCAAGGGCCTTGGAGAAGGTACCGATGACGAGGTCGGCCTCATCGGAGAGGCCACGCCCGCCCTCGCCCAAAATGCCGGTTGCATGGGCGTCGTCGACAATGAGCATGGCGTCATTCTCGCGCGCGAGCCGGCCGATTTCGGCAAGCGGCGCGACATCGCCATTCATGGAGAACACGCTCTCGGTCAGGATGAATTTCGGCCGGTTATCGTCTTGATATTGACTCAGAAGCTGGCCGAGATGGGCGGCGTCGCCATGGCGGTAGCGTATCTCGTGCGCACCCGCCGCGGCGCAGCCGAAATGCATGCTCGAATGATTGAACCGGTCGGAGAAGACCAGGGGCTCAGCACCAAGCACGCTCCGGTCGAGCAGCGCCTGCAACACCGCGGCGTTGGCCTGGAAGCCGGAGGCCATGATCAGAGCGGCAGGCTTCCGCTTCAGCGCCGCAACCTTCGCCTCAAGCATCACGAAACTTGTGAGATTGCCGGTGACGAGGCGCGAGGCTCCAGAGCCCACGCCATAGGCTTCCGCCCACTCTTTCGCCCGCTCGACAAGGCCCTCGTGGAAGCGCAAGGCCAGATAGTCGTTGCTCGCCAGATTGAGGTAGGCCGTCCCCCCGATGCGAATGGCCCTTGCGTCGCGGGCTTCCACCGGGACCAGGTCGCGCCGTAAGCCCTCGCGGTCGCGCGTGTCGAGATAGGCTCCGTATCGGCTTTCGCTCCTTGCCATGATCCTGTATTAGCGAAGGGCCACACTCACAGCAATCGCATCGCTCCTGATCGTGACCGAGCTTCCGAATTTCCCGATTCCTATCAACGGCAAAGGACGCCCTGCGGAGACATCCCGCGAGCCGGCGGCCAAGCCTTGCGCGTTGCGTCACGACTGGCAAAAGGCGGAGGTCACGGCCCTTTTGAGCCAGCCGTTGCTTGAGCTGATCGATCAGGCGCGCGCGGTGCACCGGCGCCATCACGCCGACGGCAATGTCCAGCTCGCAAGCCTGCTCTCGATCAAGACCGGGTCCTGCCCCGAGGACTGCAAATATTGCCCGCAATCGGCCCATTACGCCAAGACGACGGGGATCGAGCGCGAGCAACTTCTCGATGTCGACAACGTGCTGGCCAAGGCCACGCTCGCCAGGCAAGCCGGCGCCACGCGCTTCTGCATGGGCGCGGCGTGGCGGGAGGTGAAGGACGGCGAACCGTTCGATCGCGTGCTCGCCATGGTACGCGGCGTCCGGGCGCTGGACATGGAGGCCTGCGTCACCCTCGGCATGTTGACGCAAGCCCAGTCAGACCGGCTGGCCGAAGCCGGGCTCACCGCCTACAACCACAATCTCGATACCTCGCCGGAATTCTATGGCGAGGTCGTCACGACGCGCTGCTATCAGGACCGGCTCGACACGCTGGCCCGCGTTCGCCGCTCAGGGGTGCAAGTCTGTTGCGGCGGTATCATAGGCATGGGGGAGAGCCTGGAGGACCGGGCCGGGCTACTCGTGACGCTGGCCAACCTCGATCCCCACCCCGAAAGCGTTCCGATCAACGCCCTCGTCGCCGTGCCGGGCACGCCAATGCAAGACCTGCCGCCCATCGATCCGCTCGACCTTGTACGCATGGTGGCCGCGGCACGCATTCTGATGCCCGCTTCGCGGGTGCGATTGTCAGCGGGACGGCGCAGCCTCACCAAGGAGGCGCAGCTCCTTTGCTTCATGGCCGGCGCCA